>Ga0302324_100006929_pt1 | contig 24234 bp, 19 predicted proteins | sample Palsa_T0_1_FD_201949 | JGI IMG/M metagenome (GOLD analysis project Ga0302324, IMG submission 201949) | Peat permafrost microbial communities from Stordalen Mire near Abisko, Sweden - Palsa_T0_1 | ecosystem: Environmental > Terrestrial > Soil > Palsa > Peat permafrost | place: Sweden: Abisko... | reverse complement strand
TCTTGCAATTGGGTGAGTTCGGCTACGAACTTGGCCAGCTGGCCGCGCAAGCGGCGTTCCTGCAAGGCGAGATTGCGGAGATCCTTTTTATAGCTGCGGTCGACTGAGAAGCACCGTCAAATCGTTACTCTTGTATTGATTGCTTTATTGGCACTGATCATCGTTGGTCATTATGTTTCATTATGTGGTTATCGCAGTGCTGGAGTGGAACTCGAAGAAAGTAGATGCTCTGACAAATGCATTCAATTCAGTTCTGCCCGTTGTGGCAGGTCTTGTGGGCTCTTCGGTGACGTACTATTTTACGAAGAGTGATGGGCCAGCTAAGAAGTGAGCGCTTGGACGAAGAGAGTTGTCAGATTAAAATCCGCTCGACCTCGTAAAGCAAAATGTCATCCCCGCGCCGATCATAAAGCCCGTAATCCGCGCTAACTTATTCGTGCGTAGCCATCTGGTGCGCCGCTGCGAGAGCCGCCCTTCTTGAGATGCGCGAGATGGGTTCGCCGATGGCGAGGGCCAGTTTGTCGACGTGCTCGTCGAGGGCTGGGGTCCTCTCGGCTTGTTTGGTGACGGCGGCTTCGTGGGCTGCGATGAATTCAGCGTGTTCTTTGACGCGAGCGGCGGCCTTGGTCTCCAGATGCGTCACGACGACGAAGGAGTCTTCGAGTTCGTGGCGGGCGGCTTCCGGTCGCGCTAGGCGCTGTTCGTGGTCGTCAAGTCTGTTGCCGCCGTTGGATTCGGCCATGCTTTTAGGCTAGCTCAAGCGGTTGGTTCGCTGTTTGGGAGACTGGCGGGGGCGCATTAGGCCCGGGCTTTGCGAGTGTGCTTGCTTTGCAGCATCTGCCGCAGGGCGGAGAAATCGTCCTTAGCGACCTCGTCGAACCCGCGCGGATGAAGGGTGTCGTTTACGTAGGAGAGCATGACGCTCACGTTATTGTTCCAGTCCTTCATTGACTTGTAGAGTTCGAAATCCTTGGACCCGAATAGATCAGGAGACTTTTTCACCTCCTTCTCCATTTTCCTATATTTCGCCTGCCAATACCTGGCAACTTCCAACCGGTCCTCCCAGGACTCGATCCTTGCATCTTCAAGCGCCAGCGGGATGATGTGGTCCAGGAATTCATCTTCTTCGCCTAGGGCACGTTGGTAAATGCCGTATAGTTCGGCGACGCAGTAGGGTGAGCGTAGATACTTTTCGCTCAGGACAACGATAACCAATTCAGCGCGACTAATCGCCTTCATAAGCCTCGAGATCCGGTCTCCATATTGCGTTAGTTTCTTGTCTCGACCTACCTCCCAATTCTCGGCCTCGAGCCTTGTACATAGGCCGTCGACTATGAATTCGCGCTGCCTCCCGCTTTCCGATGAATCGTCCCCCCAGGCGTACGAGACGAAGACTTTCGGCTGGGTCGGGGAGCCTTTGTCGTTGGCGGTCGGCGCTTGTCCGAATTCCATTTTGAACCACTCTTCCGCTCTCTCCTGGAGGCTCGATGCGCCCTCTGATATGAGACCTTCTGCATACTCGCGGCCGATTTGTCCGAGGGAATAAGCCCAGCCATGGCGGACGGCGAAATGCATGTCCACGAGGCGGCCAAGGACGGGCTGGCTGTCCACGCCTGTGATAAGGGGTTGCAAAAGGTAGTCAACCGCTGGCGGTGGGACGGGGAATCGGTAGATGGCCAGAGCTTGCATAACCAGTTGCGCGGTGAGATCCAGGCTGTTGAAGGCCTCGCCGACAAATGCTGTCACAACCCGGTCAGGCTGGAGCTTTGCTGTGTTGTCGAGGAAGTCTTGTAACGATGTTTCGCGGTCGGCTGAAAGAATGCCGAACAGGTTCTCGAGTGCCCGCGGGTTGCCGCGCGTGCGCTCGCGTGCCAGGGCGAGGTCCGCCGCAGTGGCATCGCGCACGCCAATTTTACCGTCAGGGTCCATGGCGCGCAGGATGTTCTCGGCGTACGGGTACTCCAATCCCTTCCCGAGGTTTACCCGGCGCTGACGGCTAGGCTCGACGAGCGCCAACTCGCCTGGACTGACGCGTGTTGTGATGATGATTTTGATCCCGTGAGCTGAGAACTCCAGCACGGCACGGATTGCCTCGCGAAGGTCGGCGTTGTTGAGACGTCCGGTCTCGGTGTCAATTTCGGACTCGAAGTTGTCGAGCAACACGACAGTTCTGCCGTGAGGGAAGGCGGCGAGCAGAGCCTCCATTGTCTGGCGAGTGGTGGCTTGGGGATTCTTGTAGACGAGATCGAGCTTGCGGCGAGTCTCGTCGGGCAGGAGTTGGGTGAGGCTGGCGTAGAGATCGGGGACGTTGACGCGACGAAAGGAGCGGGCGTCACTAAGGTACACGATGCCGTCGATGGGCAAGGGGCCGCCATCGTCAGGGAGTTGGCCCGATTCCAGCGAGCGAAGCAAGCGGCAAACGATGGCCGATTTGCCGATGCCGCCACGGCCGACGACTGTCATGAGGCGAAGGGCGTCGTCTTTGAGGAAGTCGCCGATAAGTTGGGTTTCGACGTGCCGGTCTTGGAACCAGGTGGGAGCGATTAAGGGTGGAGGGTTGATGAACTTGGTTTGGGTTTCTTTGCTGACTGGCTTTTCCGGTTGGCGAACTCGCTCCAAGCCGCGGTCGATGGACTGTTGGACGCGTTGTTCGGCGGCTTGCGGGTTGTCGATGACCGATTGTTGTTGGGCGATTTGGCGCTGCAGTTCGGCGATGTCGTCTTGGATCCGGGGCTGCTGTTCGGGTGCGGCTCGGGGTAGGTCGCGCTGGGCGTCCGTTAGGCGATGCTTGAGAGCTTGAAGTTGGCCTGCGGGTGAATCCATCCAAGTGAGGTGCTGACGAAGTTGGGCGAGGGCGGGGTCGTAGGCGGAGGTGAAGTCGATGCGCTGGCGGGGTTCGAGGCGGAAGGGCATTTCGGCGTCGGGAGCGGCGAGAACGGGGATGATGGGTTTTTTGTAGCGAAGAGCGCGGGTCCAGTCTTGCTTGCAAACAGAACCTTCAGTCACGCTATCGGGCGTCATGACGAAGGATGAGGGCTTTACAGGTGCGGATGGCTTCGACGATTTGTTCGTCCCAGTCGTCGGAGGGGCGGAGATGGCGTTTGTCGAGCCAGATTGGGAAGGAAGGCGGGCCGATGAGGAGATCGTCGGCGAGTTTGAGGGAGAAATGGAGGGCGTCGACCGAGGAGTAGCTGATGAAGAAATGGTCGGGCATGGGTTGGTACCGAGTATTTCGTTAATAAGGGGTAGTATCGCGCAATGGAAGCGGCGCTTGCTGACGCGCGCGGTTCCGATGGGCCGGGTGACGCTTGCTGGCGCGCGCGGCTCAGAAGGGATGAGACGCCGTGCTTGGAAACAAAGTGGCGGGCGGCTGCGAGTCTAGGCTAGCGGAGGAAACGAGACACGGAATTCAGAAAAGAGGTTACGAGGCCGTTCCGAAATTTGCTGCCGACGGCCTCACCTGTTACCAGCACACGATAGTAAATAGGGCCAACGAGTTGATCGACAGCGAGTTCGATATCGATGTCGGCGGGTAAGTCACCGCGCTCGAGGGCGCGTTGCAGGGGCAGGCGATCGACCTTACGTTGCTGCCCGAGATAGTCTTTTCTGAACCGGTCGGCCATCTTGGCGTCGTGCTGCGCGTTGCCGGCCAGCGCTCGAAAGACCGCCCCGGCGTCCGATGCGGTCAGGAACTCAGCCAGATTGCGCAGGTGGGTTTTCAAGTCACGGCTCAGATCGCCGCTGTCTTGCGGTATCAAATGTTGGACGGCATCGTCGAGGAAGGCGTCCATGAGGATATCGGTTTTTGAGGGCCACCAGCGGTAGATGGTTTGCTTGCCGACGCCGGCGCGCGCGGCAATGCCCTCGATCGTGACGGCGGCGAAGCCAATTTCGGCGAGGAGGTTGTCGGCTGCTTCGAGCACAGCCTGGCGCGCTGCTTCGCTGCGGCCATAACGATTGCCGGAATGGCGGGCAGGACGCGAGGGAGCCACTTTTTTGTTTGCTTGGGCCGGTATTTTGTTGCTGTCAGTTGGCTGTTTGCGGCTGACGTTTTTGGGCATGTCACAAGTAGAACATTCACCGCAAAGCCCGCTGCGGGGTTCATTTCGTGGCTTCGGCCCAGGCCATTCCGTCGACACTATTGCCGGCTTCGATCAGGCTCTTCACCGACCACGCGGAAAGATCTATGGCGGCCACCGTTTTGGTCCGAATACAGGAGACATAGGCCGTTTTGTTGTCGGACGAAATCACGATCTCGTGCGGTACTTTCGGAACAGGAATCGTGCGGACCACTTGCAACGTGCGCATATCGACCACTGTCACCTGCGATGCAGCGGGAACACAAACCAGCAGCCAGCGCCCGTCGCGAGTAGCGGTTGTTCCGTATGCAGGGGCGGCCAGCGCGATCCAGGTCTGCAACTTGTTGGTGGCGGTATCGATCACGGCTAAGCGGGGTTTGGCCTGATCCGCAGTGAAGACCAAGCGGTCATCAGCGGATATGGAAATTCGTTGCACCTTCGTTGAGACAGGTATAACGGATAGCAATTTGCGCGCGCGAATATCCAGCACCGATACCGTGCCCGGCCCGACGTTGGCGGTGTAACCAAAGCGTCCATCATGAGAAATGGCGAGCATGTGGGATTGTTCCTGGCCGGTTGGGATGACTCCAACTACGCGCAATGTTTTGGGATTGATGACGGTGACAGTGCGGTCGAGTTCCGTGGTTACGTAGAGCAGGCCATCGTTAGGGTTCAGCAACACGCAATGCGGGCGCACGCCGTGTCCAAAGTCAAGGCGGTTGACTACTTTGCGAGAGGCAATGTCGATGACCACTATGTCTCTGCCGTCTGTTCCCGATTCGCCTACGCTGGAATCGCCGTAAATGGGAACATACGCGGTTTTGCCGTCGAGGGAAACGGCGACTTCGTGACCAGTGGTGGCGCCTTCGGCAATGCGCGCCACCTGTTTGGCGCTGAGCGGGTCTATGAGGCCGAGATCGGCGTCCCCCTGGTTGGCGACGAGCAGGATGCCGGGCGGTGCGGCGGCGGCCACGCACGTAGGAAATAGGAAGCAAGAGCAAAGAAGGGAGATGCCGAGAAGGCGAAGGCGGTGAAAAGAAGGGGGCATAAGTGTAGACTAGACTATACGTACCGTCTTGTCAAGAAGAGAAGAGTGTGAGGGCTTTGCAGGGGCGGATGAGGAGATGGTCGGGCGGGGATACGCAGGCGAAACCGCCTGCGCCACCTGGCCACCTTGCCACTTGGCTACCTGGCCACTTGGCTATCGAGCCACCTGCGGAACGCTTGCCTGCGCGCGCTGCTCAGAAGGGCTGGTGAACGAGACTGGCGGTTGGTAGTTCTTCCTGGTAGACTGGGAGGGTCAATCCTCAATCCAGGCAAGAGGTCTCATCCGCGGCGATGCCGCACCTCGCCCGAAAAAATCTAGGAGTGTTAAGGTCCATTCATGAAATACATTTTTACTTCTGAGTCTGTCACCGAAGGGCATCCAGACAAGATTGCCGATCAGGTATCCGATGCAGTGCTGGATGCCGTTTTAGCGGAAGATCCCACAGGCCGCGTGGCCTGCGAAACGCTGGTTACGACCGGCATCTGCATTGTTGCAGGCGAGATTACCACCAAAACCTACGTTGACGTTCCCAGACTGGTGCGGAATGTGATTCATGGGATTGGCTATAACGATGCCGCGTTTGGGTTTGATGCGAAGACGTGCGCGGTGGTGAATATGATCCAGGCGCAATCACCCGATATCGCCATGGGTGTAGACACAGGCGGAGCGGGCGATCAGGGGTTGATGTTCGGCTATGCCTGCAATGAAACGGAAGAGCTTATGCCGCTGCCTATCCTGCTGGCGCATAAGCTGGTAAGGCGGCTGAGCGAATCGCGGCGCGCGCAGCAATTGAAGTATCTCCGCCCGGATGGCAAGAGCCAAGTGAGTGTGGAATACGTGGATGGAATACCGAAACGGATTGACGCGGTGGTGGTTTCGACGCAACACGGCGACGAAGTGACGACCGAGCAACTGCGCGCCGACGTAAAGAAATTTATTATCGATCCGGTGATCCCAGCGGACATGGTGGATTCGCATACGAAGTTCCATATCAATCCGACGGGACGATTCGTGATTGGCGGACCGCATGGCGATACGGGGTTGACGGGGCGCAAGATCATTGTGGATACATATGGCGGCATGGGCCGGCATGGCGGCGGCGCTTTCTCGGGCAAGGATCCGACGAAGGTGGACCGTTCCGCGTGTTACATGGCGCGCTACGTGGCGAAGAACATTGTCGCGGCGGGTTTGGCGGACCGGGCAGAAGTTCAGCTGGCGTATGCGATTGGCGTGGCGGAGCCGGTTTCGGTGATGGTGAACACGTTCGGGACGGGTAAGATCGACGATTCGCGGTTATCGGAAATCGTGCGCGAGAATTTTTCGCTTACCCCGGCAGGGATGATCAAATCGCTGAATCTACGGCGGCCGATCTACCAAATAACGGCTGCCTTCGGGCACTTTGGCCGCACCGAAGAGTCGTTTACGTGGGAAGCTACAGATAAAGCCAACGTGTTGCGTGAAGCTGCGCAACTCACCACCGTGGCCTAAAGGATTTTGGGCTTGCGGGAGAAAGGCGAGGTTATGTCCGCACAAGCCGTTGGGGCTGTTCAGAGCGACATCCGAGACCTCGCGCTCGCGGAGCGCGGCAAGCGCCGCATCGAATGGGCTTTTCACTCGATGTCGGTGCTGCAGGGAATCCGGAAACAGATCATCAAGGCGCAGCCTTACGCCAATCTGCGGATCGCGGCGTGTTTGCACATTACGCCCGAAGCCGCTAACCTCATGATCACGTTGCGCGACGGCGGCGCGAATTTGATGTTGTGCGCCGCCAGTCCGAACTCGACGCATGACGATGTGGCGGCGAGTATATCGAAGGACTACAACATACCGGTTTTTGGTATTTGCGGGGAAAGCCGCGAGGTGTTCGATCATCATCTGCGAACGGTGATCGGGTCGCAGCCGCAACTGGTGATAGACGACGGCTGCGCGTTGACGGCGATGCTGCATGAAAAATATCCGGAAGCGATGCCGGAAATTCTGGGCGGGACGGAAGAAAGCGCGTCGGGCGTGGCGCGCATGCGGGCGGCGGCGAAAGAAGGTCTGCTGGGGTTTCCGGTGGTGGCGGTGAGTGAAGCGTCGACGAAACTACTGTTCGATAACCGCTGCGGCACGGGCCAAAGCACGCTGGACGCGATCTGCCGGACGACCGGGGTGCTGATTGCCGGGTTGAATGTGGTGGTAGTGGGTTTTGGACCGTGCGGCCGGGGGATTGCGGCGCGGGCGCGTGGTTTAGGAGCGAACCTGATTATCTGCGAGGTTGATCCGAAGCGTGCCTTGGAAGCGATTATGGATGGCTTCCGGGTGCTGGCGTTTGCCGATGCGGCCGCACTGGGCGATGTTTTCATTACGGTCTCCGGGAATAAACATGTGATTGGCCGCGAACACTTCGACAAGTTTAAGAACGAGGCTATTCTTTGCAATGCCGGGCATTCGAATGTGGAAATCGATATCGAAAATCTCGGGATGGCGGCTCTTTCGCGCCGTCAAACGCGCGACTTTGTGGAAGAGTTCGCGATGCGCGACGGCCGCCGCCTTTATCTGTTGGGCGAGGGCCGGCTTATCAATTTGAACGCCACCGAAGGCTTACCAGCCTCGGTTATGGATGTTTCTTACGCCATCCATGCCTTAAGCGCGGAATACTTGATTAAGTGCAACGGCGCTTTGAAAAAAGAGGTGGTGCCGGTGCCACTGGATATAGACCGGCAAGTGGCACGCATTAAGCTGGAATCGATGGGCGTCAAAATCGATCGCCTGACGGTGGACCAGGAGCAATATCTGACCACCTGGTTTCAGAACGCTTAAAGGCCACGAACCTGGACGGTTCGTGCGACATTGGAAGAAATACTGGATCAAAATAGAAACGTGTCAACAGTCGCAGATTGCAAACGCTCGCTCGAAGTAGAAATCCCACTGGAAGATGTTGAACGAGCCCGCCAGCGTGTTACGAATTCGATTCGCCTGAAGGCGCGGCTGCCGGGCTTTCGGCCTGGCAAAGCACCGGCCAGCATGATCGAAGCGCGCTACGAGAGCGATATACGCCATGAAGTTCTGGAACAGCTTCTGCCGCAAGCTTTTCGGCAGCGCGTTGAGAAGGAAGATTTGCGGGTGGTGGGGAAGCCGAACATTTCGGACTTGCACTACGAACGAGGCCAACCGATCCGCTTCAAGGCGGATTTCGAAGTGGCGCCTGTGTTCGAGATTGCGGAGTATCACGGTTTACCGGTGAAATATCAAGAGCCGGCGGTGAGCGACGAGGATGTGGCGGAGCGGCTGGAAACGATGCGTGAGCGGCGCGCCGAATTTGTGAACCTCGATCCGCGGCCGATTGAAGACAAAGATTACGTGGTGGTCGGGCTGAAATCTTTGCAGGGGCTGGCGGAACCGATCGATCAGGATTCAACGATTGAAGTGGGCGGCGGCGATACCTTCCCTTCTTTTAGCGAGGTGCTGCTGGGCGCGAATCCCGGCGACGTTAAGGAAGCCGAGGTGGCGTATCCGGAAAATTATGGCGAACCGCGGCTGGCGGGGAAAACCGTGCGTTTTTCGCTGACGCCGAAAGTGATTCAGAGGAAAGAATTACCCGCGCTGGACGACGAGTTTGCGCGCGACTTAGGGGACTATCAATCACTGGATGAATTGCGCGACGCGGTGCGCAAAGCTATCTTTCACGAAAAGCAAAACGCCGCGCAGCAGGTGGCCAAAGAAGCGCTGGTGGACCGGTTGGTGGAAGCAAACGATTTTCCCATTCCCGAAACCTATGTCAACCAACAGATTGAGAATCAACTCGCCATGCAACTTCGCCAGGTTACTGGCCGGGACGTGGATTTGAGCAAGCTCAACCTGGATTGGAACAAGGTCAAGGAAAAGCAACGAGATCCGGCGGTTCGTAGCGTGAAGGCGTCGCTGCTGCTCGAAAAAATCTCGGATCGGGAAGGCATTCGCGCGACTAAGGACGAAGTGGATCGCGAGATCCAACGCATTGCGCAACAGGAGCGGGAACCGATTCCGGTGGCGCGGGCACGGCTTGAGAAAGACGGTACCTTGGGGCGGATTGCCAGCCATATACAGACGGAGAAAACGCTTCAATTCCTTTTTGAACAGGCGCAGAAGCAGGTTTGATGGCTGCTATGCAGACATGTCTTACGGATTGGCAGGCGGAAGCGCCTGCCCCACCTAGTACTGTTATACTGGAACTGAAATTTCTTCCGGTCAGGCCCTTTCAACGTCCAGGAGACTTAGCTTGAAGCGCACAACAGACGATTCTCTCCGCTGTTCGTTCTGTCACAAAAGTCAAGATGTTGTCGGTAAGCTCATCTCCTCCCCCAGCGATTACCCACGGGCGTATATTTGCGACGAGTGCATAGCCGTCTGCAATTCGATCATTGAAGACGACCGGCACGAAAAGAGTTATGGCTCGCCGGGTAAACTGCCGCGGCCGTTGGAGCTGAAAGAATACCTGGATCAGTATGTGATTGGCCAGGAAGCGACCAAGAAGAAGCTGGCGGTTGCGGTTTATAACCACTACAAGCGCATCCAGATGAATAAGCAGCGCGGTGGGGAAGTTGAGCTTTCTAAGTCGAACATATTATTGATCGGGCCGACTGGGACGGGGAAAACGCTGCTGGCGCAAACGCTGGCGCGCATTTTGGACGTGCCGTTTGCGATAGTGGACGCCACTACACTCACCGAAGCGGGTTACGTGGGAGAGGACGTGGAGAATATTATTCTGCGGCTTCTGCAAAATGCCGATTGGGATGTGCAGCGCGCGCAAACGGGCATCATTTATATCGATGAGATCGACAAGATTGGGCGGAAGGACGAGAACCCGTCCATCACGCGCGATGTTTCGGGCGAAGGCGTGCAGCAGGCGCTGCTCAAAATTCTGGAAGGGACGGTGGCCAACGTTCCGCCGCAAGGGGGGCGGAAACATCCGCACCAGGAATTCACGCCGGTGGATACGACGAATATTCTGTTCATCTGCGGGGGCGCGTTTATTGGATTGGAAAAGGTGATTGCGCGGCGCGTGGGGACGAAATCGATTGGATTTGTGCCGCCCGACGATAAAGAAGCGCGGCGGCCGAGCGCGGTACGGCGCGATGTGGATCTGTTGTCCCAATGCCAGCCAGTGGATCTGATCAAATATGGCTTCATTCCGGAGTTTATTGGACGCATGCCGGTGACGGCCATTCTGGAAGATTTGTCGAAAGAAGCGTTGGTCCAGATTCTCACCAAGCCGAAGAACGCCATTATTCGGCAGTATCAGAAACTATTTGAGTTCGAAAATGTTAAGCTCAAATTTAGTGAAGACGCTTTAGAAGCTGTGGCACAGCTTGCTATGGAGCGTAAAGTGGGCGCACGCGGTCTGCGGATGATCCTTGAGGATCTGATGTTGGACCTGATGTACTATCTCCCGACATTCAAAAAAATCCGCGAGTTTGTAGTTACTAAAGAGATGGTGCTTTCGCAGAAGATCAATATGGCCGTGCTGGAAAAGGCGGGCTAGTCCGGCGAGTTTTCATACGCCAATATTGTTGTCGCTATCGCTAATACGCCGCCCACGTTTGAGCCGCGATGTGCTCCACTAAAATTTTGTTCAGCAATTGGGCGGCGTAAGCTGCCCAGAAAGTCACGATGGTTACCACTAAAGACAAAACGGATACGCGCCGGCTCCCCATGATGCCCATTCGGGACGTGATCATATTTCCTTATATGATGACGCCGTTTGTGGTGGGGCGGGAATCGAGCGTGCGCGCCCTGGAAGAGGCGTTGCTGGGCGATAAGAAAATCTTTCTCGCAACGCAACACGATGCTTCGGTGGACGAGCCAAGGCCGGATGAAATTTATTCGGTGGGAACGGTTGCGAACATTGTGCAAAGCCTGAAGCAGCCGGATGGCAACATCAAGGTTCTGGTTGAAGGCGTAGAGCGCGGCAAGATTATTTCGGTTAGCGAAGAAGAAGGTTATTTCCGGGCAGTCATTAAGACCGTGAGCTACAAGGTTGAGGCGGGCAGCCAGTTGGAAGCGCTCATCAGCCGGGTCACGACGCTGTTTGAACAATACGTTAAGCTGAGCCAGAACCTGAATTACGAGACGATGGTAGCGGCGATTCGGGTGGACGATCCGGGCAAGCTGGCGGACACGGTTGGCGCGAACCTGCAGTTGACTATTGAAGAGCGCCAGGAGTTGCTTGAAATTTTCGATCCGATCGACCGGCTTACCCGCGTGGCCGACCTGCTGGATATCGAAATTGAAAAGCTGAATGTGGACCGCACAATTCAAGGCCGCGTGAAGCGCCAGATGGAGCGGGCGCAAAAAGAGTATTACCTCAACGAAAAAATCAAGGCGATTCAGAAGGAACTCGGCCGCGGCGAGAAGAGCGAATACGACGAGCTGAAGAAGAAAATCGATGCCGCGGGCATGTCGAAAGACGCTCACGAGAAAGCGATTGCGGAATTGAAGCGGCTGGAAGGGATGCCGCCGATGTCGGCGGAATCGACGGTTTCGCGCAATTATCTCGACTGGCTGCTGGCGGTGCCGTGGAAGAAGCGCACTAAAGAAATTCGCGATCTGCGCTACGCGCGGCAGGTGCTCGAAGGCGATCATTACGGCCTGGATAAGATCAAAGAGCGAATACTCGAGTTTCTCTCGGTTCGCCGATTGGTGCAGAATCCGAAAGGTTCAATTCTGTGTTTTGTCGGGCCTCCCGGCGTGGGCAAGACTTCACTGGGGATGTCGATCGCTAAGGCGACGGGCCGCAAGTTTGTGCGGCTTTCGCTCGGTGGTGTCCGTGACGAGGCGGAAATTCGCGGTCATCGCCGAACCTATATTGGCGCTCTGCCGGGCCAGCTGATTCAGATGATGAAGAAGGCCGGCACGAAGAATCCGGTAATCATGCTGGACGAGATGGACAAGATGTCGACGGATTTCCGCGGCGATCCATCGGCGGCGTTGCTGGAGGTTCTCGATCCGGAACAGAACTATATGTTCATGGATCATTACCTGGATGTCGAGTACGATCTGCGAGAAGTGTTCTTCATTGCGACGGCTAACGTGCTGCATACGATTCCGCCAGCGTTGCAAGACCGCATGGAAGTGATCCGGCTTTCGGGCTACACGGAAGTGGAAAAGCTCGAGATCGCCAAGCGCTTCCTGGTGAACAAACAACGCAAAGATACCGGCGTGAGTTTGGAGCAGGTGGAATTCGCCGATAACGGGCTGCAGACGCTGATTTCGAGCTATACTCGCGAGGCGGGTGTGCGGAACCTGGAACGGGAAATCGGCAATCTTTGCAGGAAAGTGGCGCGGAAGGTAGTGGAAGCGCAATCGGTGAACGACGAGGCGCCGGTGCAAGCGGACGCACCTCTTGAAATGATCGAAGACGAAGTACAACCGGTGGAAGAAGTGGCGGCTGCCGCGGCGGAGCCTGTGAAGAAGAACGGCAAGAAAAAGGCGAAAAAGGAAGAAGCTCCGCTGATTCCGATTCCGAAGATTTTCATTACGCCTGAAGTCGTGACGGAGATGCTCGGGCCGGCGAAGTTCCGGGATACCGATCTCGACAAGCAGAACGAGATTGGCGCGACGACGGGGTTGGCGTGGACGGAAGTGGGAGGATCTATTCTCACTACGGAAGCGACGGTTATGGAAGGGCGCGGCAAACTGACTACAACAGGTAAACTCGGCGATGTGATGCAGGAATCCGCGCAGGCTGCCATGAGCTATGTGCGGTCGCGGGCTCAGTATTTAGGTCTGCCGAAGGATTTCTACCGCCATTTGGATATCCACGTACACGTACCGGAAGGCGCCATCCCGAAAGATGGCCCCTCCGCCGGTATTACGATTGCTACTAGTATTTGCAGCGCTTTGACGACCATACCGGTGCGGTGCGATTTGGCCATGACCGGGGAGATCACGGTGCGCGGGCGCGTGCTGCCGATTGGCGGCCTTAAGGAAAAACTACTGGCGGCGCATCGCCACGGAATCCGCGAAATTGTTCTGCCCAGGGAAAACGAAAGAGACCTGGTGGACATTCCGGAGAATATCAGGAAAGACATGAAAATGAATTTCGTCTTCTCGATGGACGAAGTTTTGAAGATCGCGCTGGAACGCGAGATCATTGCCTTGCCGCTCGCTCCGGCGGGAGCGGCCGAACTTGTCGCGCGGCCGGCTGAAGACAATTTGACGCATTGATTTTTGACAACTCATCAAAAAAGAACTGAGAGCTAACGCCGTGGCAACGCAAGCAGCGCAAAGGGCGCGGATGCCCGTCGCCGAGGAAGAGAGGAACTCCGCCATCCCTTGGGCGGCGGGCTTGATACCGCGCCCGTCTTGCGCGGGTTCATCGGAAACGGCCAGCCTGATTATAAGCGCGGCGCAGCCTCAGCAGTTTCCCGCCGAACCTTTAGCGGCACAGGCGGAACAGTCGGGGCCTTGGGAATTTGCTTTTCTGGGGCGGAGTAATGTTGGCAAATCGAGCTTGTTGAACGCTATCGTGCGCCACCCTGGACTCGCGTTTACGAGTTCGCGGCCCGGCTGCACGCAACTGATTAACTTTTACCGGATTGGCGAAGATATTCGTTTCGCCGATCTACCAGGCTACGGATATGCGCAGGTTTCGCTGGAAGAGCGTGCGCAGTGGAAGGACCTGATTGAAAGCTACCTGCTCTCGCGAGACAGTTTGGCGCTTTCTTTCCTGCTCCTCGATGCCAGGCGTGGCTGGATGGATAAGGACCTGGAACTCAAGTCCTGGCTGGAGTTCCATAACCGTCGCTACCAGGTGGTTGTCACCAAGGTCGACAAACTCAAAAGCAAGAACCAACTAAAAACCGGAATGGATGCGATCCAAAAGCAGTTGTACGGACAGCAAGCCATTGCGTTCTCGGCCATCGATGGCCGTGGAGTGAGGGAAATTTGGCAAATCATCTCGAAGATCAAGAACAAGCAGTAGCCCCCGCGGCCGTCACCGAAGACGCGCCCAACGAGAAGCCACAAGAAGTAGACGGCGAAGGCAAACCTGCTCAAGAGGCTAGCCCGGCTAGCGATGAAAAGAATGGAGTGTCTGAAGCGAAAGATCCGAAAACGGATAAACCCGCTTCGCGCCCGAGAACAGCCGAAGCTAAAGGCAACGGCAAAGCCGCCGATGGAAAGCCTGCGGCCAGACCAGCACCTGAAATTAAACCGCCCATTGAAAACAGGGCGCCCGCCGAACAGGGCGACAATGCCATGGCGGTCGTGGTCCGACAGCCTGCGGCTGTTCAGACACAACAACCAGCTGTATTGGGCCCGGCTCAAACCCAATTGGGACCGAACGCCCAGCCACGCCGCGGCCGCCACTCGATTGGCAATACCGGCCAGCAAGGGCAAAAAAACGGCGCCGTTACGCTCGACCTTGTCGAGCTCAAGGACATGAGCATTCAGGCGCTGAACCAGATCGCTAAGGATTTGAACGTCCCCGGCGCCGCTGGTTTGCGTAAGCAGGAGTTGATTTTCAAAATCCTCCAGACGCAGGCCGAAAAGAGCGGACTCATCTTCTCCGAAGGTGTTCTCGAATGCCTGCCCGACGGCTTCGGCTTTTTGCGCGCGCCGGAGTACAACTATCTACCCGGGCCCGACGATGTCTACGTTTCGCCCTCGCAGATTCGGCGCTTCGATTTGCGCACCGGCGACACCGTGTCGGGTCAAATCCGGCCGCCTAAGGAGGGCGAGCGCTACTTTGCTCTCATCAAAGTAGACGCCATCAATTTCGAACCGCCGGAAGAAGCGCGCAATAAGATTTTCTTCGATAATCTCACGCCGCTTTATCCCGATAAGCGTTTCAAGCTCGAAACGTCCAAAGACAACTTCTCGGGCCGGGTGATGGATCTGCTCACTCCCGTTGGTAAAGGCCAGCGCGGCTTGATTGTCGCTCCCCCGCGCACCGGTAAAACCATGCTCCTGCAGAGCTTGGCGAATTCCATTACCACCAATCACCCGGAAGTCAACCTGATTGTCCTGCTGATTGACGAGCGCCCGGAAGAAGTAACGGACATGCAGCGCTCCGTGCGCGGCGAAGTCATCAGCTCCACTTTCGATGAACCCGCTTCGCGCCACGTGCAAGTGGCCGAGATGGTGATCGAAAAGGCGAAGCGACTGGTTGAGCATAAGCGCGATGTTGTTATTCTGCTCGATTCCGTCACGCGCTTGGCGCGCGCCTACAATACCGTCGTCCCGCCGTCTGGCAAAGTGCTTTCGGGCGGCGTCGATTCCAATGCTTTACAGCGCCCGAAGCGCTTTTTCGGCGCGGCGCGCAACATCGAAGAAGGCGGCTCGCTCACCATCGTCGCTACCGCTTTGATCGACACCGGCAGCCGTATGGACGACGTGATCTTTGAAGAATTCAAAGGCACCGGCAACATGGAAATCCACCTGGATCGCAAGCTGGTGGACAAGCGTGTCTTCCCGGCCATCGATATCAACAAGAGCGGCACGCGCAAAGAAGAGCTTCTGATGCCGCGCGAGGAACTCAACCGCGTTTGGGTCTTGCGCAAGGTTCTCAATCCGCTCTCGCCGGTGGAATCGATGGAACTGTTGCTCGACAAACTCGGCCGCACACGTTCCAATGCTGAATTCCTCGCCGCCATGAGTGGCTAAAAACTCCCGCGAATAATGGGCCGCATTCGTATCCTTTCCGACAACGTCGCGAACAAGATCGCGGCGGGCGAGGTGGTGGAGCGGCCCGCTTCCGTTGTTAAAGAACTCCTGGAAAATTCGCTGGACGCCGGCGCGACCGAAATTCGCATTGACGCCGAAAACGCCGGCCGGCGCCTGCTGCGTATTCAAGACGATGGTTGCGGCATGTTGCGGGACGATGCCATGCTGGCCTTCGAACGCCACGCCACGAGCAAGCTGAGCGATGTGAAGGATTTGCTGGCGATCGCGACCCTTGGTTTTCGGGGCGAGGCGCTGCCGTCCATCGCTTCAGTGAGCCGTTTGGTTCTGGAAACCCGTTCGGACGACGAACAAACCGGCGCGAAAGTGGAAATCGCCGGGGGCAAGTTGTTGCGCTGCGATGAGATCGCCCGGCCTCGCGGGACAACGATTTCGGTGCGCGATTTGTTCTTCAACGTGCCGGCGCGCAAAAAGTTTTTGCGGTCCGATCAAACGGAACTCGCGCACATCGGCTCGTTGGTGACTCACTACAGCCTGGGGCACGCGAACAAACGTTTCGAGTTGTATCACGAAGGCCGTGAGCTGCTGAACGTTAGCCCGGTTGAAACGCTGCCCGACCGCGCTTTCCAGGTGTTCGGCCCAGAGATTACCAACGAGCTGATCGAATTTCCAGCCCGGACGTTCGAAGTCAAGCTGCCGGGGCCAGAGCCGGAAGTGGCCGAATTTGCGCTCGAAGGGCTGGTTTCCGGGCCGCACGTGCAGAAGCTGAATCGCAATTCGATTTTTCTCTTCGTCAATGGCCGCCTCATCCGCGATAAAGTGCTGCTCCATGCGCTTTCGGCAGCGTATTACAACTTGATGCCCGCCGGCTGCTATCCCTTCGCGCTGCTCTTCTTGAATTGCGATCCGAGCGAGGTAGATGTAAATGTTCATCCCTCGAAGACCGAAGTGCGCTTTCGGCATGGTTCAGCGGTTCACGATTTCGTACGGGATGCGGTGCGGGAAATGTTGATGGAGAGCCGACCGGCTTCGAAGATTCCTATGGCGGCGACTCCGGTGGCGCAGCCGCAGCGCCGTGCGGAACCGCTGATGCAACGCGCTGCCGCGCTGCCGTTTTCCGAATTTTCGGCCATCTCGGAGTTGGATGACCCACCTTTGTCCGTTTCGGAAGTGGAAAGTCAGGGCAGGGAACTGCCCGCCTTTTCCATTGTTCCTCCCGCCGCGGCGGCGCAGTCCTGGCCGGTGGCACCGCCTTCGCCGCCGATGGCCGCAGCTTCCCCATTGCGCCGCATCCCCGACACGCACGGCGCACTGGACGGACTTCCCGCCGATTGGGAACGGGTAGATTCGCTCGCGGCGCTGGCCGATTTACGGCCGCTCGGTCAGTTGCACGATAGCTTTATCGTCGCCGCAGGCCGCGACGGCCTCTGGATTATCGACCAGCACGTGGCGCATGAACGCATTCTGTTTGAACAGGTCCTTCGCCAGCGCGCGGCCGGCCAGGTGGAAATTCAACAACTGCTGATGCCGATCGTCGTGCAGCTTACTCCAGGGCAAGAATTCGAATACGCCCGCATAGCCGATGAACTGAATGCCTATGGCTTCGAGACCGAACCTTTTGGTCAGAGAACGATTGCGATCAAGTCTTCACCCGCGGGCGTCGGCGCAGGCGATATTGAACGGATCGTATTCGAAATTCTCGAAATTGCGGAAAACGAATTCCGCTCGGCGTCGTTGGATGAGATTCGGCGAAGTGTTTGCGCCACAATTGCCTGCCGGGCGGCCATCAAAATCAATATGCGGTTGGAGCCGAAGAAGATTGACTGGCTGCTGCGCGCGCTAGCGGCGTGTGAGTACCCGATGACTTGCCCGCATGGTAGGCCGATAGCGTTGAGGTATAGCACGAAAGATATTTTGAAGAGTTTTCATAGAATATAAAATGACGATGCGAACTACAATCGATCTTGCCGACGAGGTCCTGGAGAATGCAAAAGCGGCAGCTTTCCAGCAAGGTGTGACCCTTAGCGAATTTTTACAAGAGGCATTAAGGGCTTATCTCTCGTTCGCCAGTGGAGCCGGTTCCGCGCCGTTTCATTTGCATACGGTTCGTGGCGAGATGGTGCAGCCTGGGCTTGATCTGGATCGCGCTTCTGCTTTGGTTGTGGCCGACGACGAATCGTCGTATTTTAGGTCTCGATGAGGGCTCCGCCGATGTCAAATCGGCGAGCGGGATGCCATCCCGCCCCACAAGTGGTTATTCCCACTCAATAGTCCCAGGCGGTTTGTGGGTCAAATCGTAGAAAACCGCCGTTACTTGAGGAAGCGCCAGCAGTTGGTCCGTGAGCCGCTTGAGTTCCGGCGCATCCATCAAAACGACGTCGGCCGTCATGCCATCCAGCGAATTGATGGGCCTTAAAATCACAGACTCGCGCGCGGTCTCGGCGCCTATAGGGATCAAGACCACTGGAAACTGCCAGACTCGGCCCTCGAAACCGCTTGCGAGGCAAAACTCGCGCACCATTTCATCGGCTCTGCGCAAGGTGTCCAGCCGATGCTTTGTGACTGTCGCGGGAAACGCACGCAATGACGTCAGCGGTGCCTTTGACCCGCATTGCGCAATGACGCGATTGATATCACGCCTGCTATTAGTCAGCGCGGGCGCAGTCATTTCGATGGCCTCGCGCGAGGGCTCGCGGTCGAGTGCCAGCACTTTGCGATAGCTGCGCGCGTCGCCCTGCACGCCGACGGAACGGACTGGCAAGATCACGCCGTCCTCGGTCGCTTCGGCCGCGCTTTCCGAATCTGAGCATAAACAGCGAATGGCCAGCCCCGGTCCTGGAAACGGATGCCGTGCCAAGAACTTCGCGGGCACTCCCAATTCACGACCGATTTCGCGCACTTCATCTTTATAGAACGATGTCAGCGGCTCAATGATCCGTCCCGCTTCCATCAACGACTGAATGCCCGCGACGCGGTTGTGGTGCGTCTTGATCAAATCGGCTTTCGCGGTGCCGCCCGATTCGATGGTGTCGGGGTAAATCGTCCCTTGCCCGAGAATCCACTGACCGTCTAGAAAATGCTCGGATGCGAGAATGCGTTCCTGCACCTTCACGAACTGCTCGCCAATGGCGAGGCGCTTGGCTTCGGGCTCGTGAAGACCGGTCAAGGCGGCGAGAAACTCGCTTTCGGCTTCGTCCACGATGAAGTTTTTGGCGCCGAGCTCCTGGAAGATCGAGCGGACCAACTCGGTCTCGCCGGCGCGCATTAGGCCAGTATCCACATAGATGCCATACACGCGATCGGGACCTAGCGCCCGCAGGCAGAGCGTGTACGCAACCGTTGAATCCACGCCACCACTGACGAAGAAGAACACATTGCGGTCGCGCACGGTTGCCCTGATCTGGTCTTCCACCAGCGGTACGCGTTGCGAAATATTCCAATCGTTTTGGGCCGAGCAGATGCGGAAGACAAAGTTTTCGAGAATTTGACGCCCAGCCTGGGTGTGCACAACCTCGGGATGAAACTGGATGCCGAAGAGCCGGCGCGCGCTATCGGACATAGCCGCTATGCCGGAAACTTCGCTCGATCCAATGACAGTGAAGCCTGCTGGGACTTTCGACACGGTATCGAAGTGGCTCATCCAGATGCGCGATCGTTCCACGCCTTGCCAGAGCGGATCGGGTGAGGTGACCTCGAGTTGCGCGATGCCATACTCGCCGCGCTCGCCCTTTTCCACTGTTCCGCCCAGATGGCGCGCCAGCAACTGATGCCCATAGCAAATGCCGAGCACCGGCACGCCCAATGTCAGAATGGCTGGATCAATATCAGGACAGCCGGCTTCTAAGACGCTGGCCGGACCGCCGGAAATAACAAGGCCACGGCGGGTTTTGAGTTCAGCTGCGGGGGTGTCGCTGGCGACTACATCCGCGTAGACGCCAAGCTCGCGTATACGGCGGGCAATCAAATGAGTGTATTGACCGCCTGTGTCGAGAACGGTAATTTGCGGCGAGGCGATGGTCAAAGTAAGAAAACCGCAGGCGGAACCGCCTGCGCCACCATGCATGTGAACAATTTGCAGAGCTGCCCGGCTATTGCAAGCTGGCGCGTTGCTTCTCAAAGCGCGCTTTGGATTGCGACAGCAGAAGCGCCGCTTTGGGCATGGCGTCGATGGCTTTCGCGACTTCCGGGTCTTGCTCCACCCGGGCGCGCTCCGAATCCTCGTAGCTGAACGCCGTGATATACATTTCAGCGCGCAACTGGTCGCGAATCCAAGAACGATCTGTGGCCCAATCTTTTTCGGTGAAGGGGACGCTCTGCTTCATCAGGTAATCGTGGAAGCTTTCGAGCACGGTTTCGTCCGGCGTCCAGCCCTTTTTCATCTTGGTATCGTGATCGGCAAAGTATTGTGCGGAAAAGTTGAAGAACGCGTTTTTGCGATAGACCGAAATTTCGAATGGATCGAGCTTGGGCACTTCGAACTTTTCGTCTGGTGTGATGCCACCGCCTCCGTATACGGTCCGGCCTAAGTCGGTTTGCTTCACGTCCATCGGGTCTTTGGTCTCGCCGCGCTTGCCGTAATAGTAATCAAGGAAAGAGATGTTGGAATAGTTGCGCTGGATCAAGCGGCCGCTGGGGGTGTAGTAATGCTGGGTCGTCAGCGCCAAGCCGGTGTTGTCACTCAGCGGATAGACCGTCTGGACCAAGCCTTTGCCGAAGGTCGTGTCACCTAAAATCCACGCCCGGTCATGATCCTGCAAGGCTCCCGCGACAATTTCAGCAGCGGAGGCCGAGTAGCGATTGACAATTACAACAATCGGATACGCTTCGCCATATTGGCTGCCTTTGGCCAAATAGGGCTTTTCGGAGAATGCCCGGCCGCGATGCGAAACTACTGTCTGGCCGCGGTCAAGCCAATGGCCGGCGGTCGCGACGCCCTCTTGTAGAAGGCCGCCCGGGTTCTCGCGCAAATCAAGAATCAACCCTTTTATATTCTGTTCGCCCAACGCCTTCAGGTTGTCTTCCACTTCGTGGCTGGTGGTTTCGGTGAAGGATTGGATGCGCAAGTAAGCGATGCCCGGTTTCACCCAAAAGGCGGTGTCCACGCTGTTGCGCGGGATTTCATCGCGGACGAGATTGAAGGTGATGGGTTTGGACGCGCCGGCGCGGTTGACCACAACTTGCACTTTGGTGCCCTTGGGACCCTTCAACATCTCGGCCACTTCGGTGGTGGTGAGTGCGTCCACGCGCTTATCGTTCACTTCCAGCAACATGTCGCCGGGGCGAATGCCGGCGCGATATGCCGGAGTTCCGCCAAACGGATGAATCACCATTGGCTTGCCGGTGCGCGGTTGGGTGCCGATGAGCATGCCGATGCCGTAATACATGCCGTGCTGTTCTTCGCGCAATGAAGAAAATTCTTTGGGATCGAAGAAATTCGAATGCGGATCGAGTGTCCGCAACATGCCCGGTATGGCGCCTTTGTACATCGCCTTATCGGAGGCGAGCTTATCGGCGTAGTTCTGGTCGACGATATCGTAAACCTTGGTGAAAGACTCGATGCTCGACTTCAGATCGGCGTCCGAAGTTGGGCTGGCATTGTGTTCAGCCTGGGAGGCTGCTGAAACGGTTCCGATGCCCGAGCTGAAGACTCCGCCTGCCAGTGCGCAGGCCCCAATGACTAGGGGAATGTAGAAAAAATACCGCCGCTGCGACGCCAATGAAAACCTCCTGGGTCTAGATTTCAGTATAGACCTTTAATTGTGGATAAGGAGGTGAAAGATGCGGCCCGGACTGAAAATCGCGATAACGCCGGATTAGGTCGCTGACGCTTCCGGCTCGGATTCGGATGTACCGGTTTGCGGTGTAAAGGTTTCTGGACTAGCTCGCCACCCTGGCACGGCGAACAATGGTCTCGCTGCGCACACCCTTTTTGGGCGGCGCTTCATCCAGGCGTTTTGCCTGATCGCTCACGCAGACTAAGAACATGGGTTGCCGGGCGTTCTTCAGCAAGTCGATAATACGGTCCTGCTGATCTTCGAGATAAATGGACTTGCCGTCTGTCAACAAGTGCAACCGGGAATCCGTCGACATTACGTCAGCCAACCGCCGGCCCATCTCGCGTTGCAAGAAGCGCAGCACGCGCCGGATCTTTTGCAATGAGAAGCCCTTGCGGCGCAACTCGGCGATCACCGTGATCTCAATCACTTCTTCGGCGAGATAGATCCGCTTGTGACCTTCATGGCGGGGTGAAACAACTTTGCGCTCATCCCACCATTGCAACTGGCGGAGACTCACCTGGGCGATCTTCGCCACGTCCGTGCTGGTGAACGTTCGCTGATCGCGCGGTAAATCAGGACGTACTTTCCTTGTTTTGAACATGAGGGCCACTTTGTGTTGTGAAATTTACGGCTTCCCAAATTGTACTAGACCTGTGGCGCGTGTCAATAGATATTAACCGCCGCCTACAAATTCGACAATCTCAATTTGCGCACCTTCACCCACCAGCATGGTGTTCCACTCGCGCTTTCTGACGATGGATTTATTCAGCTCGATGGCAACGCGATCGGCGGGAATGTCCAGCTTAGCCACGAGCGCGGCTACGGTTTGCGCGCCCGGCATTTCGTGCGGCTGGCCGTTGATATAGATGTGAATGGATTCAGCGGGCATTCATTGCTACTCTAATAATTACACTTTTGTGGTCAACATTTTCTCACGACAATGCCCAGCTATCCTGAAACCTGGTTTCCCGTATTAGTTCAGATTTTGATCGCTGTTGCCGTGGCGGGCGCCATGATCGGCCTGTCCGCCATCTTGGGCCAGCGCTTGCGCGATTCGGTCAAATCCAGTCCCTACGAATCGGGCATGAAGCCGGTTGGCAACGCGCGCGAGCGCTTCACGGTTAAGTTCTATCTCGTGGGCATGGTTTTCATCCTATTTGATATTGAGGCGATTTTTCTGTATCCGTGGGCAGTGGTTTATCGCAGGCTGGGACTCTTTGGTTTTTATGAGATGTTGCTGTTCATTGCGCTGGTTTTGACCGGTTACTTTTACATTTGGAAGAAAGGCGTTTTGAACTGGGCTTCCGATAATGCAAGCAAGCCAGTGCGAAGGGAGACGAAGCGTGCTGCCTGACGCTGCGGCGCAGAACCCCACGGCAGTGGAATTGGAGAAAGTGGTGCCGGGCGCCATCGTGGATTTCAAAACGGCGGCCGATTGCCCTACTCTCTATGTCTCGTCCCATTCGATTATTTCCGTTACGAAGTATCTAAAGGATGTGGCGGGGTTTAGCCGACTGTCGGCCATCACGGCGGTGGATTGGTGGCCGCGCCAGCCGCGCTTCGAGATCCTTTATTTTCTGCACTCCTTAAAAGAAGACACGCGCCTGCGTGTGGCGATTCGAGCGAAGGAAACGGATTTAATTGAATCGGTTTCGCGCATTTGGCGCGGCGCGAATTGGTACGAGCGGGAAGTTTTCGATCTGTTTGGGGTGCAATTCTTCAATCACCCGAATTTGGAGCGCATCATGCTGCCGGTTGATTGGGAAGGGTATCCGCTGCGGAAGGATTATCCGGTTCACGGGCACAAGTACTCGTATCAGGATGAATAACCACCCATGAAAGAAGGCACCACACACGTTGAATCGCTCGATCCGCAGCATGAACTGCAGGTAGCGGACCCGTCGGGCTTCGAACTCCCGCAGGAAGCGACAAGCACGGCGCGCCGCATGACCCTGAACATGGGTCCGCAGCATCCTTCGACTCACGGCGTGCTGCGGGTGGTGCTGGAACTGGATGGGGAAACCATCCTCAATGCGCGGCCGGAAATCGGCTATCTCCATACCGGCATCGAAAAGGAATTCGAAGTTAAGAAGTATCAGCAGGGCATCACGCTCACCGACCGCGTGGACTATCTTTCGAATCTGGGTAATAACCTTTGTTATGCCTTGGCCGTCGAGCGGCTCCTGCAGATTGAGATTCCGCCGTTCGCGCAATGGATGCGGGTACTGCTTTGTGAGTTGTCGCGAGTGAGCAGCCACCTCATATGGTTGGGCACGCACGCGCTCGATCTCGGGGCGATGTCGGTTTATTTCTATTGTTTTCGCGAACGGGAAGAAATCGCCAAGATATTTGAGACGTTTTCAGGACAGCGGATGATGACCAGCTATATACGCATCGGCGGGCTCGCGCTGGAACCGCCGCGCGGCTGGCAAAAGATTGTTGGGAATGTCATTGGCAGCGTCGGCAAAGGCATTGAGGAATACCACAACCTGCTCTCGAGCAACCCGATTTTCATGGATCGCACTCAGGGCATCGGGGGATTGCCGGTCGAGACGATGATAGAGCTCGGAGTTACGGGTCCGATGATTCGCGCTGCCGGCATTAAGATGGATGCGCGCAAAGACTGCCCGCATAGCAGCTACGAGAAATTCGATTTCGAGGTTCCCACGCGGACGGCAAACGACGT
>Ga0302324_100006928_pt1 | contig 24234 bp, 21 predicted proteins | sample Palsa_T0_1_FD_201949 | JGI IMG/M metagenome (GOLD analysis project Ga0302324, IMG submission 201949) | Peat permafrost microbial communities from Stordalen Mire near Abisko, Sweden - Palsa_T0_1 | ecosystem: Environmental > Terrestrial > Soil > Palsa > Peat permafrost | place: Sweden: Abisko... | reverse complement strand
CGGGGGCCCTGAGCCGTTGCCGCCGCGGGCCGGGAGTGTGACTGCCTGCTTGACCCAGCTGCCGTCGTCGCGCCGGTCGTAGAGCGATATCGAGTGGCACTTTTGAAACGGGGTTCTCCACCAGTCCTCGCCGGTCGCGAGCTCCGACTCCTGGTACGCCTGCCTGAGCATGCGGAACGCATGGGCATAGAAGCCGAACCAGATGTGGAGGCCGTGCTCCTCGATCCGGTGCCCTGCCTGACTGTTGCCGTCCTGCGCCATCCGTCCGCTCGCGCCCTTGCCGCCGAGCTGCCACCCCCGCTGGTGAACCGTGACCTCGAAGCGCTCGCGCAACTCGGGCGTCGCGGTCAGGCTCCACGCCGCCGCGAGCCCGCCACAGCCGCCGCCGAGGATCGCGACCTTGATCCGGTCGGCCGGCAGTGCCGCGGGCCCTGGTTTCATCAGTCGCCGGCCTTCGCCGCCTCGAGCAGGTCGCGCGCGTCCCGGGCGATCGTCGGACAGCCATGCTTCTCGGCGACGGCGAGGACCTCTTCGAGCTGCGCCCGCGCCTGGGCCTCGTGGCCTCGCGCCCGCTGGAGCCGGGCGCTCTGAATCCACGTCCGCGCCGCCCACACGGGAGCGGCCATGCGACGGTTGCTGCTCGCCGCGTCGCCGAGGTGCCGCTCCGCCGCCGCGAGCTCCCCGCGCGCGAGCGCGAGCGAGCCCAGGTAGTGGCTGACCGGTCCCCAGACACCGAAGCCGGGGTAGGCGACAAGCCCCTGCCACGGCTCCAGCAGCTCGTACAGCGACGCACAGGCGTCGACGTGCGAGAGCTGCGCGCTCACGTGGGCGTAGATGCACGCGACGCTCAGCCAGGTCACGTCGTAGGCGAGCCCCCGAAAGCCGGAGGCCGCGTCGAGGTCGACCACGCGGCGGGCTTCGTCGTAGCGCTGCTCGTCGCACAGTGCGAGGGCGAGCGTGGCGCGGAAGCCGGGGATCCCTGGGTTCTCTGCCACCACCTGCTCGAGCAGCGCCACGAGGCCGCCGAGGCGACCCTGTTCGAAGTAGATGTAGCTGAGCTGGGCCGTATAGCACGCGAGCGCGTCCGGCTCGCTCTCCTGCCCGGTCTGGAACGCGACCAGTGCGAGGCCGTCGGCATCCGCCAAGCGCCCGTCGATCATCGCCAGGTTGGCCTCGTCGCAGGCCGCCAGCCACAGCGCGGTGGGCAGCCGGAGCCGGTCGGCCACCTCGAGCTCGCGGGCGGCGAACCGGCGCGCTTCGGCGAGGTCGGCATCCTCGATGCAGATGGCAACGCGCCAGTGGAAGGCATAGAACTCCGACAGCGGATCGCCGCTCCGCTTGGCCAGTTCGACCGCGTCGACGGTGTTCTTGAGCCGCTCGGCGTGCGTCTCCGGAGCCCACAGCGTGAGGAAGCGGAGATTCAGGACGGTGCTGATCGCGCCGACGTCGTCGAGACGCCGGGCGATCGCCAGCGCCTCGTCGCTCAGCGCGAGGCGCCGCGCGAACTCGCCCGAGAACGCGAGCTCGACGGCCTGCGTGGCGAGGAGCTGGGCTCGCTCGAGGCTGTCCTCCGCGCCGACCGTTTCGAGCGCGGCTGCGAGCACGTCGATGCGCTCGGCGTCGACGATGCCGCTCGCGCTCTGAAGGCCGCGCGTGTTGGCGAGTGCCGCGCGCACGAGACCGTCGCCGTCATCGATCTCCTCCGCCAGCCGAGAGGCCTCGAGCAGCGTCTCACGGAAGCCGAGATCGCCCGCCTGTCGCTCAGCCTCGCCGCGCCTGATCAGGAGCTCGCAACGCTCGAGCTCGCTCGGCGCTCGCTCCCGCGCCTGAAGCTCGAGGGCAAGCGCGTACCAGCGACGTGCTTCGTCGGGCGCGAGCCGGACGAGCGCCTCGTCGCCGGCGAGCGCGCAGTAGCGCAACGCCTTCTCGGCGTTCCGAGCGCGCGACGCCGCGACCCAATGGCCGGCGAGCTCCGCGACGCTGACCCGCCCGCCGGCGAGCCGGCGCTCGAGCGTCAGAGCGATCCGCCGATGAGTGTCCACCCGCTGCGCAGTTGCCATCTCGCCATAGAGCCAGTCGCGGATCAGCGCGTGCGCGAACCGGTAGCGCGCCCCCGTGGGGTCGACATCCACGAGCAGACCGCCGATCACAGCCGAGTCGATGTGGTCGGCGACCGATTCCGTACCCGCTACCGCGGTCACGAGCTCGAGATCGAACTCATAACCGACGACCGCCGCGGTGCTGAGACAGTCGCCGGTCTCGGCCCCGAGCAGCGCCACCCGACGCCCCAGCGTCTCGGTGATGCTGTCCGGCAGTCCTGAGCTCAGGTCAAGGTCTCCGGCGACCTGCCAGCTGCCAGCGCCCTGGACCAGCCGTCCCGTCTCGGCGAGGCTGCGGACGAGCTCGATGATGAAGAACGGGTTGCCGCCGGTGTTGGATTCGAGCGTCTCGCTGAGGGCGCGACCTGCGCGCTCGGGCGGGAGCTCAGCCATACCCTGGATCAGCTGCCCCACCTCCGTCGCGTCGAGGCCTTCGAGGTCGACCCGGCTCACGCCCGGCTCGCGATGAAGATCGGCCAGCAGCTCCCGCACCGGATGGGGTCGCGGCAGCTGGCCGAGGCGGCAGGTCGAGATCACGATCATCGGCGAGGGACGGGGCGAGGTGAGCAGCCTCCTGAGCAGGAGCAGCGTGGGCGGGTCGGCCCACTGCAGGTCCTCGAGGACGAGCAGCAGCGATCCCGTGCCGGCCCCCGCGCCGAGCAGGCCCTCGACGGCCGCGAACAGGACGTAACGCTCGGCCTCGCTGCTGTGCGTCGCCGGGGGCGGCAGCTCGGTCACCCGGCGGGCAAGCGAGGGGACGAGCCGCGCGACGCTATCGCCGTGCTCGGCGATGTGATCTCTCAGCAGCTCGATCGGCGCGTGCTCGACAAGGTGCTCGAGCGCCTCTACGAACGGCTGATACGAGAGACCAAGCGCCTCGTCGCAACGGCCGCCGAGCACGAGCGCCCCGCCGCTTTGTGCCTGCTCGGCGACCTCGCTGACCAGGCGCGTCTTGCCGATGCCGGGCTCGCCGGTGACGAACAGCGCCTGGCGGTCGCCGCTGCCGGCCGCTGCGACGGCACGGACCAGCGTCTCGCGCGCAGCTTGACGACCTACGAATCGAGACGGGCCGTACGGTCGCAGCCGGCGCGGGAGCGGCGCGTTCATGTCCAGCGGTCGGGATCGGCGCTCAGCTTGTACCCCAGTCGGGAAGCGCGCCAACGCTAACACGACCAGTCTCGGCTCCGCGCAGGCGGTGCCGGTCGCTGGCAGCAGAAAGCTCTTGGGGTGAGTCGACACGGGTGATTGCGGCTGCTCCCGATGCGGTTGGGCGCACGCCCGGTCTGGGCGCTCGGATGGGCAGGCTCCGTGCCGGGAGCGTAGGTACCGGCCTGCGGACTTCGCGTCGTAGACCCCTACGTATTTTTTGCTTTCGGGCCTAGTGGGTGCTTGGGGCGGCGGTGCTGGTGCTTGGTGGGGGCGGTGACTTCGACTGGCTCCTGCCAGTGCTTGGTGATGCCCGAGAGGGTGGCGGCGGGGCTGTCGCTGAGCGCGGCGCCGGCGCCGCGCGCGCGGACGGCGGCGAGTGCGTTGGCGTGGGGGAGACGGGCGGGTGCCCGACGGCGTAGACGCCGCGGTGGACGGGGGTCACGATCGGCCGCCTCCGAGACGTCGTCTGCGCTCAGTTCCAGGGCGAGGAGCCGGCGCGTCGTGATCGAGCCGTGCTGCCGGCCCGGCGATCGCGGCGATCGCGTTGTCGATCACGCCGGACGTGAGCCACTAGTTTCCGCGGGAGCCCTGACGTCGGCGGCGTCGCGTAGCCTCGGCGGACATGCCGCGACCCGCTTCGATTCAAGTCTGCTCGGCCTGCGGGCACGAGAGCGCCAGATGGGCAGGGCAGTGCCCCGGATGCGGTGAGTGGAATACCCTCGTCGAGGAGTCACGGCCCCGGTCCTCGGGCCGCCGCGGGCCCGCCGCCGCCGCCGGCGCCACGCGCGTGTCACCGGTGATGCTCGGCAGCGTCGCCGCCGAAGGGCACCGCCGCCTCTCGACCGGCGTCGGCGAGCTCGATACGGTGCTCGGCGGTGGCCTCGTGCCCGGTTCGCTGGTCCTGATCGGCGGCGCGCCGGGAATCGGCAAGTCGACGCTGACGACGATGGCGCTCGCCAACCTCGTGGCCGCGGGACGGAGGACGCTGTACGTGTCGGCCGAGGAGTCGGCGGCGCAGATCCGCTTGCGCGCCGAGCGCCTCGCCGGAGACGCGGCGCTGAGCATTCCGGTGATCGCGGAGACCTCGCTCGAGGTCGTCTGCGCGACGCTCGAGCACGTACGACCCGAGGTCTGCGTGATCGACTCGGTACAGACGCTGCACGCGGCCGAGCTGTCGGGCGCGCCGGGCTCGGTCGGCCAGGTCCGTGAGGTCGCCGGCGAGGTGATGCGCGTCGCCAAGCAGCTCGGGATCGCCGTCCTGCTGGTTGGGCACGTGACCAAGGACGGCGCGCTCGCGGGACCGCGCGTGCTCGAGCACCTGGTTGACTGCGTGCTGCAGTTCGAGGGCGAGCGGGAGCGCACATACCGGACCGTCCGCGCGGTCAAGAACCGCTTCGGCTCGACCAACGAGGTCGCCGTGTTCGAGATGCGTGACAACGGGCTCGTCGAGGTGCTCGACGCCTCGGCACGATTCGTCGCCGAGGCGACCCGGGCGCCCGGGAGCGTCGTGCTCTGCTCGATGGAGGGATCGCGGCCGCTGCTCGTCGAGGTGCAGGCCCTCGTCGCCCGCTCGGAGCTGGTCCCGCCTCGGCGCGTCGTGTCGGGCCTCGATCGCAACCGCGTCGCGCTCGTGCTCGCCGTGCTCGGGCGCCACGCCGGGATCGGGCTCGGGGCTTCTGATGTGTTCGTGAACGTCGTCGGAGGCGTCAGGGTCGAGGAACCGGGGGTCGACCTCGCGGTGGCGCTCGCGGTCGCGAGCGCGGCTCGGGGCGTGCCGCTGCGAGGCGGCGCGGGGGAGGTCCCGGTGGGCCGCGGCGGGGGGGTTCTGGCGGGCCGCGGCGGGGAGGGCGAGGTTCCACTCGCGTGCTTTGGCGAGCTCGGCCTGACTGGCGAGCTGCGGACGGTGGCTCATCCCGACCGGCGGTTGGCGGAGGCGGCGAAGTTCGGTCTCGGAAGGGTGGTGGAGCCCGGGTCGTGCCCGACCTTGCGCGCCGCGCTGGCCGTGGCCCTGGGCGGCCACCTACCCCTCGCGGCCGGGTCCGCGGCGGGAACGCGCGAGGCGCGCGGCGAGGCCCTGACCCGACTGGGGTGATTGCGGCGAAAACCGGGTAAAATCGGGCTTCATGGCGTCTCGTTCCGGGGAAGAGCTCAAAGAGGAGCTCGAATCTCGACAAGAGCCCCGACTGGTACGAGCGCTCGAGATGGTTGCCCCGGGGAGTTCGCTGCGGGAGGGGATAGACAGCATCCTCCACGCGCGCACGGGCGGGCTGATCGTGATCGGCGACGCCGACGAGCTGGGATTCCTGTTCTCGGGCGGATTGAAGCTCGAGATCGACTACTCGCCGGCGTTCCTCTACCAGATCGCGAAGATGGACGGCGCGATCGTGCTGAACTCGAACGCGACCAAGATCCTGTTCGCGAACGTCCAGCTCACGCCCGATCCGACGATCCTGACGATGGAGACCGGAACGCGCCACCGCACCGCCGAGCGGGTGTCCAAGCAGACCGATGCGCTTGTCGTCGCGGTGTCGGAGCGCCGCGAGGTCGTCTCGCTCTACGTCGACGGCGCCAAGTACATCCTCGAGGACATCCCGGTCGTGCTCGCCAAGGCCAACCAGGCACTCGCGACGCTCGACAAGTACCGCAGCCGCCTGGACCAGGTCTCCACCCGCCTGACGGCGCTCGAGTTCGAGGGCGGGGTGACGTTGCACGACGTGCTGACGGTGCTTCAACGCGCCGAGCTCGTGACCAGGATGGCTGTCGAGATCGAGCGCTACATTGTTGAGCTTGGGAGCGAGGGACGACTGATCGAGATGCAGCTCGACGAGACGATGGTCGGCGTGGCCGCAGACAAGGCGGCACTCGTCCACGACTACCTCGCGGAGGACACCGACGAAACCTTCGCGACGGCGTTCGACCAGCTCGTGCGCCTGCCGCATCAAGACCTACTCGACTTCGGTCGCCTCGCCGAGCTGCTCGGTTACGACCGCAAGGTGAACACCCTCGACTACCCAGTCTCGCCACGCGGAATCCGCATCCTGGGGCGCATACCACGGCTGCCCAAGCTGGTCGTTCAGCGGATCGTAGGTGAGTTCGGGGGACTCGAGGATCTACTCGCCGCCAGTGACGGCGAGCTGGAGACCGTCGACGGCGTCGGCGAGATCCGGGCGAAGGACATCCGCGAGGGTCTTCGCCGCCAACAGGAGATCAATCTCGTGGACAGGTACCTGCAGACCTAATGGGCGTCTCCCGCCGCCCGCACTGGAAGAGGAGGACATCATCACCGACCTAATGGAAGCGCATCTGCAGGAAGAGGACCTCGAAGCGGAGGTCGTGGTCCTAGAGCACATCGAGTTCGAGATCGGCGACAACGTCGTCTACCCGCACCACGGCGCAGGGAAGGTCCTTCGTAAGGAGCAGAAGGACGTCCTTGGCGAAAGCCGTGAGTACCTCACGATCAAGATCCTGCACAACGACATGACCGTGATGGTCCCGACCGAGAACGCCGCCCTGGCAGGACTTCGTCGCGTGATCGACGAGGAGACGGTCAAGAAGGTTCTCGCGGTGCTGCAGGATGAGTGCTCCGACATGCCCAAGAACTGGAATCGCCGCTTCAAGCACAACCGCGACAAGATCAAGACGGGCGACATCTACGAGCTCGCCGAAGTCGTACGCAATCTGGCGATCCGCGAGCACGAGAAGGGACTGTCGACCGGCGAGAAGCAGATGTTCACGCGGGCGAAGAAGATCCTCGCCTCGGAGCTGATGTATGCATTGGAGATGGGGGAGGACGAAGCGGAGGCCCATCTCGACGAGCTGCTCAGCACGTCGGCCAACGGAAAGGTGGCCGTGGCGGCCAAGTAGGGCCGGCGGCACACAGTCGATGGCGGTCGCGCTGATCGTGGCCGCAGGCCGTGGCGAGCGCCTTGGGTCGGGGAGTCCCAAGGCGCTCGTCATGCTTTCTGGCAGGCCGATGCTGCAATGGAGCGTCGACGCGTTGCGCCGCGTGGGGGCGGTGCAGCAGATCGTCGTAGCGCTTCCCGAGGGTCAGCTCGGGGCGGCACCCGAAGGGACGCTCGGCGTCGTCGGCGGCGCGACACGCTCGGAGTCCGTCCGAGCCGCGCTCGCCGCTGCCGCCACCGCGGATACGGTGATCGTTCACGATGCCGCCCGACCGCTGGCGTCGCCCGAGCTGTTCGAGCGCACGCTCGCCGAGCTCGAGCGCTCCGGATGCGATGCCGTGATCGCGGCGGCGCCGGTGTCCGACACGATCAAGGAGGTCGGCGAGGATGGGCGGACGGTTCGCGCGACGCTCGAGCGCTCACGCTTGTGGGCCGTGCAGACGCCGCAGGTGTTCCGCCGGGCGACACTCGAGCTCGCGCTTCAGGCGCCCGCCGACGTGCTCGCGGCAGCGACCGACGACGCCTGGCTGATCGAACGAGCGGGCGGTGTCGTGCGCGTGACCGAATCCGAGCCCGGGAACATCAAGGTGACATCGCCGACCGACCTGCGGGTCGCGGAGCTGCTGCTCGCGGAGCGGCTCGCCCGCGGCATCGCCGAGGACGAGCCGTGACCGCGACCGGGATCGGCTATGACTGCCACCAGTTCGCGGTCGGACGCCGACTGGTGCTGGGCGGCGTCGAGATCCCGCATGAGCGAGGCCTGGCCGGTCACTCCGACGCCGACGTGCTCGTCCACGCGATCATTGACGCCCTGCTCGGCGCGGCCGCGATGGGGGACATCGGCGAGCACTTTCCCGACACCGACGAGCGCTACCGCGACGCGAGCTCGATCGAGCTGCTGCGCGACGTGGTCGCGAAGCTCGCGGACCGTGGCCTGAGCATCGGCAACGTGGACGCCACCGTCGTGATCGAGCGCCCGAAGCTCGCGCCCGCGCGCGAGCAGATCCGCGCGAGTCTCGCCGCGGCGCTGGACCTACCCGTCGAGCGTGTGAGCGTCAAGGCGACGCGCGGCGAGGGGATGGGCTTCGTCGGCCGTGAAGAGGGCGTCGCGGCCGTGGCGGTCGCGACGGTGGAGTAGACAATCACACGTGCCCGAGCGCCTGGCGCCTGCGCTCAGCTGACCTTCACCGTCTGGTTGCGGCTGGTCACGGTCGGCGAGGTGCCCGCGGGCAGGAACGCGAACCGGGACGGGTAGCTCCAGCTCAATCGCACCGACCCGCTCGATGGGAACTGGACCGGAACCTCGAAGAACCCTGCCGGGCTCGTGATCGTGGCCGTGTCGAGCGTGGTCCACGCGCCGCCGGAGGCGGACTGGAACTGGATCTTGACCTGCTGCGCAGATCCGCTGTCGTGCCTGGCGGACGCGTCCGGGCGCACCTCGCCCCACACCTCGAGTGGGTGCCCTCGTGCAGTCGCGGTGATCGGCAGGTAGATGGGCAGGCGGAACGCCGCGTAATCGGCCTTGGCGGTGCCGCCCAGGAACATCAGTCCGCTGGAGAAGGTGCTCTCGCTCGCCACGTGGCTCGGCGGCCCCGGAGCGTCGTAGAGCAGGTATTGCGCGTCTGAGCGAAGCCTCGGGTCGCTCCACATGATGTACTCGGACCAGTTCAGGTAATAGGCGGCGGTGGCCGGGCTGAGGAACACGCAGTCGCACTGCGACTTTGGCGGGTCGGTCTGGTAGCCGAACTCGGTGTTGTAGATCGGGAACTTCGTGCGCGAGCCGTATGTGGCGGTCAGGCGGTCGAGCGTCTGCTCGAGCTTGGGGAGGTCGGTGAGCCCGGCGTAATCGGGCTCGTTGGCGGGAGCCGGGAGGTTCGGCCGTGAGACTTGACCGAGGGGGTACGGATGATCGGCGAAGCCGGTGGCCTCGAACAGGGCCGGGTTCGCGGCGCGGAACCCTCGCGAGCCGGCGGGCGTGGTGGGGCATCCGCGCGCGGATGCGGCGCTGCCGCGGAGCTCCTGGAAGCTCGAGTTGACGCAGTAGAGGGCGCGCAGGAAGCGCAGCGGGACCGTCCCGTTCCCGACGCCGGGGTCGTCCGCGCCCCGCGGAGCCGTCTCGCCGATCAGGATCGTGTCGTCGCCGTGGCCGGTCCGATGCAGCGCCGACCACGCCTCGTCGAGCAAGGCGCGGTATGTGCCCGGCGCTATCTCGACGCCGTCGATCACCTGTGGCTGCAGGTCGTAGCCGTAGTTGGGCTCGTTCCAGATCCCCCAGAAGCCGACCTTCGGCAATGGCGATGAGCTCCCCGATGGGGTGTAGCTGCCGTCGTAACGTGTCCCCACGGCCTTGACGAAGTCGCCGAACTGGGACGCGGACGGCTCGTAGACGTAGGGGTTGAGCGTCGTGATGCCGGGCGCTGGGGTGCTGGTCGCCCACAGGGGGGCTTCGCCGGTGAGTACGAAATAGACGCCGATCCCGCGCGCGGCGGCAGCCCGCACAGCCGCGTCGTATGGTGCCCAGTTCGCCGCCGGATAGTCGGCCGGGTTGGTGGCGTCGAACGCCGACGGCGGCGTGCGCGAGTCCGGATCCGGCGCGATCCCGTGCCAGCTCATGAAGATCCGCACGTCCGTGGCGCCGAGGGAACGAAACACGTCGAGCGTACCGGTGGGGTCGACCAGCACGTGCGCATCGTCCTGCATGATCGTCACCCGGGTCGACCTTTGCGGCGCTGCGTGCGGGGAGGAAGCGCCGCAGCCTCCGCAGGCGGCTGTCGCGACTATGGCCAACAGCCCGGCGACCGCTCGGCAACGCGCCATCCGGCGAAGACTAGCCAGTCTGTGCGGCGATGAAGCCGGTGTAGCCGGCGAAGCAGTCGTGCGCCGCCGAGCCGTTCCCGGCCGGCCAGTTGACGCCATCGTTGTAGAGGATGTCAGCCTCCTGGCCGTCCGCGGCGATCTCGGTCGAGCTGCTCGCGCTTCCGACCTGGGCGAAGGCCCCGGAACTCAACGGAGAAGCCGTCGTGCTGTCGAGCGCGTCGCTATCGGTATGGATGTTGATCTTCGTGCCCGCGGGGATCGGACCGTTGCCGTCGAGATCGGCTGTCGTATTCGCGGTGACGTCGAACGTGACCTGGTTCTGGCCGCCGACCTTGGAGCAGGTTGAGCTGAACGTGAAGTGTCCATCGCTACCGAGGACCACCGTGCGCCCGGCCTGGATGAACCGCTCGCCGTGCGAGTGCGCGAAGTGGCGCGCCGGCAGGTAATAGCTGGGCGGTTGGCCACCGAGACGCTTCGAATTGATCGCCGTCGAGACGACACCGGCGGCGTAACCGGTACCACCGAGGGCGACGAACAGCGCCGCCGCCGCGATCGCCGTGCCCGGCTGCGGCCGGGAAATACGGGACTTCATGGACTACCTCCTGGCGAAGGTCGCGATCAGTGCTTGACAGTGAGAACCACTGCCGGGGTGCCTGCGCCACTGTAGAGGCCGTTGCCGACGGCCTGCGCGAAGAAATCGGTCGTCGCCTTGATCCCGTGGATCACGACCGTGAAGGCGCCGGCCGAGTCAACGGTGACCAGCTGCCGATGCCAGCCCTTCCCGAGCGGTTGGTACATCACCATCACCTGCTCGCCGACACTCGTCACCGGGTTCAACGTTCCCTTGATCGTGACCTTGTTCCCGGCCTTCCGCAATGCCTTGACGGTCAGCTTCTTCGGCCCGATTGAGATCGCCAGGGCCGTGCTGTCGGGACTCAGCCCACTGTCTGTAGTCGCGAACAGGCCGTTCGAGAGGAGGCCGTTCGTGCTGTTGCTCTGACCGGCCTCGTCGTAGTAGTCGAATCCCCGCGTCGCGAGGATCAGCCCCGCCTGCTCGCCGTCGATTACTTCAGGCTGCCACGTCTTACCGCCGTTGCTGGTGCTGAGGACGTCCAGGTTGTCGAAGTCGGGATTATTGAGTTCGTAGCTGCCGAGGGCGACGAGGCCATTGTTGGCGCTGGAGAAGCTCAGGCTGTCGAGGCTCGGGAAGCCGATGGTGTGGATCTCGGTCCATTTGCGTCCGCTGTTGCGCGTAAAGAACACCAGCTGGTTGTCCGTCAGCACGTAGCCGGTGCTCGGGCTGACGAAGCTGACGCTGTCGAGCGCGTGCTTCGGGAGGGGCGCCGGGATCAGCTTCCACGCCGCGCCGCCGTTGGTCGATTCGAACAGCCCGCTGTGGCCCCAGGCGAGCACTGTCTTGCCCAGCGTCTGCGAATCTGCGAGCGAGAGCCTGCCCACGGCAATCGTGCGCTTGGGCTTCTTAGCGAGGACGACCTTGCCACTCACAGAGCTGAAGCTCGAGCCTCCATCGGTCGAGCGGTTGACTCCGCGGGCCCCGATCAGAAGGACGTTCTGGGCGGTGGTGGCCGCCAGGGCCGACGCGTTGGAGACGCCAGTGTCTTGCGACGCCCAGGCCACACCGCCGTCGGTGGTAGTGCGCAAGGTGCCGTCGCTCTCCAGCTCGAAGCCGCTGCTCGTCGTCGGGAAGGCGACATCGTCGACGTCGTTGGTGGTCGGCACCCGTAGCACGTTCCAGCTTGCGCCACCGTCGGTGGTGGCGGCGATCTGGCCGTTCTGGCCGGGAATGTAGGCGCTTGCTGCCGCGCCGCCGGCGATGATCCCGGCGCCCCCCGCGTTGAGCGAGAAGGGCGGGTTGCTCGAGATCACGGTCGGGAAGGTCTGGCCGCCGTCAGCGGAGAGCACCGTCGCCCCATGGTCGCCCACTCCGACGACGGTCGACCCGGTCGAGAACGCGACGTCATTGAGTCGCTGACTCGAGGGGTTGACGATCGTTGCGGTCATGCCGCCATCGGTGGTGCGGATCAACTCATTGCCATCCACGGTCGACATAAGACACGTCAAAGCGGTGCTGCACGAGATCTGGGACAGATTGAACGGACCCGATCCTGCCGGCAGCGCCAGCGGCTCAGCCGTCCATGTCGCACCACCGTCGGTCGTCGCGAGCAGCGTGTCGTCGTCGCCGACCGCGAAGCCGTCAGTCGCGCTCACAAAGGTGATCGCGTTGAGTCCGTGAGACGAAGAGCCCACCTGGGTCCAGGAGTTGGCGGAGTCTGTCGTACGTTCGATCACACCGCCTCCGGTACCGTCGGAAGCGCCGCTGACGGCAAAGCCGGTGGTCGGGGAGACGAAGTCGAGATCGCTGGCGGCGCCGTTGTTGATCGGCGCTGTCGTCTTCGCCTGGACCGTCTGGCCCCCGTCGCTGGTGAAGAACATCGTGCCGTCGGTCAGCTCCACGTACCCGGTGCTGGGATCTGAGAACGAGAACGAGGCTACGTTGGTGGGGCAGGAGGACTCGGTGGGGTTGATCGGCATGCTGGTGAAGCTCGCGCCGCCGTTCACCGACTCACGCACCGTGCAGCCACCACCGACGATGACGACGTTCGGATTGACCTCCTGTACAACCGAGAGGTCGTTGGTCGTCCCGCTCGGCATGCCCGTCCACGTCGCGCCGCTGTCCTCGGAACGCACGACCGTGCCGAAATCGCCCACGGCGAAGCCGGTGGCGCCATCGAAGCCGACCTCGTTCAACGCTTGGCCCTGCGGTGTCGGGTCCCCCCATGTCCAACCGGACTGGCCCACGGATACGGGCGCGGCCAGCGCCGGGGCGGCGCTCAGCCCGACGCCCACTGCGCAGATACCTGCGAGCAGTCCAACGCCCCTCGGATTCATGGCCCCACCTTTCCGGCCACCCCCAACTGGTGACCTGTGGTTTCGAGCTTCCGAGGAGATACAACGGGTATGGGCGCGCTTTGTTGCGCAGTTGGCGTCCGAAGCCGGCGCCGGCGGTCAGGCGCTCTGCGCGGTGCGGCGTGCGGCCGCTCGGGCGCGTACCTCGTCGGCCTCGACCAGGCGCTTGAGTTGCTGGACGGTCCGGCGCAGGTGTCCGGTGACGATCGGCGCCGCAACGTGCTCGGCCACCCAGCCGCCGAGCCCCGAGCCGGCGACGCCGTAGGCCAGCCGAAGCTCGACCCGGGTGCGGCCGTCGGAGGCCTCTCGCAGCCGCCACCGGCCGCGCTGGTCCACGCCGGTGACCGAGGTCCAGGCGATCTCCCGCGGCTCGGCGAACTCGACCAGCTCGATCAGTCCGCCGACCTCCGCGGAGCCGACCCGGAGCAGCATCCGGTAGCGGGCGCCGAGGCCGGCGGGACGCTCGCCGGTGACCTCCCAGCGGGTGATGCCTGACATGTAGCTGAGCTGCCGGGTCGGGTCGGAGATCACCTCCCAAACCGATTGCGGAGGCGCGGAGACGTGGATCTGGGCGCCGACCCTCACCCGATTATCGGCAGGCGCCGCTCGGCGCCGAGAGCATCGAGGGTGTCCTGCATCAGGCGGATGATGTGGTCGTAGACCTCGTCGAGGTCGGGATCAGGGCCGAACTCGGCGCGCAGGTCGATCGCCGGCAGCGTCTCGATGGTGATCTTCGCCGGCAGCGGGACGTGCCCGAGCATGTCGCCGATGTTGAGCCCCCAGGGAGCCGCAATCGAGATCGGCAGCACCTTCAGGCGAAACATCCGATCGAGCGCTAGCAGTCGCGCGAGCCGATCGCCGCGGCTGAGGAACAGCGCCGTCTCCTGCCCGCCGATCGATACCACGGGGACGATCGGCACATCCTGCTCGAGCGCGAGCCGGATGAACCCCTTGCGGCGGTCGAAGTCGACGCGACCCCGCTCCCAGCTCGGGCGGTGAACCTCGTAGTCACCGCCGGGATAGACGAGCAGCGCCGCCCCCGACTCGAGCGCTTTGCGGGCGTTGCTGGGAGACGCCGCGACGGTCCCGAACTTGCGCAGGGAGCCGAGCGCCGGCATCGCGAGAACCAGATTGTGTGCGAGTTGGTAGAACGCGCGCTCGACGCCGAAGTAGGCATTGAACGCGAGCGTGAAGACGATCGTGTCGGGCGTCACGTTGCCACCGGAATGGTTGCCGACGAGCAGCACCGGCCCGGAGTCGGGGATGTTCCCGAGTCCGCGAACCTCGCCGCGGAACCAGATGCTGGCGATCAGCCACATCAACGGCAGCCGCTCGCGGATGAAGTCCGGATCGCGCTCGTCGAGATCGGCCCGCGGGATCCGTCGCTGGGCCTGCTCCGCGACGCCGCGCAGCACCCGCGTGAGCATCGAGCGCTGGTCGGCGCTCGCCGCGGGTGGCTCGGGCGCCCGTCCGTTGCTGCGCGCCTGCGCTGAAGCCGTGCTCATCTCCGCCATTGTCCAGAGCTTAGCCCTGGCGACGATTGCGGAGGGCGCGAAGCCTCAGGCGGCCTGCGCGCGGCGGATCCCCGTCGCGGCCGGCGCCGCCACTTCGGCGCGGGCGAAGAAGTCGAGCAGCAGCCGGTTGCACTCCTCGGGGTGCTCGACCTGGGGCACGTGCCCGCAGTCTTGCATCACCACCTGCTCGGCGCTCGGCAGCCACTGTCGCACATGGCGACCGAAGGCAGGAGGAATCAGAGGGTCGTGGGATCCCCAGACGAACAGGGCGGGTGGCTCGAGACCGGCGAGGCGGGGGTAGAAGCCGTGGCGGCCGAACGGTGCCTCGAGGTAGATGTTGCGGGCGGAGGAGAGGAAGGCGTAGCGCGCTCCGCGAGATGCGTAGATGCGGCGGAACTCCTCGACCATCAGGCTGGCCACATCGGGGTCGATTCGGTCGCGGTCATGGAACATCGCCCAGAACTGCGATGCGATCAGCGAGCGGTGGAGCGTGTGAGGCAGCATGCCGAGCTCGGGGCGCATGAGGCGGACGATCGGGTGGAAGCCGCGTCGCACGAACGCGACCCCAGGGCACAGCAGCCCCAGCGCGGTGACCCGCTCGGGCGCCTGCAATCCCACTTCGATCGCCACGCGCCCGCCCATCGAGTTGCCGACGATGTGAGCGCGCGAGATCCCGAGCTGATCGAGCAGGCCGAGCACGATCTCGGCGAACCAGCGGGCGTTGTACGCGCCGGTGGCCGGCTTGCTCGAGGAGCCGAAGCCCGGAAGGTCGATCGCATGCACTCGGTAGCGCGGGCTCAGGTCCGCGGCTGTCTCGAACAGTGACGCGCGGGTCCCGCCGAGGCCGTGGATCAGCAGCACGTCGGGTCCCTTTCCCATCGTCAGCGTGGAGACGCGATGCCGGCCGACGTGTACGTCGTATATGTGCAGCAGCGGCGGGCGGCCGTTCGGGAGGCGGAACAAGCCCTCGAAGCCGACCGCCTGATCGAGGTTTCCCCGCACGGACAGGAGCCGCTGCCGGAATGCCTCGAGTCCGGACAGCTCGCCTGCGCGCAGGCGCAGCCACGTCGCGGCATCGGTGGTGATCGTGACGTCGGGCTTGCGTCGCGTCACGCCCCTGCGCACACGAGCCGCGTGCGAGGTGCAGCGGACCTCCCAAGTGTGGCCGACGTCGCCGAGCCTGACATGGCAGGTGGAGTCGAAGCCGGAGTCGGCCCCGAGGTATCGGTCCGGCAACGACCGGAACGCTGCCTCGACCGAGGCGAGCAGCTGCGGACGTGAAACCTCGCCGGGCACGGCGCCAACCCTACGCTCGGCCCCGGGCGGACGCGCCGTCGAGCGGTACTGTTGCCGCAGCTTGAGGACGATCTCCCTGCACGACACCCTCAGCGGTCAGGTTCGGCCGCTGCAGCCGCGCCGGCCCGGCCACGTCGACATCTACGCGTGTGGTCCCACGGTTTACGCCCGGATCCATGTCGGAAACGCCCGCCCCTTCGTTGTCTTCTCGCTTCTCAAGCGATTCCTCATCCATGAGGGATACAACGTCAGATTCGTCGCAAACATAACAGACGTCAACGACAAGATCTACGATGCCGCGCAGGCCGGCGGAGTCCCGAGCGCAGAGCTCGCGGCCGAGATGGCGGCAGCGTATGTCGCCGACACGGACGGCCTCGGTCTCGGTCGGCCCGATCACGAGCCGCGGGCAAGCGAGATGGTCGGCGAGATCGTCGAGCTGATCGAGCGGTTGATCGACAGTGGCCATGCCTATGCGGTGGACGGCGACGTTTACTTCGCGGTCCGCTCCTACCCCGCCTACGGGGAGCTCTCACATCGGGACGTGGACGAGATGGACCAGGGCGAGGGGGTGGAAGGCGCCACGCGCAAGCGTGATCCACTCGACTTCGCGCTATGGAAGGCGCACAAGCCCGGCGAGGACACAGCGTGGGACGCGCCGTGGGGGCGTGGCCGTCCGGGCTGGCACATCGAGTGCTCGGCGATGGCCGAGGCGCTGCTCGGCGTCGACTTCGAGATCCACGGGGGCGGGTCGGACCTGATCTTCCCCCACCACGAGAACGAGGCGGCGCAGACGTGCGCCGCCCATGGCGAGCCGCTCGCGCGGCTATGGGTGCACAACGGCATGGTGCGCACCGACGACGAGAAGATGGCCAAGTCGGTCGGCAACGTCTTCCTGCTGCACGAGGCGCTCGCCGCCCACGGCCGCGACGCGCTGGTGATGTACTTCTGCACGGGTCACTACCGCCAGCCGGTCGCCTACGACGAGGAGCGGCTCGCCGACGCCGCCGCCGCGGTCGCGCGGATCCGCGAGGCGGCGCGGGGGCTCCGGGAGGGGCCGAGCCCGCCGTGGTCAGCGCCCCTGCGCGAGCGGTTCTTCGATGCGCTCGCCCGCGACTTCAATACGCCCACCGCGCTCGCCGCCGTGTTCGACTGGGTGCGTGAGGCCAACCGGGCGGCCCAGCCCGTCGGCGAGGACGACCTGCGCGAGATGCTCTCGGTGCTCGGGCTCGAGAACCTGCTCGAGCGAGCGGCGATCGAGGCGCCGGCGGAAGTGGTCGCGTTGTCCGACGCGCGCGAGCGCGCGCGGGCCGCGCGCGACTACACCGAGGCCGACCGGCTCCGAGCCGAGATCGAGGCGCTCGGGTGGGCGGTCAGGGACGGGCCGGCGGCGCCGGAACTGCTCCCTCGAGCGTGATCGTCTACGGCCGCAACCCGGTGCGGGAGGCGATCCGCGGGCCGCGGACCGTCGCTCGTGTGTGGGCGAGCAAGAACGCGGCGCGCGAAGGCTGGGTGGGGGCGGTGGGGCCGCTGGTCGTGGGGGCCGAAGAGATCGAGCGCCGGTCCGGATCGGCGTCTCATCAGGGCGTATGTGCCGAGGTCTCCGAGTACGTATACGCGTCCGCCGAGGATCTGCTGGCCGCGCCGGATCCGTTCCTGGTCGCGCTCGACCAGATCCAGGATCCGCAGAACCTCGGCGCGATCTGTCGTACCGCTGAATGCGCCGGAGCGACCGGCGTCATCGTCCCGGAGCGCCGCTCGGCCGAGGTCACGCCCGCGGTCTGCAAGGCCTCGGCCGGCGCGGTCGAGCACATGCCGATCGCGAGGGTGCGCAACCTCGCTGACTTTCTGATCGCCGCCAAGGCCGCCGGGTGCTGGTGCTACGGGGCCGACGCATCGGGCAGGGCGAACTACACCGACATCGACTACGGCGGCGGCGTCGTGCTCGTGCTGGGCTCCGAGGGCCAAGGCATTCGCCCGCGGGTGGCGGCGGCCTGTGACGCCCTCGTCGCGCTGCCGCTGCGCGGGCGGATCGAGTCCCTGGGGGTGAGCGCGGCCGCGGCGGTGCTCCTGTATGAGGTGGCGCGGGGGCGCCGCCCCCCGCAATAACGGTCCCACGGCTTGACACGGGGGCGTTGCTATGTCAAGCTCGCGCCGCAGATAAGGATGAACCTGAGCTTTAGGCTCGGGGTTGTTCGAGGAGAAGGTGCGACCCGCCCACCAAAGTGCGGCGCATCCAATCAAATAAGGTGCGGCGCCAGGGGAGGTAGCCCGCCACGAACTCGAATCGACTCGCGTTGCGGGTCGCCGAAGGGACCCATCGTGGCCAGACTTTCAGCCTCCTCTCAGGCTCAACCTCAGCTCGAGGATGGGTATCTCATCGCGCTCGCGAAGCAGGGGCACGCGGATGCGTACGATCGGATCGTCCGCCGTTATTACGGCTTCGTCCGCCTCAAGGCATCGTCTTACTTTCTCGCCGGCGGCGACGCCGACGACCTGATTCAAGAGGGCCTGGTCGGCCTCTACAAGGCGGTTCGCGACTACCGCACCGATCGTGAGTCGAGCTTCCGAAACTTCGCCGAGCTCTGCATCACGCGTCAGATCATCACCGCGGTGAAGACCGCGACCCGCAACAAGCACGCCCCGCTGAACCAGTACATCTCGTTCTCGTCCTCCCCTGCGGCCGCTTCGGGCGATGGGGAGCCGACCCTGGATGAGGTCATCCCGGGCTCGCCCGTGCACGATCCGGTCAACCAGGTGATCTCCTCCGAGGAGCTGAGGGCACTGGTCACGTGCATCTCGACGGCGCTGTCGGAGCTGGAGTCGCGAGTCCTCTCGCTGTACCTGGACGGGCGGTCCTACGAGGAGGTCGGTCAGCGCATCGGATGCGACTGCAAGACGGTCGACAACGCGCTGCAGCGCGTCAAGCGCAAGGTCGGCGCACATCTGAGCGAGCGGAACGTCGCGGCGTGACCGAATGGCGCGGCGGCCGCGTGACTGAATGGCGCGGCGACCGCTACCCGCGCGCGGTCGCGACGGGACGTGCGGCCGCCGGGATCGGTCCGAGCGTCGCCTCCCAGCCAAAGGTGGAGAAGGCGCGAAAGCGGTAGAACGCGCGGTGGTTCGGGCCGTGGAAGTCCGACGAGCCGGTGCACAATAGGCCGAGCTCGGCGCACCGGTCCGCGACCACGTTCGTCTCGATGCGGGTGTGGGTGGCGTAGAAGCCCTCGATGCCATCGATTCCCAGCTCGCGGAAGCGGTCGATCGTCTCCAGTACGTCGGCCTTCGCGGTGATGTCCCAGAACGGGTGGGCCCAGATCGCCCAGCCGCCGGCATCGTGGATCGATTCGATTGCTTCTGCGACGCTCGGTCGCTCGCGCGGCCGGAAGGCGGGCCGACCCTCGATCAGATACCCCTTCAGGAACGAGGACGGGTCGTTCCGCCCCTGGTTTCTCAGGCGCGCACGATTTCCCGGGTGCGCGACGATGGCCTCGGCGATATGTGGGCGGCCGATCGACTCGTCGTCGGCCTGACGGCGGCGAAGTCCTTCGTCGTCGAGCGCGAAGCCCAGCTCGCGCAGCGCGTCGACCATCGCCCACGCACGGCGATCGCGGTCGGCGCGGTAGCCGTGCAGGCGCTCTCCGAAGGCGGGATCGTGATGGTCGACGCCGTAGCCGAGGATGTGCAGGTCTTGCCCGCCGCGGTCGACGGCGGAGATCTCGACCGCGGAGACCACGCGGATCCCGTGCTCGCCGGCGGCCTCGACCGCCTCCTCGACGCCGCCCACCGTGTCGTGATCGCTCAGCGCGAGCAGCTCGACGCCGGCCGCGGCGGCCCGCGCCACCACCTCGTGCGGCGACAGCGCGCCGTCCGAGTGCAGCGAATGGCTTTGGAGGTCGAAGGTGGGCGGATCCCCGGGCACGACGCGAGAGCGTAACGGCGGCGCGGTCGGATCAGTTCGGCCGCAGCGCGCGGGCGAGTAAAAAAAGCATCGCGAGCAGCAGGGCCGGCGCGAGCGTGAGGCTCGGGATCACGTCGTCGTGGCCGAATCCGGAGGCACCGATCGCGACTACCATGGTGACCGCGAGCGCAAGCGCGACGGGGGCGACGAGCAGGCGCATCGCGAGCAGCACGCCCCCGGCGGTCTCGAGTACGCCGGCGAAGATCTCCAGGGCGGACGGCCAGGGCAGGCCGAAGGTTCGGAAGGCGTGCAGCTCCCAGGCATGGAACACGAACTTGACCAGGCCCGCGAAGACGAAGATGACCCCGGTGACCACGGCTACCTTGGCGGCGACCGGGTCGCGGCGCACCCCCGCGTCAGGCGCGGCGATCACCAGCCGGACGATCCCGGGAGCCGTCGAGGCCGGGGCCGGCGCGCCGCGGACGCTGTGGGAGCTCACGGGCCGAAGACTGGCAGACCCGAGGCCGGCGCGTCGGCCCGCGGCGGGCGCGGCGTCGCTTCGCGGCGGGCGCTGTGTCGCTTCGCGGGCGTGCGCGGTAGAGCGCCCGCGGTGGGCGCGGTAGAGCGCCCTCGAGCGCCCCGCGGGATCGGTGCTACCGTTGGGTTGCGGGCGGCGCCGCCGTCCGTGGGGTTTGCTTTCCGGCGCAATCGCAATCTGCCGGTCGAATCTCCTCAGATGACGTGCGCCGTCGACGGCGGCACGAAGGAGACAGATGTGCGCTGACGGATTAGCCGATCTCGGTGGCTTCGGTTGCAGTGGCTGCACCGCGGCCCTCCGGTTCGTGAGCTTCCCTGTGCCTGGCGTTCCACGCGACCCGCGAGAGATGATCGGAGCAACAGCATGAAAACCACGCGAGAGCGCGCGGAGGAGCGTCGCCTGGCGAAGCTCGAGCTGGTGCGCGAGCAGGTCGAGAGCGGATCGTTGGTGATCCGCACCATGACCGACGAGGAGCGTAGCCGCTACCCACCGCGGCCCGTCAAGCCGAGGAGAGGCTCGTAGCGTGCCGGGGATTCGCCAGCGCGAGGGACTCATCGCCAGGGTCAAGCAGATCCGCGTCGCGGCTGCGGCCGATCTGCGTTCGACATCGGCGCCGGCCCAGCCAGAGGCGTCATCGACGATCGACGATCTCGAGCTGCGGATCGTCCACTTGGAGGAGCAGCTGCGAGGGCTTCAGGATTCGGTGCACCGCGAGAACGTGCGTTACGACGGGCGCCTCGGCGAGCTGGAAGCCCGGATGGAGCCGTCGGCGCTCGCCGTCGCGCTCAGCAGAGACGCCCGCGAGCGCGGGCTGTAGACCCGGTGACGGCGTTCTTCATCCCGGGACTGGGGAGCGTGGGGCAGGCAGCCGAGGACGCGTATGCGCAGATGCGCAGAGGCGTCGAAGCGGAGACCGGCCTGCACCTCTGCGATCGCCGGATCCTGCAGCTGTGGTCACGGCGTGGAGGCGTCGACTGCCTCACCGAGGTGGGCCGGCCCGACCCCGTCTGCGAAGGGACCGTGCTGGCGATCTTCGACGTGGGGCCACGGCAGCCATTCGTGGTGCGTCTCGAAGCCGCCAACGGCGGGAGCTGCGAGGTCTTGAGCTCGCACGCGTACTCGGTGACGGAGTTCGAGCCCTAGCCCCGGGCGCCGGCGAAGCCGGCCCGAAGGCGATCGCGCCGTCCTCGATCGCGCCGAATCTCAGGCTGAGGATGTCCCGAGGGTAGTTCTGGTAGAGCCGCCACGGTGCCTTGCTCCCTTGCTTCGGAAACTTGTCGATCGAGCGGAGCACGTAGCCCGAGGAGAAATCGATGAACGGCCGCTCGGCGATCGATGGATCCCGTCTGGGCGTGCACTGCCGGTAGCGATGCGCGTCCATGTGCTTCAGCAGCCGGCATACGTACCCGCAGGTAAGGTCGCACTTGAGCGTCCACGAGGCGTTGGTGTAGCCCAGCGCGATCGCGAGGTTGGGCACGCCGCTGAGCATCATGCCCTTGTAGCTCATCGTCTTGGGGAGCTCGACGTCGCGGCCGTCGACGGCAATCTGCATGCCCCCCAGCGCCAGCAGGTTGAGTCCGGTGGCGGTAACGATCAGATCGGCCTCGAGCTCGGCCCCGGACGCGAGCGCGAGGCCGGTCTCGGTGAACGTGTCGATCTCGTCGGTGACGACCGACGCGCGGCCTGTGCGGATCGCCTTGAACAGATCGCCGTTCGGTACCAGGCACAGGCGCTGATCCCATGGGCTGTATGAGGGGTTGAAATGCGGGTCGAGGTCAAATCCGAGTGGGAGCTGCCGCGCGATGGCCTTTCTGATCAGCGCCTTCATCAGCTCGGGACGGTGGCGGCTGAGCTGGAAGCTCAGCATCGTCACCAGGATGCTCTTCCAGCGCGTGAGCGAATACGCGACGCGGGCTGGCAGGAAGCGGCGCAGGGCAGCCGCGATCGGGTCCTCCGCAGGCAACGAAACGATGTAGCTGGGCGAGCGTTGCAGCATCGTGACGTGCGCGGCATGCCGCGCGATCGCGGGGACGAGCGTGACCGCTGTCGCGCCGCTGCCGATCACCACTACGCGCTTGCCCGCGTAGTCGATCTCAGGGGTCCATTGCTGAGGGTGGACGATCACGCCGGTGAAGCGCCCGGTGCCCTGGAGGTCGGGCGTGTATCCCTCGTCGTAGCGGTAATAGCCACTGCACATCAGCAGGAAGCCGCAGGTCAGCTGCACTGTCTCCTGCGAGTCGCTGCGCTCCGCCTCCACCGTCCACCGCGCAGCCGCAGTCGACCACTCGGCGCGGACGACACGATGGTGGTAGCGGACGTGGCGCTCGATGCCGTGCTCCCTCGCCGTGTCGCGGACGTAGCGGAGGATCGAGGGCCCGTCGGCGATTGCGTTTACCTCAGTCCACGGCCGGAAGCCATACGCCAGGGTGTACATGTCCGAGTCCGACCGGATGCCCGGATACCTGAACAGATCCCAGGTCCCGCCGATGCAGTCCCTGGCCTCGAGAATCGCGTAGGTCTTCTCGGGGCACCTCGACTGGAGGTGGTAGCCGGCGCCGATGCCGGACAGCCCGGCCCCGACGATCAGCACGTCTAAGTGCTCTGGCGACGGCATCCAACCCCGATTATCGATCATCTCCGCGACCCGCACGAGCGCTAGGGCGACAATCACCAATCGCTTCGAAGGCGCCAGGATGGCGTCGGAAGAGCTCGGGGTCTAACCGCCCGCCTAGCCGGTGTGCGTCCCGGGGGTGAACGAGACGCCGCGGAAGACTTGGCCGAAGCCTGCCGAGTCGATCGCCGTGAACGACTCGTTCGCCGGCAGCGTCGTGGCGTCGAGCTTGTCGGTGATCATGTACAGCTTGTTCGGGTCGGCGCCCTGGTCGCCGCCGCCGCTCACCGTCGAGCTCTCCGCCCAGATCGTCGCGGTGCCGTTCCGGTTGACCCGGCCCGTGATGTTGCGCAGGCCATCGGTTGCCGGGGCCCACGGCAGCATCGTCTCCGGATTGTCACCCGTCGGATAGCCGGGGACCGTGTACGGCTGGCCCAGGTCCAGACCGGACATGAGCGTGTAGGTGAGCTTCCATTGACCCGTCGTGGAGTCGAAGAGCCACTTCTGCAGACCGGCCGTCGGGTTGTGGGCCGAAAGGGCATTTGTGTAGGTCCCGGTCGTCGTCGAGTACGTGTTGTCACCGCTGCCCTCGTCGGCTAGGTAGATCGTGTGTGGGCCGGCGAACCAGATCCCGAACGGATAGGAGACGCCGGTCGTCGACTTGGCGATCAGGGTCGGGAAGCCCTTCAGGATGCACATGTTGCTCGGCAGCGCCCCGCCCGCCTGAATCGCCGGCAGGCTGTAGTCGAGCGGTGCGCTCGGCAGCGCCGCGCCAGGCTCCGGCAGGCCGACACCTTCCGGGCACGCCTTGCCGGTGGTGTCGACGAAGTACACGGTGTTGACCCCGTTGCTGCCGCTGCCCTTCACGTAATAGAGCACGTTGTTGTAGATCGTCATGCCGCGGAAGTTGTCGTCCTTGCCGATCTTGTCCTGCTTGTCGCCGAGCTGCGTGACGTCGAAGCTTCCGACCGGCGTCGGCGAACCGGGGTTCTGGAATGCTTCGGACCCGAGCGAGGGCGCGATCGCCTGTGCTCCGGCGCCGAGGACGACGCCGGAGAACTGCGTCGTGCCGCTAGTGCCGGGGAACGTGGCGTTGCCGTTGCCCGCATTGCCGGCCATGAAGATCACGGGGTTGCTGCCGTCGCCGTCCGCGACGATCGCTGCGCGTCCGTTGTCGCCGGTGTAGGCGTTCGTCTCGGTGAAGTGGAACCGGCCCCTGCTGTTGAGAGTCGCCACCGTGCGGTAGTACGAGCTCGTGACCGGGTTGGTCGGATCGACCTCTCCGGGCGCACTGGAGGCAGACGCGTCAATCGTGTCGCTCGGGGCGGCGTACCCCATGAACGACACGACCCGGCCGTTGGTGGACAGGTTGAGCGCCCCCTCGGACTTCGATGAGAAGCTCGTCACGAGATCGCTCGTCGGAACCGGGATCGTGTCGAGCAGATGCCCGCTCCAGGGGTCGAGCTCGTCGAGGAAGATCGG
>Ga0302324_100006924_pt1 | contig 24247 bp, 17 predicted proteins | sample Palsa_T0_1_FD_201949 | JGI IMG/M metagenome (GOLD analysis project Ga0302324, IMG submission 201949) | Peat permafrost microbial communities from Stordalen Mire near Abisko, Sweden - Palsa_T0_1 | ecosystem: Environmental > Terrestrial > Soil > Palsa > Peat permafrost | place: Sweden: Abisko... | reverse complement strand
GAGCGTCACGCGCGCCTGATCGAGATCCTGGAGCGCGATATCGGTCCGACCGGCAGCTTCGACGCGCTCGCCAAGCGCACGCTGGCGGTGTTCGACGCCATTACCCAATGCCGTCATCGCTACGGTACCGAAGCCATCGGGCTGTATATCGTCAGCGGCGTGGCGCAGGCGGATGACGTGCTGGCGCCACTGGTGCTGGCCCGCTGGGCCGGTGCCTACGACAAGAGCAAGGGCGAGGTGGCGCTCGACGTGGCGCCGCAGTTCGATAGCGTCGAGACGCTGGAGCGCTGCGGGGCCGTCATCGGCGAATTACTCGAGGATGGGGTCTACAAACGGCATCTGGAGGCGCGCGGCAGGCTGCAGACGGTGCTGATCGGCTTCTCCGACAGCAACCAGGAGAGCGGCATGGTGGCCTCGCGCCTGGCCGCCTATCGGGCACAGCGCCACCTGACCGATGCACTGCGCCAGGCGAACAAGCAGCACGTGCTGTTCTACAGCCGCGGCGGCAGCATCGCGCGCGGCGGCGGCCGCATCGACGCGCTGCTGCGCGCCGCGCCCGCCGAGTCGATCAACGGCGTGCTGCACTTCACCGAGCAGGGCGAGAGCATCAGCCAGAACTATGGGCTGCGGCCGAACGCGATGCGCACGCTCGAGCGCGCCTTCAGCACGCTGGCGCTGGCGACGCTGGCCGCCAGGCGCGGCATCGCGGTACGCGAGAGCGCAACGCTGGCCGAGTGCGTGAGCCTGGTCGCAGCGCGCAGCGCGCAGGTGTGGCGCGAGCTGATTTACCAGCAGCCGCAGTTCCTGGATTTTTTCCGCACCGTAACCCCGATCGACGTCATCGAGCGCATGCAGATCGGCGGCAGCCCGGTGCAGCGCACCGAGCGCGGCGGGGTGGACGCGATACGGCCGGCGCTGTGGGTACTGGCCTGGTCGCAGTCGCGGCACATGCTGCCGGCCTGGTTTGGCGCCGGTTCCGGGCTGGAATTCGCCATCGCCGAGCGCAGCATCGAGTTGCTGCGGCGCTGCTATCGCGGCTGGCCGTTCTTCCGCAGCCTGATCGATGACATCGAGGCCATGCTGGCGCGCGCCGATCCGGGCGTGGCGGCGCATTATGACCGGCTGGCGCCGCCGGAACTGCGCCCCTATGGCGCCCAGCTGCGCGCCGAATACGAGCGCAGCTGCGCGCTGGTGCTGGAGGTCAAGGAGTGCAGCACGCTGCTGGACACCGATCGGACGCTGCAGCGGGGCATCATGCTGCGAAACCCCTATATCGACCCGATGCACTTCATGCAGGTCGACCTGCTGGAGCGCTGGCGCGCCAGCGGCCGGCAGAATCGGGACCTGTTCGAAGCGCTGCAGGCGAGCGTCAGCGGCATCGCGCGCGGTCTGCAGACCACCGGCTGATATATAACAAGCACACACCATGGTCATAACCGGAGTTCGGTGTATCGGGGGTGTATCGGGCTGCGGGGCGACATTAGACTGGGGATTGGCCCCGGCAGAGCAGGCGCGTGTACCGATACGATCAGATAGACCGGACCCTGGTGAACGAACGGGTCGCCCAATTTCGCGACCAGACCCGGCGTTTCCTGGCCGGCGAGCTCAGCGAGGACGAATTTCGTCCGCTGCGGCTGCGCAACGGACTGTACATCCAGCGCTACGCGCCGATGCTGCGGGTGTCGATTCCGTACGGGCTGCTGTCGAGTACGCAGCTGCGCATGCTGGCGCATATCGCCCGCAGCTACGATCGCGACTACGGCCACTTCACCACGCGCCAGAACATCCAGTACAACTGGCCGGCGCTCGAGCGCGTGCCCGATATCCTCGCCGACCTGGCGAGCGTCGAGATGCACGCCATCCAGACCAGCGGCAACTGCATCCGCAACATCACCGCCGATCACCTGGCGGGCGTGGCGCCCGATGAAATCGCCGATCCGCGGCCTTATTGCGAGATCATCCGGCAGTGGGCCACGCTGCATCCGGAATTCAGCTACCTGCCGCGCAAGTTCAAGATCGCGGTCACCGCATCGCCGGCGGATCGCGCCGCGGTTGAAGTCCACGATGTGGGTGTGCGCCTTAAGGCTGGACCGGACGGCGAGATCGGCTTCGAGATCCTGGCCGGCGGCGGCCTGGGTCGGACACCGATCATCGGCAAGCTGATCCGCAGCTTCCTGCCACAGGCCGATCTGCTGGCGTACCTTACGGCGATCCTGCGGGTCTACAACCGCCATGGCCGCCGCGACAACATCCACAAGGCGCGCATCAAGATCCTGCTGCGCACGCTCGGGGCGCAGGAATTCACCCGCCAGGTGGAGCAGGAATTCGAAGCCGGGCGCGAATTCGCGCCGCAGCTCACGCCGCAGGCGCTCGAGCGCATGCGCGGCTACTTTGCGCCGCCGCCGTACCGGCAGCTGCAGGACGCGATGCCCGCGATCGGCAGCGTCAGCTCCGGGGTGCCCGCCTATGATGCCTGGCTGCGCTACAACACGCGCCGGCACAAGGTCCCCGGATATCGCGTGGTGTTCGTATCGCTGAAGAAGCACGGCGAGGCGCCCGGCGACATCAGCGGCGCGCAGATGGATGCGCTGGCGACGCTGGCCGAGCGCGTCAGCTTCGGCATGCTGCGCGCAACCCACGACCAGAACCTGGTGCTGGCCGATGTGCCGCAGTCGGCGCTGGCCGAGGTATGGCGCGAACTCGATGCGCTGGGGCTGGCAACCGCGAATATCGGCACGCTCACCGACATGATCTGCTGCCCCGGGCTGGACTTCTGCAGCCTCGCCAACGCCGGCTCGATCGACGTCGCCAAGCAGATACACGCGCGCTTCGATGATCTGGACTACCTGTACGACCTGGGCCCGATCGAGATCAAGATGTCCGGCTGCATGAACGCCTGCGGCCATCATCACATCGGCCACATCGGCATCCTCGGTGTCGACAAGCACGGCAAGGAGTGGTACCAGTTCACCATCGGCGGCTCCTCGGCTGCCCCGGCGGCGTTGGGCGAGGTCATCGGTCCGTCGGTGCCGAAGGAGCAGGTTTCCGAGACCATCGCACGGCTGCTCGAGGTGTACGTGCGTGAGCGCCAAGGGGACGATGAACGCTTTGTCGACACGGTGCGGCGCATCGGCATCGAACCGTTCCAGGAGCGGGTGTATGAGACGAATCATACGCCGGCGTGAACTGGTGGCCGACGACGCGCGCTATGGCGGCGAGGCAGCGGCGGCCGGCACGCGTCGGGTGCAGCCGCTGGCCGAATTCATCGCCGCTCTCGGCGCCGGTCAGGCCATCGCCGCCGGTGCTGCCATCCTGCTCGGTCCGGCGGACGAGGTGGAAACGCTGGCGCCGCACCTGGGGCTGCTGGAGCTGATCGTGGTGGAATTCCCCAAGATCGGCGAGGGCAGGGGATTCTCGCAGGCCCGCCTGCTGCGCCAGCGCTATCGTTATGGCGGCGAACTGCGCGCGCGCGGCGCGCTCAAGCGCGACCAGCTGTTCTTCCTGGCGCGCTGCGGCTTCGACAGCTTCGACCTGGATCCGGGCGAGAATCTGGAAGCGTCGCTGGGCGCCCTGGATGCCTTCAGCGTCGCCTACCAGGATGCCAGTGACGAGCTGGTGCACGTGCAGCGGCGGCCCAATCCGGCCTGACAGCAGGCGGGGCGGTAGCGGGTTTGCGCTATCATGGCCCGCACCACCGTGATGGTGCGCCAGGCGTTGGGGTAATCGTGCAGGACGGGAGCGGGCCGGCCAAGGATCGTGAGCGGCTGCGCGAGTCCGCGCAGCAGGTGGACCCGGAGCTGCAGGGCGATCCGGCCGCGGTCAGCGCGCTGGTTGAGGGTCGCATCGGCGATCCGTTTGCGCTGCTCGGCCCGCATCCAGGCGCGCACGGCAGCGTGGTGCGCGCCTACCTGCCGCCGGCGCAGGGCGTCGAGGCGGTTGATCGCAGCGGCGCGCTGCTGGCCGCGCTGCAGCCTTTGCCGACCCCCGGCCTGTTCGCCGGCGTCATCCCAGCCGGCAGCAGCTACCGCCTGCGCATCCGCTGGCCCGGCGGCCTGGTGCAGGAAACCGAGGATCCGTATTCGTTCGGGCTGCTGCTGGGCGAACTGGATATCTACCTGCTGGCCGAAGGCAGCCATCTGGAGCTGGGACGTTGCCTCGGGGCGCAGCCGATGAGCATCGACGGCGTAGCCGGGGTGCGGTTTGCCGTCTGGGCGCCGAACGCACTGCGTGTCTCGGTGGTCGGTGACTTCAACGTCTGGGACGGCCGCCGCCATCCGATGCGCAAGCGCGTCGAGGCCGGCGTGTGGGAACTGTTCATTCCCCGACTGCCGGTCGGCACACTCTACAAGTACGAAATCCTCGGCCCGAACGGCCTGCTGCCGCTGAAGGCGGATCCGGTGGCGCTGCAGACCGAGGCGCCGCCGCGCACCGCCTCGGTGGTGCCGGATCCGACGCCGTTTCGCTGGAGCGATGCGCGCTGGATCGAAGCGCGTGCCGCCAACAATGCGCTGCTGCACGCGCCACTGTCGATCTACGAGGTACATGCCGGATCATGGCGGCGGGTGGCGGCCGACGGCGATCGCTCGCTGAACTGGGATGAACTGGGCGATCAGCTGCTGGCGCATGTGAGCGCGCTGGGCTTCACCCACGTCGAGCTGCTGCCGGTGATGGGCCATCCGTTCAGCGGCTCCTGGGGCTATCAGGTGCTCAGCCAGTATGCGCCGCAAGCCACATTCGGCTCCCCGGCGGCATTCGCGCGCTTCGTCGATCGCTGCCACGCCGCCGGCATCGGTGTGATTCTCGACTGGGTGCCGGGTCACTTTCCGACCGATGCCCATGGACTGGCGTGGTTCGACGGCACCGCGTTGTACGAGCACACCGACCCGCGCGAGGGGTTTCACCAGGAGTGGAATACCGCTATCTATAACCTCGGGCGGCGCGAAGTGCATGCGTTCCTGGTGTCGAGCGCGCTGCACTGGATCGAGCGCTACCACATCGATGGCCTGCGGGTCGATGCCGTCGCCTCGATGCTGTATCGCGACTATGCGCGCCGCGCCGGGGAGTGGATCCCGAACAGGTACGGCGGTCGCGAGAACATCGAGGCGATCGATTTCCTGCGGCACCTGAACGATGCGGTGGGGCAGCGATTTCCCGGCGCGCTGATGATCGCCGAGGAATCCACCGCCTGGCCCGGCGTCACCCGCTCGACCCGCGACTGGGGCCTGGGGTTCTCCTACAAGTGGAACATGGGTTGGATGCACGACACGCTGCGCTACATGCAGCACGACCCGGTGCATCGCTCGTTCGATCACCACGACATGACGTTCGGGTTGCTGTACGCGTTTTCTGAACGCTTCGTGCTGCCGCTCTCGCACGACGAAGTGGTGCACGGCAAGGGTTCGCTGATCGGGCGCATGCCGGGCGACACCTGGCAGCGTTTCGCGAACCTGCGCGCCTACTTCGGCTTCATGTGGACCCAGCCGGGCAAGAAGCTGCTGTTCATGGGCGGGGAGTTCGGCCAGGACTGGGAATGGAACCATGACGGCGAGCTCGACTGGGTGGCGCTCGAGCATCCGCTGCACCGCGGCGTGCAGACGCTGGTCGCCGACCTGAATCGCCTGTATCGGCAGGAGCCGGCGTTGCATGTGTTCGACAGCGACAGCGCCGGCTTTCGCTGGATCATCGCCGACGACAACAGCAACAGTATCTACGCCTATTATCGCCAGGGGCACGCCGATGCGGCGCCGGTGATCGCGGTCTGCAACTTCACGCCGGTGCCGCGCCGGCATTATCGGCTGGGCGCGCCGCGCGCCGGGGTGTGGAGCGAGATCCTGAATACCGATTCGGGCCTGTACGGCGGCTCCAATCTCGGCAATGGCGGCAGGCTGCAGACCAGCGGCGCGCCGTCGCACGGACAACCGTTTTCGCTCGAATTAACACTCCCTCCCCTGGCCACGGTATTGTTGCGCCACGGGGGGTGATCGCCATCGAGGATCGCCGTGCATGCCTTCCGACCTGTTGAAAGCCCCGCTAGCGGGAGCCGCGTATCCGCTGGGCGCGACCTGCGGACCCGAAGGCTGCAACTTTGCCGTCTTCGCAGGTAACGCCGAACAGCTCGACCTGTGCCTGTTCGATGCCAGCGGCCGGCAGGAGCTGCGGCGGCTGACACTGCGCGAATGCACCGACGGTGTCTGGCACGGTTACCTCGAAGGCATCGCGCCAGGCCAGCTGTACGGCTACCGCGCGTCCGGACCGTACCTGCCGGAGCAGGGTCACCGCTATAACGTCAACAAGCTGCTGCTCGATCCGTATGCGCGCCGGCTGGCCGGCACGCTGCGCTGGAGCGATGCGCTGTACGGCTACCGCCTGACTTCACCGCGGGTTGACCTGTCGTTCGACCGGCGCGACAGCGCGTTCGCTATACCTAAGGCCGTGGTCACGGCGGATCGATTCGACTGGGGCGAGGACAGGCCGCCGCGTACCTCGTGGACCGACACGATCATCTATGAGGTGCACCTGCGCGGCCTGACGATGCGGCTCGAGGGTATTCCCGAGCAGTTGCGCGGCACCGCAGCCGCGCTCGGGCACGAGCGCACGGTCGAGTATCTGAAGGGTATCGGCATCACTGCGGTCGAGCTGCTGCCGGTCCATGCGTCGGTCAACGACCGCGTGCTGGTGGAACGTGGCCTGGCCAACTACTGGGGTTACAACACGCTCGGGTTCTTTGCGCCCGAGCCGCGCTATCTGTCCGACGGTAATCCCGATGAGCTCAAGGGCGCCATCAAGGCGCTACATGCCGCCGGTATCGAAGTGCTGCTCGATGTGGTCTATAACCACACCGGCGAAGGCAGCGAACTCGGGCCTACCTTAAGCCTGCGCGGACTGGACAACGCCGCCTATTATCGGCTGCAGCCTGACAACCTGCGCAGTTGCATCAACGATACCGGCACCGGCAACACCGTGAACTTCTCCAACGCGCGCGTGATCCAGCTGACGCTCGATTCGCTGCGTTACTGGGTGGAGCAATATCACGTGGACGGCTTTCGCTTCGACCTGAGCGTGACGCTGGGCCGCGAACAGAACGGCTACGATCCGGGCTCCGGCTTCTTCGACGCGATGCTGCAGGACCCGACGCTGGCGCGCGTCAAGCTGATCGGCGAGCCCTGGGACCTGGGTCCCGGCGGCTACCAGGTCGGCAACCATCCGGCCGGCATGGCCGAATGGAACGACAAGTTTCGTGACGACGTGCGCCGCTTCTGGCGCGGGGATTCCGGATTGCGCGGCGCGCTGGCCGCGCGCCTGCAGGGATCGGCCGATCTGTTCGATCACCATGGCCGGCGTCCCTGGGCGTCGCTGAATTTCATCACCGCGCACGACGGCTTCACGCTGCAGGACTGGGTGAGCTACAACCGCAAGCACAACGAGGCCAATGGCGAGAACAACCGCGACGGCACCGACAACAATGCCAGCAACAACTGGGGCGTAGAGGGACCCACCGACGATGTGGCAGTGCAGGCGACGCGCGCCGCGGTCAAGCGCGCGATGCTCGCGACGCTGCTGTTCTCGCACGGCACGCCGATGCTGCTCGGCGGCGATGAATGCGGCCGCACCCAGCACGGCAACAACAACGCCTACGCGCAGGACAACGAGCTGTCGTGGTTCGACTGGACGCAGGCGCTGTCGCCGGCGGGCAGCGAGCAGCGTGCCTATGTGGCCCGCTTGATCAGCTTGCGGCGCGAGTTCAGTAGCCTGCGCAGCGACTATTACCAGCACGGGCGCATCGAGCCGCTGCCGCAGGTGCGCGACATCGAGTGGTTCGACGAAAGCGGCGACATCATGCGATCCGAGGACTGGCAGTACACGGAAGGGCGGCTGCTGAGCGTGCGGCGTGCGCGGCGACTGGATGAGGCGCGGGTCGAGGTGAGCCTTTTGCTGACCAACAACACTTCCGATTCGCACAGCTTTCAGCTGCCGGAACCCAGGTTTCGCTGGTGGCTGCGGCTCAACAGCGCCGATGCGCACAACGCCGATCGCGAAATCGAGCTGGCGGCGATCGACGTCGCTGCGCACAGCGTGCAGTTGCTCACCGCCATCGTTCCCGCCGCCGCCGCCGCCGCCGGCGGCCCGGCGGCCACTGCGCTCAACAAGGTGGCGCTGCCGGGTACTGCGCCCGCCGGGCCGGCATCAGCGGCCGTTGCCAGCGTCGACAGCTGAGGCCTGGAACCCGAGTACTGCCTGTGCCAGCGTATCGATGTCGGCCTCGGTGTGAGCTACCGACAGGAAGCCGACTTCAAAGGCGCTCGGGGCGAGGTAGATGCCGCGTTCGAGCAGATGGTGAAAAAGCGGCGCAAAGCACTTGCCCGCATCGGCCGGCAGCGTCTGCAGCGAGCGCATCGGCGTGGCGGCGAAGGCAGCCGCCGAGCGGCAGATCCAGAATATCGAACCGACGCGCTGCACGGCGAGCCCGGGCGCGGCGCCGAGCGCGCGCTGCAGCCTGGCGCCGAGTTCCTCGAGCCGCTGATAGAGCCGCCCATCCTGCAGGCGCTGCAGCGTTGCCAATCCGGCACACATGGCCAGCGGGTTGGCGCTGAGCGTGCCGGCCTGGTACACCGCACCGGCCGGTGCGACCAGTTCCATCAGCTCGCGGCGGCCGCCGTAAGCGCCGACCGGAAAGCCGCCGCCGATGACCTTGCCATAGGTCGTCAGGTCCGGCCGTATGCCGCTCAAGCCGGCGTAACCCTGAAAGGACAGCCGGAAGCCCGAGATCACTTCATCGAAGATCAGCAGCGCGCCGTGGGCGCGCGCGATGCGTGCAATCAAGCCCAGGTACGCGGGTCGCTGCGGCAGCAGGCCGTAATTGGCCGGCAGCGGCTCGATGATCACCGCGGCGATCTCGCGCCCGTGGCGCGCGAACATCGCCTCCAGCGCCGCCTCATCGTCGAGCGGCGCGATCAGCGTCTGCTGCACCACGTCGGGCGCCAGGCCTGCACTATCCGGCAGCGGCGCCTCGGCCAGGCCGGATCCGGCCCGCAGCAGCATCGAGTCGGTGTGTCCGTGGTAGCAACCCTCGAACTTCAGGATCTTCGAACGTCCGGTGGCCGCGCGCGCTACGCGCAGCGCCGACATCACCGCTTCGGTTCCGGAGTTCACGAAGCGAATGCTCTCCACCCATGGCACGCTCGCGCTGATCAACTCCGCCAGCTCGAGGCTATAGGGCTCAGCCGTGCCCAGGCTCCAGCCGCGCGCCAGCGCCGCTTCGGCGGCAAGCCTTACCCCGGTGTCGGCGTGACCCAGGATCAACGGGCCGAACGCCATGCAGAAATCCAGGTACTTGCGCCCGTCGACGTCACGCAGATGGGCGCCGGCGCCGCCGGTCATGAAGCGCGGCGTGCCACCCACGCCGCGAAACGCGCGCACCGGGGAGTGCACTCCGCCCGGCGAGACCCGTCGCGCGCGCGCAAACAGCTCCTCGGAGCGCCCACCCCGGCCGGCCGCGCCTGGCGCGCTCACGCTGCGAGCCATTCGCGCGCCAGGCGCGCGCCATAGGTGATGATCATGCTGGCACCGGCGCGCCGGAAGGCGGTCATGATCTCGCGGTGCAAGGCCGCGCGATTGGCAAGACCCAGGGCCACCAGCGCTTCCAGCGCCGCAAACTCGCCGCTGACGTGATACACCGCCCACGGCTTGCGGATCGCGCGCGACAGCTCGCGCAGCAGGTCCAGGTATGGCAGCCCGGGCTTGACCATCAGGATGTCGGCGCCCTGCTCGACGTCGCGCTCGGCGCACAGCCACGCGTCGCCCGGACGCGCCGGATCGAGCTGATAGGTGGCGCGATCCTTGAGCGCTACGCCTGCCTTGGGTGCCGAATCTGCCGCGACCCGAAAGGGTCCGTACAGCGTCGAATGGAATTTGACCGCATAGCTCATCAGGATCGTGCGCGCGAGGCCCGCGCCGTCGAGCGCGGTGCGGATCGCGCCGATGCGCCCGTCCATCATGTCGCTCGGGGCGACACAGTCAGCGCCGGCCTGCGCGTAGGCCAGGGCGGCCTGCACCAGCTCGGCCACGCTGGCATCGTTGTCGAGATGATCGCCTTCGGCATCCAGTACGCCGCAGTGGCCGTGCGGGGTCGATGAGCACAGGCAGACGTCGGTGGCGAGCCAGATGTCGCGGCCAAAGCGTGCCTTGAGCGCCCGCACCTGGCCAGCGGTAAACGACCAGTCGATCTGCCGCTCGGCCCGTGCCCGAGGTACGCCGAACAGCAGGAACTTCGTGACCCCGGCCGCAAGATCGCGCTCGACCTGGCGCAGCAGCGATTCGGTGCTTTCCTGGTGCACGCCGGTGAGACCGGGGACCGGCTCGGGATGCGTGCTGTCCTCGGCGACAAACAGCGGCTGGATCAGCTGCTCGAGCCGAACGTGCACCTCGCGTGTCAGGGCACGCACATGCTCGTCTTGACGCAGACGGCGCAGATCGAGGGAGCTCATGCGTTGGCCATGATTCGAATCAGATACCTAGATTGACAGTGTGCCGCGAGCCTGAAATCCGGCGGTCACGCATTGTCACATACCCCGACCAGGCCACACCGCCGGGCCGGCTCAGAGGCCTGCGCCGGGGCCCTTGCCGGCGCTGTCGGTCCTTAACTTATAAGCCAATGTTATGAGGTCGGCGGGCAGAATCACGCCCCATGCAAACGGCCGCAGCCCAGGAAACCAGGCTTGATCCGGCTGTCGCGGCCAAGGCGGACAGCAGCCTGGCGCTGCTGAGCCGGGCGCTGCGCGATCACGGCCGGCTGGTATACGCCAGCAGCCTGGGCGCCGAAGCCATGGTGCTGACCGACCTGATATGGACCCAGCTGCCCGAGATTGACATCGTCAGCATCGATACCGGCCGGCTGCCGGAGGAGACGCTGGCACTGCTCGAGCGGCTGGAGCGGCGCTATCACCGTCGCATCAAGCTGTACTACCCGGACGCGCAGGCGGTGCAGAACTACGTGCGCGAGCACGGCATCAACGGTTTCTACAACAGCCTCGGCGAGCGCCTCAGCTGCTGCCAGATTCGCAAGATCGAACCGTTCAATCGCGCGGTGGCCGGCTACAGCGCCTGGGTGACCGGCTTGCGGCGCGAACAGTCGCCGCAGCGCGCCGCGGCGGAGGCGGTGGCGCAGGACGAGCGCACCGGCCTGCAGCGCATCAGTCCGCTGCTGGAGTGGACCGAGGCAGAGATCTGGAGCTATATCCGCGCCCGGCAGCTCTATTACAGTGCGCTGCACGATCGCGGCTATTCAAGCATCGGTTGCGCGCCCTGTACGCGCGCGATCGAGCCGGGCGCCGATCATCGAGCCGGGCGCTGGTGGTGGGAGAATCCTGAGTCGCGCGAGTGCGGCCTGCATCCGCGGCGCCGGCCGGCAGCGGTCGGCTAGGGCCGGACCCCCACAGCAACGCCGATCGCCCCACGATCGGCTAAAGTCCAACCAATGGACTATCTTCCGGTATTCCTGAATCTGCGCAATCAGCTGGCACTGGTCGTCGGTGGCGGCGCGGTGGCAACGCGCAAAGTGGAAATGCTGCTGAAGGCGCATGCGCGTGTGCGGGTCGTGGCGCCACGGCTGCATGCCGAGCTGTCGCTGTACCGCGATGCCGGGCGGATCGAGCATCTGGCGTGCGAATTCGAGCCGCGCCAGCTGGACGGCGCGCTATTCGCGATCGCGGCCACCGATCGGATCGAGGTCAATCACGCGGTGGCGGCGGCCGGCGCTGCGCGCGGCATCTTTGTCAACGTCGTCGACGATAGCTCGGCCTCATCCGCCGTCATGCCGGCGATCGTCGATCGTTCCCCGCTGCTGGTGGCGATCGGCAGTTCAGGACAATCCCCGACGCTGGCGCGGCGCGTGCGCGCGCAGCTCGAGGCGCTGCTGCCCGAGCGGCTCGGTGACATGGTGCGGTTGGCGGGCGCCGCGCGCGAACGCGTGCAGCGCGCGCTGCCCGATATCGATCAGCGGCGCCGATTCTGGGACCAGCTGTTTGCCGGCAGCATCGCCAGCAAGGTGTATGCCGGCAGCACGCGCGAGGCCGAGGCGCTGCTGGAAACCGAACTGCGCGCGGCGGCCGATGGCACGCATCGACCGCGCGGCGAGGTTTACCTGATCGGGGCCGGACCCGGCGACCCGGATCTGCTGACGCTGCGTGCGCTGCAGCTGCTGCAGCAGAGCGATGTCGTGCTGTACGACCGCCTGGTGAGCCCGGCGGTGCTCGAGCGCGTGCGGCGCGACGCCGAGCGCATCTTTGTCGGCAAGGAGTCCGGCCGCCACCGCGTCACGCAGGAGCGCATTCACGCGCTGCTGCTCGAGTACGCCGGCAAGGGACTGCGCGTGGCACGACTCAAGGGCGGCGATCCATTCATCTTCGGCCGCGGCGCGGAGGAACTCGATCTGCTGCGGCGCGCCGGTATTCCGGTGATTGTTGTCCCCGGCATTACCGCGGCCCTGGGCGCGGCCGCCTCGGCCGGCCTGCCGCTGACACAGCGCGGTGTGGCGCCGTCGGTCACGTTTGTTACTGCGACCGGCGAAGGGGCGGAAGGCCTCGACTGGCGCTCGCTCGCGGCGCCGCTGCAAACCGTGGTGTTCTACATGGGCGTGGCGCAGCTGCCGCGGATCGTCGAGTTGCTGCGTGCGCACGGGGCTGCAGCCGAGCGCCCGGTCGCGATCGTCGAGAAGGCGACGCTGCCCGGACAGCGGGTCATTGGCGGCTGCCTGGGCGACATCTGCGCGCAGGCGCAGCAGGCGCAAGTCGCCGCACCGGCGCTGCTGATCGTCGGCGAAGTAGCGCGGCGCGCCGCGCAATCCGCCGACCTGGTGCAGGCGCTGGTGGTGCGCGGCGCCGCTAACGCATGACACACGCATGACCATCGTGCCGGATTTCGTCGCCGCGGTCGGACACACACCGTTGATCCGGCTGCGACGCGTCAGCGATGAAACCGGCTGTGAGATCCTTGGCAAGGCGGAATTCATGAATCCGGGCGGCTCGGTCAAGGATCGCGCTGCGCGTGGCATCGTGCTCGACGCCGAGCGGCGCGGGCTGCTTAGACCTGCCGGTACCGTGGTCGAAGGCACCGCCGGCAACACCGGCATCGGCCTGGCGCATGTCTGCAATGCGCGCGGCTACCGCTGCGTGATCGTGATGCCCGATAACCAGTCGGCGGAGAAGTATGCGTTGATCGAGGCGCTGGGCGCGAAGGTGCACCGGGTCAGGACCGTGCCGTACAGCGACCCGAACCATTATCAGAAGACCGCGGGCAGGCTGGCGCAGGAATTGCCGAACGCCATCTGGAGCAACCAGTTCGACAACACCGCCAACCGCCGCGCCCACCTCGAGACCACCGGCCCGGAGATCTGGCAGCAGACCGACGGTCGTATCGATGCCTTCGTCGCCGCCACCGGCACCGGCGGCACGCTGGCGGGCGTGTCGGAATTCCTCAAGTCGCGCAATCCCAGGGTGCGCACGGTGCTGGCTGATCCGCCCGGTAGCGCGCTGTATGAGTTCATCCGCCACGGCGTGCTCAAGGTCACCGGCAGCGGGTCGATCACCGAGGGTATTGGCATTGGCCGCGTCACCGCCAACATGGACGGTGCGCCGATCGACGATGCGGTGCATGTCGAGGACGCAGAGACCGTGCACTACGTCTACCGCCTGTTGCGCGAGGAGGGGCTGTTCGTCAGCAGTACCAGCGGCATCAATGTCGCCGCCGCCGTGCGCGTGGCGCGCGATCTTGGGCCGGGACACACCGTGGTGACGGTGCTGTGCGATAACGGTTCGAAATACCTGTCGCGATTGTTCAACCGCGACTGGCTGGCACACAAGGGCCTGCTCGAGGCGGCAGGACTTGCGGCGGCTCCCGCGTGAGTGCGAGCCGCGCCGCGCTGCGCGTGATGTTGGCGAGCCTGCTGGCCATCGCATCGGCCCACGGGCAGAGCGAGGCCGAGCCCGCGCCGGCACCGGCGGCGACGTCGCAAGCGGCGTCGCAACCCGCGAGCGGCCAATGGCTGTCACGCACCGTCGATGGCATCATGGGAACGCGCATCTTCGTCGAGATCTGGGCCGAAGACGCGGCTGCGGGCGAGGCGGCGATCGATGCCGTGATGGACGAGATGCGCCACATCGATGACAGCATGAGCACCTACAAGCCGAGCAGCGAGGTCTCCAGGGTCAACGCGCTCGCGGCCACGCGGCCGGTGCGCATCAGCAGGGAACTGTTCCGGTTGCTGGGCACCGCGCTTGACTATTCGCGCATCACCGAGGGTGCGTTCGATATCACCTACGCCAGTGTCGGGTACATGTACGATTTCCGCGAGCGCAAGCGCCCGACCGAACAGCAGATCGCGGCCGCATTGCCGGCGGTCAACTATCGGCACCTGCTGCTCGATCGCAAGACCTCCTCGGTGCGCTTTTCGCAACCCGGCGTGCGCATCGATCTGGGCGGTATCGCCAAGGGCTATGCGGTCGATCAGGGCATCGAGATACTCAAGGCGCGCGGCTACAGCCACGCTCTGGTGAACGCCGGCGGTGACAGTCGCGTGATCGGCGATCGTCGCGGCCGGCCGTGGGTGGTGGGCATCCGCCATCCGGACCATCCCGACCAGATCATCACCCGCATCCCGCTGGTTGACGCTGCGTTTTCCACTTCCGGCGACTACGAGCGCTATTTCGACGAGGATGGCGTGCGCTACCATCACATCATCGATCCGCACACCGGCCATTCAGCCAGCAAGGTGCGCAGCGCCACCGTCATCGCGCCGACCGCGACGCGCACCGACGGGCTGTCGAAGACCGCGTTCGTGCTCGGACCGGACGAGGCGATGAGGATCTACAACCGGCTCGACGACGTCGATGCCGTGCTGGTGGCGCCGGACGGACGCATCCTGTACTCCAAGGGGCTGACCCCGGGCGACGCGGCGCCGGCAGATACGCCGCCGACGGTGCACTGAAGGGTCAGAAATGCCGGCTGAAGCCGATCGTCACTCCGCGCGGCAGGATCTGCACCATCAGCGGTACCTCGCGTGTGCTGGCCCAGTAGCCGGCGGCCGATCCAAGCGCCCAGCCCGCGATCACATCGCTCTGCCAGTGATCCTGGTGCTTCAGGCGCGCCAGCGCGTCATACACCGGCAACACCTCCAGCAGCCAGATCCAGGGCGCATGGTGCTCGTACTGCAGGATGATCGGCGTCACGAAGCTTGCCTGCAGCGTGACCTGCCCGCTGGGGAAGCTGTCGCAGCAGCTGCCCTGGAACCATTTGTCCGGATTGCCACCCTGGTTCGGCCGCGCGCGGCTGAAGGCGTATTTGAGGATCTCGGCGCTGCCACCCGACACGATCGAGGCGTCCACCGACTGCCACAGCGTATGGCCGAAGTCATCGTCGTTGCCGAGCCAAAAGGCGCCGCCGGCCTCGAACAGCAGCACACCGTACACCAGGTCCTGCTCGTAGCGCGGCGCCCAGATGCCGTGATCGTCGTAGTTCCACCGATGATCGATGCCGAGCGGGCCGCCGCCGGCCTGCGAGCACGCTGGGTACAGGCACAGCAGGGCGAGCAGCCCAGGCAGGGCGAGCAGCCCAGGCAGGGCGAGCAGCCCCGACATCAACGCCTCGATCGTAGACTTTGCGATAGGGACTACTTTGCGATGAAAGGTCATAGCAATCAATATAAATGCCTGGCCGGCCGATTGCAGCCACCGGGTACGTGAATGAGCATGCGTATCATTTCCTGCGACCGCACCCATGCCGCAGCGATGCTGGCGATTATCAACGAAGCCATAGCGAACTCGACCGCGCTGTACGACTATAACGCGCGCACGCCGGCCATGATGGACGCCTGGTACGACACCAAGCAGAAGTCCGGCTATCCGGTGATCGGCGTGGTCGACGACGCCGACGAACTGCTGGGCTTCGGCTCCTACGGGTCGTTTCGGGCATGGCCGGCGTACAAGTACAGCATCGAACACTCACTCTATGTCGAGCGCAGGCATCGCGGCCAGGGTATCGGCAGGATGCTGCTGGCCGAATTGATTGCCAGCGCGACGCGCCAGGACTATCACATGCTGATCGGCGGCATCGATGCCGACAACGCCGCCAGCATCGCGCTGCACCGGCGGCTGGGTTTTGAGCAATGCGCGCACATCCGGCAGGCCGGATTCAAGTTCGATCGCTGGCTCGACCTGACGTTTTTCCAACTGCTGCTCAATGCACCGGCGCATCCGAGTGGCGGCTAGACGTGAGAATTCACAGCTAGACGATGCGATACCACGCCAGCCGGGCGCCGGCGGCAATCAGGCAGGCGCCGCCGACGCGCTCGAGTGAGCTGGCGAAGCGCGCTCCGGTCATGGTGCGCGCGCGCGCCGCCAGCGCGGCGTACAGGCTCAGCACCGTGAATTCGATCACCACCGAGCTGATCCCGAGCAGCAGGATCTGCCACGGCACGCTGCCAGCCGGGTTGATGAATTGCGGCAGCAGCGCAACGAAGAACACCAGAGCCTTCGGATTCGCCGCCTGCACGATGAATGCACGGCTGAATACCCGATCGGCGCGAGCGTCCGCGCGCTGCGGCGCGGCGGCCGGCCCGGGTGCCCGCGCCAGCAGCATGCGCAGGCCGAGCCATACCAGATAGGCGGCACCCGCCCACTTCAAGGCGCCGAATACCGCGTGCGATGCGACGATCACGGCGGCGATGCCGGTGGCGGACAGCGCAAAATAGAAGGTATTGCCCGCCAGTATCCCGGCCGCGGCGATGCTCGCCGATGCAAAGCCGCGGCGCAGCGCCGTGGCCAGGACGAACAGCACCGCCGGCCCGGGAATGAAGCACAGCACGGTTTCCGTGATGCAGAACAAAAGCCAGGTTTCGAATGTCATAGCGAGATCATGCAAGTTATGCTGCCCGTCTGGCCACTGGAGTTTCGAGGTACCTATGCGACCACACCTGCTGCCGGCCTTTGTGCTGCCGGGGATTCTGCTCTCGGGGGTGCTGCTGCTGGCAATAGCCCCTTCGGCCTATGGTGCTGGCAACTGGGTCCAGGGCAGCAATTACTTCCTGATCAGGCCCGAGCTACCCACATCGGTCGCCCCCGGCAAGGTCGAGGTTACCGAGGTATTCTCCTACGCCTGTCCGGCCTGTAACCGCTTCTACCCGGTCGTCGACCGGTTGCGGGCGGCGCTGCCTGCCAATGCCGAACTCACTTTTGTCGCGGCGGCCTTCAGGGCGGATGAGGATTGGCCGATGTTCCAGCGCGCCTACTACACCGCGCAGCTGATGGACATCGACAAGAAGACCCATGACGCGGCGTTCGATGCGGTATGGAAAACCGGCGAGCTGGCGGTGTTCGACGCGCGCACCCAGCGGATCAAGGTGCCGCCTCCGGGCATCGAGGATGCGGCGCGGTTCTATGCGCGGGTCGCGGGTGTGAAACCGGAGACGTTCGTCGCCAATGCGAATTCCTTCGGCGTCGATGTCAAGATCCGCCAGGCCGATCAGCTCATCAGGGCCGCGCAGGTCGATGAGACGCCGACCCTCCTGGTGAATGGCAAGTACCGCGTGACATTGGGAGCGGCCGGCGGCGACGACCAGCTGATCGAGCTGGTGAAATACCTGGTGGCGCAGGAGAGCGCGAGCCACCCGGGACCCAAGGCGCACTGAGCGGCACCCGGGGCGTTGCATCAGCGGACGCACGGACTGGCAGGCATGCAGCAGCTCGCGGACACACGAATCTCACGGCGCGAAGCGCTGGTGCTGACAGTGGCAGCGGCCGCAATGGCGCTGCGTCCGGCGCGAGCGCTTGCGGTCGGGCAGCCGGGGTTGATCACGCGGGCGATTCCTGCGACCGGCGAGCGGCTGCCGGTGATCGGCGTCGGTACCAACGCTTTCACCGAATCGAGGCTCGATGAGCTGCGTGCGCTGCTCAGGCGCATGGTGGAACTGGGCGGCTCGGTGATCGATACCGCCCCGGTGTACGGAGAGAGCGAGCAGGTCATCGGCGAGTTGGTCGCGGAGCTGGGCATACGCGAACGGGTTTTCCTGGCCACCAAGCTGACCGCCGGCCCGATGAATCTGGGTCCGCCCACCATCGACTCCGGCAGCTATGGAGAGCAGAGCCTTGCGCGCTCGCTGCAGCGGCTTAAGACCGATCACCTGGACCTGCTGCAGGTACACAACCTGCAGGGCGTCGATGAACTGTGGCCGCAGCTTGCCCAATGGAAGCGCAGCGGGAAGATACGCTACATCGGCATCACGACGGCGAACGCCGAGCAGCATCCACAGATGCTCGTGCTGATGCGCAAGTATCCGGTGGATTTCGTACAGGTCGACTATTCGATCGCCAATCGCGATGCGGCCAGCAGCATATTCCCATTGGCACGCGAGCGCCGCATTGCGGTGATCACGAATATACCGTTCGGCGGCCGCTCCGGCAGCAACCTGACAATGAGCAAGGATCGCCCGCTGCCGCCCTTTGCTTCCGAATTTGCTGCCGCCGACTGGCCGCAACTCCTGTTGAAGTACGTGATATCGCATCCGGCCGTGACCTGCACGATCGCCGGCAGCACCCGGCTCGAACACCTGGTGGACAACCAGGCGGCGGCGCGCGGAGTGCTACCCGATGCCGCGGCGCGCCGACGCATCGAGCAATACTGGGATCGTCACCCGGACTGAAAGGCGCGCCCGCTCAATGCCAGTAAAGCGGCGACGCGGGCATCATCGAGTTACCGGTTGTCCAAGAAGGCGAACAGGTCACGTATGGTAACAAGACATCTGGAGCCGACGTCGCCAAAACAGGTTGTGTTCCTGCTGACACTGGCGCTCCTCATCAACTACATCGACCGCGGCAACCTCGCTACCGCCGGTCCGCTGCTACTGAACGAGCTCAAGCTATCGCCCACCCAACTTGGCACGCTGCTGTCCGCCTTCTACATTGCGTACGCGGCAGCCATGGTGCCAGCGGGCTGGTTGGCGGATCGCTACGGAGCCAAGATTGTTCTCGGTTTCGGTGTCGCCATCTGGTCGGTCGCCACGTTGTTGACAGGCTTCGTCAGTGGCTTCGCTACTCTGCTCGTGCTGAGGCTGCTGTTGGGACTGGGCGAGTCGCCCATCATGCCGGGAACATCAAAGCTCATCCGCACCGGGGTGGGCAGCAGTCGAATCGGCATTGCCAACGGCGTTGTTGGGTTCGGATATCAGATTGGGCCCGCCATCGGCACATTTGCGGGCGGATTGCTGATGGCGCATGTTGGGTGGCGTCCCGTATTCGTGATGTTTGGTGCCCTGTCTCTGCTTTGGCTGCTGCCGTGGGCTCGAGTCCAGATAGACGAGGCGACCAGTCGCGACGGGGGAGAATCGGCAGAGACGCCCCGGTTTGGCGCTATCGTTCGTCAGCGAGCCCTGTGGGGCGCATCGCTCGGTAGCTTTGGTTTGAATTACAGCTTTTTCTTCATCCTCGCATGGCTGCCAACCTACCTGGTGAATGCGCGTGGTTTTTCGATGGATGAGATGGCGCGAATAGCTGCCCCGGCCTATGCGCTCTGTGCCGTGGGCGCGATCATCGGCGGTCTGTGGATCGATCGCTGTGCTCGTGTCGACGGTTCATCGAGTGGCGCCCAGAAATGGCTGATGGTGCTGGGCTACCTGTCGAGTCTGTTTGCAATGCTTGGCATGGCGTTGCTGCCCCGCAACGGCTCAATCGCGTGTTTGTATGTCTATGAGCTGTTCGCCGGACTAGCGTCGCCCTGTCTGTACGCCGCGGCTCAGATTTTCGCGGGTCCCGGCGCAACGGCGCGCTGGGTTGGCATCCAGAACTTGTGTGGGATCCTACCCGGCGTCCTCGCGCCTGCGTTGACTGGTGTGCTGGTCGACGCCTCGGGTTCATATATCTCAGCGTTCGTCGTAGCCGGAATTGCCAATGTCATCGGGTTCGTCGGCTGGGTACTGGTGATGCCCAGGATCGCGCCAGTTGAATGGAAGTGTCTTGTTAAGGCGGCGTGACTCGCAAAGGAGAATGGTCGCACATTCCGCATGCGCGCCAGGACCCCTGCAGCTTTTCCTGCAGCCAGACTGGGATCGTCATCCGGATTGAAAGGCGCGCCAACCCGCGAACTTGGTGATGTCGCGCGCCTCGCTCACGGCATACGCTTCGCACAGGAAGCCGTTGACCGCGCGGCCATCGGCGAGCGTTATCTTGCCGATCGCCAGCGGCGCAGGGATGCCCGCGATGAAGCTGCCGACGGCAGCCGCCGGTAGTGACCAGACCTCCACTTCGATCGCCGCGCCCGCCGCCGGCACGCGCACCAGGCCGGGGCGGGCTGGCGGGCCGCCGGGCAGCGCGTACAGGCGATAGTCCGGCGCGGTGACCGTGCGCTCCAGCAGCACCGCCCCGCGCTCGAGCAGTTGGTGGTTCAGCGGCAGTCCCTGCATGTGCGCACCGCAGACGGCGAGCGCGACAGCACGGGGCGAGTTGGCAGCGGTACAGGATTCCCAGTCGAACTCGGCTGCCGCGCCGAGCGGCAGCGGCAGCGCGCCGAGGCGCGGCGCGCCAAATCGCTGCAGCCTGGCGGCCAGCCGCAACAGCTCGAAGTCGCTCCAGGCGGGACCTGCGAGCGTAACGCCGAACGGCAGGCCCGCTGCGGTGAATCCGGCAGGCACCGCCGCCGCAGCCAGATCGAGGAGATTCATGAAGTTGGTGTAGGTGCCAAGTTGGGTGTTGAGGCGCAGCGGGTCGGCTTGCTCTTCGGCGATGCGATAGGTAGTGCCGGCGGTGGGCGTGAGCAAAACATCGATCTGCTGCCACACCGGTTCGGTGCTGCGGCGCAGCTCCTGCAGGCGGTACTGGGCACGAAACGCGTCGGCAGCTCTCGGCTTGGCGCCGCTCTCGATGATCTGGCGTGTCACCGGATAAACCGCATCCGGGTCGCGCCGCAGCAGTGTTTCGGCGACGACGTAGCGCTCGGCGACCCACGGCCCCTGGTAGAGCAGCTGCGCGGTTTCCAGGAACGGCGCAAAGTCGATCGGCACGCGTTCGCCGCCGAGCTGCTGCATCCGTGCGACCGCGGCATCGAACAGGCGCGCATATTCGTCGTTGCCAAAGAACTGTAGTTGCTCGGCACGCGGCACCCCGAAGCGGAATGTGCCGGATGCCATGTCGGCGAGCCGCGGCGGCTGGCCGGCGCGGCGCGAATAGGGCTCGCGCACATCGAATCCCTGCGCGACTCCGCACACCAGTGCCGCATCCTCCGCAGTGAGTGTCAACAGCGAGACGCAGTCGATCGTGCGGCAGGCAGGCAATACGCCGCGCGTGCTCAGGCGGCCACAGGTCGGTTTCAGTCCGATGAGGTTGTTGAAGGCGGCAGGGATACGTCCCGACCCGGCGGTATCGGTGCCCAGGGCGAAACTCGCCAGCCCCAGTGCGACGGCGACCGCCGATCCGGAACTCGAACCGCCGCTGATATAGGCCGGATCGAAGCTGTTACGGCAGGCGCCGTATGGCGAGCGCGTGCCGACCAGGCCGGTGGCGAACTGATCAAGGTTAGTCTTGCCAATGGCAATCGCTCCGGCGTCCATCAGGCGCGCAACCACGTACGCCGACTGCTCCGGTATGTATGCGAATGCAGGACAGGCGGCCGTGGTAGTCACCTGCGCCAGATCGATGTTGTCCTTGATCGCGAATGGAATGCCATACAGCGGCAACGATGCCGGGTCGCGATCGCTGAGCCGGCTGGCCTGCGCCAGTGCGTGCTCCAAAGGCAGCAGCGTGATCCAGATGTTGTAGTCAGCCACGGCGGCGATGCGTGTGTAGATCTGCTGCAGCACCGCCTGCGGGGTCGTGCGTCGCTCGCGGTAGGCGGCGAGCAGGGCGGTGATAACAAGGTCAGGTGGATTCTCTGCAGGCGAGGTAGTCATGGTGCTTTGGCTCTCACTGCGATGCGGTGCCGATGTTACAATTGACGCAGCAGCAGCAAGGTCTCTCCGGCCACCACCGGCTGGCCGCGCTGGCAGCACAGTTCCACCACGGTACCGGGCTCGTCGGCCTGGACCGCAATTTCCATTTTCATCGCCTCGATAACGATCAGCGGTACACCCGCCGCGGCGTGTGCGCCGACCTGGGTGTTGATCTGCCACACGCTGCCGCTGACCGGCGAGCTGATTGCAATGCAGCCCGTCGGCACTGCGCCCAGCGCGGTCGCGGCTCCGCTGCGCCCGGCTAGGGCGCCGACCGGACCAAGCGCCTGATCGGCGCCGAGGTCATGGTCGCGATCACTGCGGCGCCAGCGCTCGCGCTCTGCGTCGAAGGCCGCCTGCTGGCGCCCTTTGAACGCGGCAATCGATGGCGCGTTGGCCGCCAGGAATTCCCGGTAGTCGCGCAGCCGCAGCGTTGCCGGCTCGATTTGCAGGCTCGCCTTGCCGTACGGGAATTCGGCGCGCAGGCGCATCAGCTCCTCGGCCGACACCGGATAGAAGCGCAGCTGATCGAAGAAGCGCAGCAGCCAGCGCTTGCCATCGCGAAACTGCGCGGTCTGCCGATAACGGTTCCACATCTGTACCGTGCGGCCAACGAACTGATAGCCGCCCGGGCCTTCCATCCCGTACACGCACAGGTACGCACCGCCGATGCCGACGGCGTTTTCCGGCGTCCAGGTGCGGGCCGGGTTGTACTTGGTGGTCACCAGGCGGTGGCGTGGATCGAGCGGCGTGGCCACCGGCGCGCCCAGATAGACGTCGCCCAGGCCCATCACCAGGTAGCTGGCTTCGAACACGATGCGGCGCACGTCCTCGATGCTGTCGAGGCCATTGATGCGGCGAATGAACTCGATGTTGCTTGGGCACCAGGGCGCATCGGCGCGTACCGACTGCATGTAGCGCTCGATCGCGAGCTGCGTGTCGGGATCGTTCCAGGACAGCGGCAGGTGCACGACGCGTCCGGCGACCTCGATGTCATCGATCGGCGCCAGTGCCGCCTCGATATTCAGCAGCGCCTGCATGATGCGGCCGCGACTGGTACGCCGGCTGTCGAAGTGAACCTGCAGCGAGCGCACGCCGGGCGTCAGGTCGATGACCTCGGGCAGCGGGTTGGCCTGCAACGCGTCCAGCAGCGCCTGCACGCGAAAGCGCAGCGCCAGATCCAGCGTCGGCTCGCCATACTCGATCAGCACATTGTCCTCGCCCGACTGGCGATAACACAACGCTGGCCGCGTGGCGGTCGCGTCGTGCCGCTCCAGGATTGCCTGCCGTGTCGCCTTCGCTGGCGCTTGTGCGGGCGCAGGCGCGGACACTGGCGCGCTCGTCAGCGAGCGCAGCGCTTCATCCTGCGCCAGCAGGCCGGCATGGGCCTGATCGGCAGTCTCGGCTTCGAAGCGCACGCGATCGCCGGGCCGCAACTGGCCGAGTTTCCACAGATCGTGCAGCGCAATGGTTGCCGGGCAGACAAAGCCCCCGAGGCTCGGGCCATCGGGGCCGAGGATGACCGGCATGTCACCGGTGAAATCGATCGCGCCGATGGCGTAGGGCGTGTCGTGGATATTGGACGGATGCAGGCCGGCCTCGCCGCCATCATGGCGCGCCCATTGCGGCTTGGGGCCGATCAGCCGCACGCCGGTGCGGCTCGAGTTGTAATGCACCTGCCAGTCAGTTGCGAAGAACATGTCGATGTCGGCTGCGGTAAAGAAATCGGGCGCGCCGTGCGGCCCATACAGCACCGCGATGGACCAGTCCTGACTGTAGACCGGCCGCAGCGTCGGCGGCACGCGCGCGCCGGCGAGACGGTCGGCGGGGTTGACGGGGTCTACGGTGTCGGCGGCGTCTGTGGGCAGCGGGTCGGTGCCGATGCGCAGCACATCACCGCTGCGCAGCGCGCGGCCGGCATGCCCGCCGAACTGGCCGAGCGTGAAAGTGGCACGGCTGCCCATGTACAACGGGACATCGAAGCCGCCGCGTATGGCCAGGTAGCTGCGCTGGCCGGCATCCTTTTCGATGGCGCCGAGCTTGAGTACGCTGCCGGCCCGCACCGGCAGCGCGCACCAGGCTTCGACCTCCACGCCGTCGAGCTCGGCGCGCATCCCCGCACCGCACAGCGCGATCAGTGCGTCACAGCCGAATTTCAGCGCCGGTCCGGTAACCGTGATCTCCAATGCGGCCGCATGCGCTTCATTTCCAACGAGTCGGTTGGCAAGCCTGAACGCGAGGCCGTCCATCGGTCCCGACGGCGGCACGCCGACGTGCCAGTAA
>Ga0302324_100006922_pt1 | contig 24251 bp, 23 predicted proteins | sample Palsa_T0_1_FD_201949 | JGI IMG/M metagenome (GOLD analysis project Ga0302324, IMG submission 201949) | Peat permafrost microbial communities from Stordalen Mire near Abisko, Sweden - Palsa_T0_1 | ecosystem: Environmental > Terrestrial > Soil > Palsa > Peat permafrost | place: Sweden: Abisko... | reverse complement strand
GGCGATGAGCCCCATCGCCGTGGAACCTGATTTTACCCGCAAATACATCTCCTCCTCGAACATCGATTTTCTCATTCGGCGCATTCAGAATTCCTTCGACCGCACCGCCTGGGAAAAGCAATTCGTCATCATCGAAGGGACGGGCCATGCGGGCGTCGGCTCGGTTTTCGATCTGTCCAACGCGCGGGTGGCGAGCTTGCTGCAGAGCAAGGTGGTGCTCATAACCAAGGGCGGAATCGGCCGCCCCATCGATGAAGTCGCGCTGAACAAGGCCCTCTTCGACCAGGAAGGAGTCGAAATAGTCGGCGTGATCGTCAACAAGGTGCTGCCCGACAAGTACGAGGTGGTTCAGGAATTCACGCGCCGCGGCCTGGACCGGCTCGGCATCGACCTGCTCGGAGTCATACCGGAGGAGCCGATGCTCGCCAATGCCACGCTCGGTCAAATCCGCGTGCAGACCAAAGGCACGTTCATCAATCACGCAAAGGTGGATTCAAGCCGCCGGGTGAAAAAGATCATCATCGGCGCGATGAACTCCAGCCACGTGATGGAATATTTCTCCCCCGGCACGCTGGTAATCACCCCCGGAGACCGCGAGGACATCATCCTGGCGGCGCTTTCGGCCTGTTCGCTCTGCGAGGACGGGCAGGCGATCGCCGGTCTCGTGCTTTCCGGCGACCTGTTCCCGCACCAGAGCGTGATCGACCTCATCAAGGCATCGACCGTTCCGACGATAGGCTCTCCGCTGGACAGTTACACGGTGGCAAACAGCATCTATTCGATGACGGTGAAAACGCTGCCGGAAGACGCGGAGAAGATCGATAAGATCCAGGGGCTCGTCGAGAAATACGTCGAGGTGGACAGGCTGCTGGAGAAATTACGCCAATGAACGGCCCCGCTATGGCATTGAAATGTGGCCGGGTTTTCCGTTTAGAAGCTGATTGATCGTCGCCGCCGCGTAGGCGGCTCCGAAGCCGTTGTCGATGTTGACCACCGTGACGCCGCTCCCGCAACTGTTCAGCATGCCGAGAAGGGCTGCGAGGCCGCCGAAGCTCGCCCCGTAGCCGACGCTGGTGGGGACCGCGATGATCGGTTTGCTCGTAAGGCCGGCGACGGCGCTCGGCAGCGCGCCTTCCATCCCGGCCACGACGATGAGGACATTGCACGCTTCGATGCGGTCGCGCTCCGCCAGGAGGCGGTGAATTCCCGCCACCCCCACGTCGTAGATTTTGTCCACGGTGTTGCCGAAGACTTCCAGCGTGACGACGCTTTCCTCGGCCACCGGCAGGTCGGACGTTCCGGCGCAGATGACTCCGACCGTGCCGGCGTTTTTCGGCATCGGCTCCCTTTCCACCGTGATGCAGCGGGCGCGCCGGTGAAAGACGGCAGCGGGAAATTTCGGCGCGAGAATTTCGTAATGTTCCTGGCTTGCGCGCGTGGCAAGGAGGATGGGATCTTCAGCCAGGATCGCTTGCGAGATGGCAAGGACATCCCCGGGGGTCTTGCCCTCGCAATAGATGACCTCGGGAAAGCCCCGGCGGCCGCGGCGGCCGGTATCGACGCGGGCGAAACCGAGGTCAACGAACGAGTCCGGAGGCATTCCTATTCATCCGCCGTCTGCCCGGAAAGGAACAGCCGCATCGGGATCATTTTGGAAATAAAGAAACCGTGTTCCTTGAAGAAACGCTGCGCTTCTTCATTCTCCCCGTCCGTCAAGAGGGTGATGCGCAGGAAGCCCTTTTCCTTTGCGTAATCGATCGCATGGCGCAGGAGACGGTCGCCAAAACCGTGCCCCCTGTGGTCGCGATGAACGACAACGTCCTCCAAAACAATGACGAAGCCCCCTTCGGCCGTGCTTATCGTAAAAAGAAGGTTGGTCATCGCCAGGATCTGGCCATTCTGCCGCAAAACGAAGATCCGGCCGCGGTGCGGTTCCTCGAGCAGAAGGCGCAGCCCTCGCATCTGTTTGACGCGGTTCGGTATGAAGTCCTGTTCCTGCGTGAAGAGATCGACCAGCAGATCCGTCAATTGCGGCAGATCCTCCAAACTCGCCGGCTCGATGACAATCTCGTTCATCTTCAGGAACGCGCTCCCGGCTTCCCCCCATCCGCTGGAAGCGCGGCGAGGGCGGCGAGGATTTCCTCCCTGCTCGTGCGGTCGCAGAACTCGGCAAAGGTCTCGCCGGGTTTTCTCCTTGAATCGAATACCTTGAGGAGGCTGTCGATGAAGAGATGGACATCCCTGGCGACGATCTTCCCTTTCAGCAACTCGTTGAAGCGGCGGTTGCTGCCCAGGCGCCCGCCGATGAAGGCATCGTAGGCGTCCACCATCTCGCCATCGATCTTCGTGCGCGCCCCGCGGAAACCGATGTCCGCGATCTGGTGCTGGCCGCAACTCGAAGGGCAGCCGCTGAAGTGGATGCGAATCTTGTCCTTGTACCAGCCGCTGGTCTCCTCGAGCTGTTCCACCAGGGCCAGCATGCGGTTCTTGGTTTCGGCGACCGCGAGGTTGCAGAACTCGATGCCGGTGCAGGAAACACATCCCTCGCGGAAGTTCGAGGGTTCATAAACGAGGCCGGCCGCGTCCAGGTCGCGTTTCAAGGAGAGAACGTTCGCTTCCTGGACATTCAGGATGAGGAGATTCTGTTTGTTCGTCAGCCGGATCGCATCCCGGCCCGGCGCGCAGTATTTGGCGGCGAGCCCGCCCAGGAGGCCAAGCTGGCCGTCTCGAATACGACCGCCGGTGATGTTGATTCCCACCCAGCAAAGGCCGGGTTGCACCTGGGGATGGATGCCAAGATGGTCGGTTTCCTGATCCTTGGGCACGTCGAAAGAATTGTGCCGCTCCGGTTTGAAATCCAGGCGCGCCTCGATCTCGCCGGCGACGCGTTCGATGCCCCAGTCCGCAACCAGGAACTTGAACCGCGCCCGGTTGCGCCTCAAACGGTAGCCGTGGTCCCGGAATATCTCGCTGATGGCCCGCACGACGGGCCAGACCTGGACTGGCCGCAGAAAATAGGGAAGCGTCTGCGCCATGTGCGGCGAGGAGGAGAGACCGCCGCCGACTTTGATCCCGTAACCGCGAGCGGTTTCCAGATCACCGGGGGGGCTTTCCATGTCGCGCCGCAAGCCGAAGACGCCGACGCAATTGATGTCGGGCTGCGCGCAATGGATCGAGCAGCCGGAGACGGAGATTTTGTATTTCCTGGGCAGGTTGGAAAACTCGGGGTTATTGGTCATTCCGCGGCTGACTTCGAGCAGTTCGGGCGTTCCATCCAGGATCGCGTCGGGATCGATGCCCGCGGCGGGGCACCCGACGACGTTGCGCGTGTCATCCCCGCAAGCGCCGCTGGTGGTGATGCCAACCGACTCGAGTTCCGCGAATATCTCGGGGATATCCTCGATGCGCAGCCAGTGAAGCTGGATCGTCTGGCGCGTGGTGATGTCGGAGAAGCCATGGGCGAACCTGTCCGTTATTTGGGAGATGACCCCGGCCTGCGCGGCGTCGATCTGGCCGCCCGGCAGTTTCGTTCGCAGCATGAAATACCCGGAGTCCTTCGGTTTCTGGCGGTAAACGCCGAACCATTTCATCCGCTCGAAATCATCTTCCGCGATGGACGCGAAGCCGGTCTTCGCGTAGCGATAGATGTCGTGGATGACCTCGAGCCCGTCCTTTTGCTGCTTGATTCTCTCCTGCGGAGTAAGCGGGATAAGGCCCTGTTTTACCGCCGCGAAATCAGGATTAACATCGATCATAAAAAGGAGCTATTTTCCGGGAACGGAATTTAAAGCGGCAGCGGTGTTTTGCAATGAATATTTGGCCCGGCCAGTGTTGACAGGGCCGTGCGGCAGGGTAGTATTGGCGTTCCCTCCGAACAGAGAAGTCCAGCTTTATGAAACGCACCTACCAATCCTCCAAGCGCACGCGAAGGCAGCAGCACGGTTTTCGCGCCCGAATGAAAACCAAGGCGGGACGCGCCTGTCTCTCGCGGCGCAGGCAGCGGGGACGCAAGCGCCTCCTGCCGGTGGGGGTGGAAATTCCCTTCGCAAGGCATACTCAGGCGTAGAGAAGGTTCCGAAACCGGAAGGCGGTTCCAAAGCCGGAGGCGGTTTTAAAACCGGAGGCGGTTCCAAACCAGGGACGCCCCGACGCGGGGGCAAGATGCGACTTCGATTTCCCAAAGCGGCAAGACTGACCAAGGCCGCGGAATTCCGAAGAGTTAAGATCCAGGGGAATTCATTTCACGGAAAACTATTGATTTTGAGCGTCCTGAAAACGCCGGGCTTGCCGGAAACCAAGATCGGGCTGATCACCACCCGCCGCCTCGGCAACGCGGTGGCGCGAAACAGAACGCGGCGGCGTATGCGGGAGATCGTCCGGACCATCCTGCCGCGAGTGGCGGGCGGCGTTCACCTGGTGGTCATCGCGCGCAAGAGCGCGGCCGCGGCTCCGTTTGAGGAGCTGCGAAATGAGTGGTTGCGCTTGGCGAATCGAGCCGCTCTTCTAGGAGGCGGATGAATCTCCGAACTTTGCACCCCATTCGTCTCCTGATCCGGCTTTACCAGATATTGCTTTCCCCCGTGCTTTCGTTCATCGGGGGGCCGGTTTCCGGCTGCCGTTTCGAGCCGTCGTGCTCCCATTACTTTCTGGAGGCGGTCGAAAGACATGGGTCGTTGCGGGGTTCCTGGCTGGGCATCCGGCGGATTTCGCGGTGCCACCCCTGGGGCGGAGCGGGATTTGATCCGGTGCCGGAACAGGAGCCCTTGCAATGCCCGCACCATCGGGAGTCCAACCATGGATCGTAAGAGCATCATCGGCATCGCCCTGGCGCTCATCACGCTGGTCGCCTGGGAATCGTATTACGCGAAAACCTACCGCCGGTCCGCGGTAAGCGCCACGGCAGGCTACTCACCCGCGCTGCTGACCGGGACGGCGGCTCCGTCGCCCACCGCGACGCCCGCGAGCGAGCCGGCGGCTTCGCCCACAAAGGAAATCGGTGTCGCGGAAGCAACGCTGCAAGCGCACAGCGCCTCGGCGGAATATACGTTTACGAATCTGGGCGGCGGAATATCGAAAGTCGTCCTTGAGAAGTTCCTGGCGGAAAAAAAGGGAACGCAGGTGACCCTGAATGAATACGGCCCGGCGCCCATCGGGGCGATCACCGAGCGCCCGGGTGAGGAGACCCGCGCGGCCTATAGCGTCGTACAGCAAAACGGGCAGATCGTTTGTTCGCGCACGGGAGCCGACCAGATTGAGATCGTCAAACGCTTCACCCTGCCCGAGGCGAACGCCGGCAAGGACCAATACTTGGTGAAATTCGACGTGAGCTTCACCAACCGCGGCTCCAAAACCTTGCAGTCCGGCGGTTACTTTATCGGCCTCGGTTCGGCGGCCTTCATCCACCACGGCGACCGTTCGACTTACACTGGCTTTGACTGGTATCATGGTGAGAAAGCCAAATTCATCGACGTGAATTGGTTTTCCCCCAGGCAGATACCGCTCGTGGGAATCCAGACGAGCGCGGAGCAGCCTTTCTATTCGGACAGCGCGGACAGCGTCTTGTGGGCGGGCGTGGCGAACCAGTATTTCGCGACGATCCTTTCGGCGCCCGCCAACCCCGGAAAAGGGGTCTGGGCCCGCCGGTTTGCGATAACCACGCCCACGACGCCGCTTTTTGGAATCGAAGGCGCGTTCGGGACGGCCGGTTTCAAACTCGAGCCGGGGCAGACGCACCAGGAGGAATTCGCTCTTTACAACGGCCCGAAGGAATACCGGATCCTGAAGCAGCTCGGCAATGAGCAGGAGGAGATCATGAACTTCAACTGGACGAAGCCCGTGAGCATCTTCCTGCTGACCGCGATGAACTGGTTGAAGGGGATTTTTGGAAATTACGTGGCGGCCATCCTGGTGCTGACCATTTGCATCAAGTCGGTTTTGTGGATTCCGCAGAACGCGGCGACCAAATCGATGAAGAAGATGCAGGCGTTGCAGCCGCGGATGACGGAACTCCGCGAAAAATACAAGGATGACCCGACGCGGATGAACCAGGAGTTGATGAAGCTCTACAAGGATTATGGGATCAACCCCTTCGCGGGGTGTCTGCCGATGTTCATCCAGATCCCGATTTTCTTCGGCTTCTTCAATATGCTCGGAGGGGCCGTCGAACTGCGGGGAAGCGGGTTCCTATGGGTGAAGGATTTGTCGCAGCCGGACACGATCTACACGCTGGCCGGGTACCACGTCAACCTGCTGCCGCTCCTCATGGCGGTGACGATGCTGTGGCAGATGTCCATCACGCCGAAGACAGGCGACGCGGTGCAGCAGCGGATCTTCATGTTCGTCCCGCTTATCTTCGTCTTCTTTTGCTACAACTTTGCATCCGCGCTCTCCCTCTATTATACTGTGCAGAATCTGTTTTCGATCGCGCAATTGTACGTGACACGAAACCAGCAGCTTCCGGCGTTGCAGAGGATCTCCGCGGCGCAGAAGAAGAAAAGGCGCGGAGGGTTATGAGCCAAAATCCCAAGGATATACTCGACACGATGCTCGGTTACCTTGGATTTGTCTGCGAGATCAAGGAATTCGAGAGCGAACACGGCCTTACCTTGCAGGTTTATACGCCGGAAAAGGAGCGGCTCATCGGGCGGCACGGCGAAACGCTCGAGGACATCCAGTTTTTGCTGAACCGGCTCTTGCAAGCCAAGGACAAGGAGGTTCCCAGGGTGCAGGTGGATGTCGAGCACTACCGGGAGATGCGCGAGGATGGCCTCGTCCAAAAAGCCCGGCAGACGGCCGAACTGGTGCGCAAAACGGGCCGCCCGTTCCATCTCGACCCGATGAATGCCTACGACCGCCGGATCATCCACAACGCATTCAAGGATGATCCGGAGATCATGACCTGGAGTCCGCCGGACGATACGCGGATCAAGCGGATCACCCTCAAGAGAAGAGGGAATTGAAGAAAGTTTGTTGACTTTTTTAAAATGTACGTTTGACAAAACTGGGGCGGCGATACATCTTCGCCTCCCCGGTTGCAGAAAAACCGATTGCCCGACCTATGATCAGCCAACTTCTCGAGGACGCTTCCAAAGTCATTACCAGCCCGCAAGTGCTCATCAATGTGGTTTCCAGAAGGGTCCGGCAGCTCAGCCAGGGTCATCGGCCCCTGGTGGAAGTCGGCCCGCGGATGGGGCTCTCGGATATCGCGCTCCAGGAGATCATTTCGGGCAAGATCAAGTTCGAGGAAGCCGAAGTCGTAAACGGAGCGCCGAACGGCAGTAGTGGGCGGTGAGATCGCCAGCAACCGAAAGGCGCTGAGGGATTATCACATCCTCGAACGGCTGGAGGCCGGCATCGAGTTGAAGGGGACGGAAGTCAAATCGATCCGGGCGGGTCTCGCCAATATCTCGAGCGCGTTTGCCCGCGTCGAGAATGGGGAAGTCTATCTCTACGACGCGGACATCCAGCCTTACGCGCGCGCCAGCCACGAGCAGCACGACGCCCGGCGGCGCCGGCGGCTGCTGCTGCACAAGAAAGAGATCGAGCGGCTTTTCGGCCTTTGTTCCGTGAAGGGACACACCCTTGCCGCCCTGCGCATGTACTGGAAGGAGAGCCGGGTCAAAATCGAAATCGGCGTGGGAAAGGGCAAGGAAGCGCACGATAAACGCGAAGACATCAAGAAGAGAGCGACGCAGCGGGAAACGGAACGGGAAATGGCGCGCTTCAACCGCAAGAACGGATGAGTTTGCGCTTCCCGCTCTCCAGATCCCCTGCCCTTCATTATTCGGCGCTGGCACTTTTGTTTGCGTTCAGCGCGCGGGCTGAAAACCAGGTTTACCGAGTCCGGCCGGGCGATACGCTATTGCGGTTGAGTTGGCAATATAGCGTCAGTCCCGATGCGATCCGCGCCGTCAACCATCTGAGTTCCGACCGCCTGCCGGTCGGGCGGGACATCATCCTGCCGGTATTCCCGACAGCAGCGCAGCCGGCCGCCGAGCCGGCCCCCACCCCGATCCGCGCGAACCCCGTTGAAGCGGAGGCGATCCCGCTTTCTCCCGCCCTCCCGGTGCGGCGCGCGGCCGCCGTTGCGCCGGCGGTTCCTGGGACGCTCCAACCCGGGCCCGTGAGCGAGCGTTTGTGGAGCGCGGCGCGCGAGCTCGCCGCCCACCATATCGCCTATAACGAAGAGTGGATCCCGCCTGGAATGCAGTCGCCGTGGCGGATGGATTGTTCCAACACCGCGCGGTATCTCTATCAGGCGGCCGCGGGCATCGACCTGGGCCGCACCGCGTCCGAGCAATACGATCTTCTTCGGCAAAGGAACCGCGCCTGGTCCGTGCCGATGGACGAACGGCGGCTCGTGAGAATCGACCGGCTGCAATCGCTTTTGAAGGCGGGCGATCTTCTTTTTTGGGAAAACACCTACAGGCCGGAGCGGAGATCGCCCATAACCCACGTCATGATTTTCCTTGGCGAAGACGAGAACGGCCACTGGCTCATGGCCGGCTCGCGCGGACACCGGGCCGGCGGCCCGGACATCTACCCATTCGATCCTCACCAGCCGGCGGGCGGCTATTCGCTCTTCTTCGGGCTCATTCATCGCACGGGGCGGTTCGTCGCTTTTGGAAGGCCGATTTCCTAAAAAGGCCGCGTCGCCTTCGAGAAATTTTGGCGTAACGAACGGTTCGCCCCGGGCAATAATTGTTACGCTGTTGTTACATTTTTGAGTTGCAATGTCCTCCGAGCGTGGTATCTAAGCGGCTTTTATGGGTCAACAATTCCATTGTTTCCTCGTTATATGCGTGGCGATTTTCTCATTCGCCTCCTTTCGGGCCGCCGCCGCGGAGGTCAGCGCCGTCGTCGCCATCAGCGTGAAAGATCAAAAGCTTGCGGTCATAAAGGATGGCAAGAAAGTCGCCACCTATCCCGTCTCGACATCAATGTTTGGCCTCGGAGACTCATTCGGGAGTTATAAAACTCCGGCCGGTGTCATGATGGTCTGCGACAAGCTCGGCGGAAATCTTCAGCCGGGCGCCGTCATCAAACATCGCGCCCCGACGGGCGAAGTATTGCCTCCCGATGCCCCGGGCCGGGATCCGATCGTCACGAGGATCATCTGCCTCAAGGGCCTTGAAGCGCAAAACCGCAACGCCTTTCCAAGATCGATATATATTCATGGCACGCCGCAGGAAAGCTCGATCGGCAAACAGGCGAGCTGGGGCTGCATCCGGATGCGCTCCAAGGACGTGATCGCGCTTTATAACGAGATCGGCGTGGGGGCCTGCGTCGAGGTCTCCGAGAAGAAGCTTTCCGCGCTGGTGCGGACGCCGCCTGTGATTCCGGTCGAGGGGGTGCATAACCTCATGGCCGCCGCGGTGAATTGATTTTTTTAGAGGCAGCTTTGCCAGCCGCCTGACTTCTGAAAACAGCGTCCGCCGCGCTGGGACCAGCGCATTCGCGTTGATCCGCTTACACTATTTCAAAAAATAGATCGACTTTGCGGCGACCGCTTTTCAGGATGCAAGGATGAATCCAAATCCAGGTGACCCGGCGCCCTCTGCCGGGACCCCAAAGGATGCGGCCCCCCTCGGCCTGGTAAAGCCGGCGCCGCCGCATGTGCCAACCCCCGAAGAATTTGCCCGATCCGTGGACTGGAGCCGCGTCGAAGCGACACCGGAGTTCAGGGAACTGATCAAGGCCAAGGTGGCATTCATAGTGCCCGCGTGCATCTTCTTTATGGTGTATTACTTCGCATTGCTCGTCTCCGTCGGGTATGCGCCCCATTTCATGGAGACGAAGGTTATAGGCGTCGTAAATCTCGCTTACCTCTTTGCCTTGTCGCAGTTTTTCGTGGCGTGGATCATCGCCGCCCTCTATGTCCGGGCCGCGGCGAAGTATGACGAGATGTCCATGAGGGTCATCAGGAAATTGAAAGGGCCGAAATAGATGTCCACGCCCCTGGTAATGTTTGTTCTTTTTATCGCGATCACCCTGTTGATCACGGGGTGGGCGGCGCGGCGCTCCAGCGGCTCCAACTCGTTCTTCGCGGCAAACCGCCAGATCACAGCATGGCAGAACGGCATAGCCGTGGCGGGCGATTATATGAGCGCGGCGTCGTTTTTGGGAATCGCCGGCCTCATTGCCTTCAGCGGCTATGACGGCTTTATGTATTCGGTCGGATTTCTCGTCGCCTACCTGACGGTCCTGCTGGTCGTCGCCGAGCCGCTGCGAAACACGGGCAAATATACAATGGCCGACGTGCTTGCTTTCCGGATGAGCCCGCGTCCGGTGCGGGCGATGGCGTCGCTCAGCACGCTGACCGTGTGCATCTTTTATATGATCGCGCAGATGGTCGGCGCGGGAACGCTCGTATCCCAACTGCTCAAGGGTTCGCACATAAGTTACAACTACGCGGTCATCGGGGTGGGAATCTTGATGATCGTTTACGTCGTCTTTGGCGGGATGCTCGCAACCACCTGGGTGCAGATCATCAAGGCAATCCTGCTCATGCTCGGCACTCTGCTTCTAAGCATTCTCGTCCTCAGCAAGTTCAACTTCAGTCTTGCCGCATTTTTTGACGCGGTCTCACATGTCACCTACACGGTGAAAGGACACTCGGTGACAAAGAACTTTCTGGAACCGGGACTGAAGTATGGAACGGGTTATGGGCCTCTGGATCTCATCTCGCTCGGACTCGCGCTCGTTCTTGGGACGGCGGGGTTGCCGCACATCCTGGTCAGATTCTATACGGTTCCCGATGCCAAAACCGCGCGCGCAAGCGTTATCTGGGCGATGATCGTGATCGGCGTTTTCTACATCATGACGACTTTCCTCGGCTTCGGCGCCGCGACTCTCGTGGGCCCGGATTTCATTACGAAGAACGGCGGCACGAACATGAGCGCGCCATTGCTTGCCCAGGCGGTCGCCGGGGATGTTTTCTTCGCGTTCATCTCGGCTATTGCGTTTGCCACCATCCTGGCCGTGGTGGCGGGACTGACCATCAGCGCGTCCACCTCCTTCGCGCATGACTTCTGGACTAACGTGATTCACCACGGCACGGAGCGGAGCAAAGGAGAAGAAGTGCGGGTGGCGCGGGTTACGGCATTCGCGATTGGAATCATATCGATCGCGCTCGCCATAGTGCTCAAGAACGCCAACGTCGCTTTCCTGGTCGGCCTCGCATTCGCCGTCGCGGCCTCCGCGAATCTTCCAGTGATATTGCTTTCCCTGTTCTGGCGCCGATTCAACACGGCCGGCGCCGTGTGCGGACTGGGGACGGGGCTTGCGGCATCCATCCTGTTGATCCTCATCAGTCCCAGCATCATGGGAATCGACGCGCCGGGAGTGGCGGCAACGGCCCGTCACTTCATACAAAGGCCCGCGATCTTTCCCCTTCCAAATCCGGGCATAGTCAGCATTCCGCTCGGCTTCCTTGGCGCGATCCTCGGTTGTCTCGTTTGCCGCGAGCCGTCGGCTGAAGCGAAGTTTTCGGAATTGTCGGTGCGAGCTCATACCGGGATCGGCGCGGAAAAGGCCACCGCGGAATAAGCGGGCGTTAAGCGGACATCAGTTGGGGATTGCAACAATCCTACTTGACCTGCGTCTAACATCGCCTTAAGAGGAAACGAATGAACATACCAACACTTACCAGCTCGCATCTGCAACTGCTACTTAACCTCACGCGAAAAAGAGAAGCCATCGCAGCCGATCTGGAACAGATTGAAAAGCGGATTTCCGGGCTGTTCGGCAACCATGAAACGCAACCCAAGCCCGCAACCACCCGGAAGGGACGCCCGCCCGGAAGAAAGGCGAAAGGCTCACCGGCCAAGCGCTCAAATACAAGAGTTCCTCGCGGGACATTGAAGGAAAAGGTGCTAGCCGCGCTCAAGGCGGCGGGCCGCGAAGGGCTTGCAGTCCGCGACGTCGCGGAGAAGATCGGCGCGAAGAAGACGGCGGTGAACGTCTGGTTTTATACGACCGGCAAGAAAGTAGCGGGACTAAAGAAGATCGCGCCCGGACGGTTCGCGCTTAAGAGCTGAGACAAAGGCCCTTCGTCAGATAGGTTAATTCGTTGAAGACTCGTGGTAGAGCGCTTCTACCATTAGCAGCGACTTTGGATTCGACATCACGCCGGGCTCCATCTGGTTCATCACGTAAGCGAAGGCAATTTTGTTTTCGGGATCGGCGAAAGCCAGGCTTCCTCCAGCGCCCGGGTGTCCAAAGGCGCTCTCGGAAGGGCCGAAGGTTTTGCGGGTCTTCGTGCCCTCCTGCGACGTCGGGTCCTTCATGAAACCGGCGGAGAAGGAAGTTTCGATGCGAAGAACCTTATCCGGCCCGTTCACCAGCGGCTGCTTCATCCAGCTTAGAGTCCGTTCGGTAAAATAGGTTCGGCCATCCATTTCACCCCCGCGGGCGAGCATCGCGTAAAAGCGGGCGAGCGCTCTCGCGGCGCCAATTCCGCCCAGGGCGGGCAGGGAAGCGGTTCGTGCTTCGGAGGAATTCATGGAAGAGACGCGGTTCAGCCCCGTGGGAGATGCGAACGCCCTTGCCGGGAGAGAGGCCGGGTCGGCCAGCGCGGCTTGGAATGGATCCTCCTCGCGCGGCGGAACGGAGCGGGCGGGATAGACGGTGGCGGCGTCCCCCGCGCGGTCCTCCGGCATGCCGATCCAAAAATCGAGGCCGAGCGGTTCGGCGAAAGTTTTTCTCCAATACCGGCCCAGAGGGAGGCCGTCATTGAGACGCCGGACGACTTCATCCAGGAGAAACCCGAATGTCCGCGCATGATAGCCGTGCCCGGCGCCGGGGGGCCAGAGAGGGGCCTGGCGCGCGAGGGCGGCGATCACGCGTTCGTAATCCAAAAGCGGCGCCTGCGAGTCGAGAGCGACCAATCCCGCCTGGTGGGAGAGAAGCATGGCGAGCGTGATCGCTTCTTTTCCGGCCTGGCCAAAGTCGGGCCAAATGGCGGCGACGGGCGTTGCCAGGGAAATGCTATTTTCCTGCAAGGAGTGCAGGAGACAGGCGGCGGCGGGGCCTTTGGTGGCGGACCAGACGAGAACGGGAGTCGCCGCCGTCCACTTGTTAATGCGGTCGCGCTCGCAATAGCCCGCGGCAAGGCCGAGTATTTCCGAGCCGTCCCGCCAGATGGACACCGACGCGCCGAGTTCTCCACGGGAAGAAAAATTTTCCGCGAAGAGTTCGCTTATCCGCTCGAGGCTCAAAGCAGATGCCGGATGGCCGCCAAATCCGGGTCGGCCTTGGCGAACTCGCGGTATCTTTTGTCCATCTGGAAGCTGCGCTCCGCGTTGCGCAGCGCCTGGTCGATGTTCCCGAGGGCGACGTCGTAGCAGGCAAGGTTATAGAAATAAGTCGGCTCACGCTGCATGGCGGGCGGGCCGGAAAGCAGCATCTCCTTCGCCTCCTGTGTGCGGCCCAGTTCGTGCAGGCAAAAGGCGGAGTGAACGAACCCGGCGGTGGCCTCGGGATGGAGCCGGCAGAGTTCGTAGCTGAGCGGGAGCGCCTCGCGCCACCGCTTGGCGCGCATGAGGATGAGCAGGCGCATCTCGATGACGGCGCTGCCGCGTTGCAACGCGGGTTCGATGGAGTCGAGTTCGGCAATGGCGTCCTCGAGCATGCCAAGTTCCGTGTAACCCTGGGCGGCGGAGATTTTTCGTTCGAAATTGGTCAAAGCAGTTCAGAGACCGTGAAAAAAGTAGGAACAAGCAGCCCTCATACCAGCAGTTCTTCCAATTCCAGAACCCGCCGCTCGAACAGCCGCAGCGTCCGTTCCACCGGCTCCGGAGTGGACATATCCACGCCGGCTTTCGCGAGAGTGGGGATCGGAAAGCTCGATCCACCCGATTTCAAAAATCCGAGATAGACATCGACCTCCGCGCTCCCGCCCGCGAGGACTTTCTCGGCGAGGCTCACGGCGGCGGAGATTCCCGTGGCGTATTTGTAAACATAGAACGCGCTATAGAAGTGCGGTATGCGAAGACACTCCAGCTCCAGTTCGCTGTCGATGGAAAAATCCGGGCCGAAATAGGCCTCCAGCAAAGCCCGGTACGCCTGCCGGAAGGAGTCCAGCGTCAGGGCCTCGCCGCTTTCCTCCATGGCGTGGGTGATCTTTTCGAACTCCGCGAACATCGTCTGCCGGTAAAGGGTGCCGCGGATGTCGTCGATCTGGCGGTTGATGAGGTAGGCGCGCATCCTCGGGTCCGAAGTCTCGGCCAGCAGATGATGAGTCAGGAGATTCTCGTTAAAGGTGGAGGCGACTTCGGCCAGGAAGATGGGGTATTCGTAGTCCTGGAAAGACTGGTGCCTCTGGGCGTGCCAGGTATGCATGGAATGGCCGGCTTCGTGCGCCAGAGTGTAGATGTCCCCAAAGACATCGTTCTTATAATTCATCATTATATAAGGCGGGTTGCCATAGCTGCTCGACGAAAAAGCCCCGCTCCGCTTCCCCTTGTTCTCGTAGCGGTCGCACCATCTCCCCCGGAGGCCGCCTTCCAGCGCGCGGACATATTCGCCGCCAAGCGGTGAAAGCGCGGCGAGGACTTTGTCCACGGCGGAGTCGAACGGCACGTCGCTCTCGAGATCGGCGACCATCGGCACATAGGTGTCGTAATGATGGATTTCCGCGAGGCCCAGGACGCGCCGGCGCAGATCGTAGTAATGGAAGAGCGGGTCGAGATGGCCGCGCACGGTCGCAATGAGATTATCGTAAACGGCGGCCGGGATTTGATCGACGAAGAGCGAGGACTCCAGCGCGGAAGGGTAGTTGCGGGCGCGCGCATCGAAGACATCCGCGCGAATCGAATGGCTCAGGCCGGATGCAAGGGAATACCGGTGATCCTTGAACTCGGCATAGAATTGATGAAACGCCGCCTTGCGCAGGTTCGGATCGCGCTTGACGAGGAAGGAAGAAAAGGAACTTTGGCTCAAGGGCCGCTCTTCCCCCTTCTCGTCGACCAGCGCGCCGAAGGTCATATCGACATTGGTCAACTGCGAAAAGGTTTCGCGGTGGCCGTGGATCGCGCTTGCGCCCAAGGCGAGGAGCCTCTCTTCGGAAGCAGCCAGGGTATGCGGCTTGAGGCGGCGCAGTTTCGTCAACTCTATCTTCCAGGGCGCGAGCAGCGGGTCGGCGAGATAGCGCTCGAACGTGCCGTCGTCGATCGCCTGGATTTCCGGTTGGATGAAGGAAGTCGCCTCGGCTATCCGCGTGAGCAGATTATCCAGCAGCCCTTCGCGCTGGAGGTTCCCGTCATCGGAACTGTCCTCGGAAGACTTGAGCATCGCATAGTGGTGGAGGCGCTCGATCCGCATCCCGAGGGCCTTCTCGAACTCGAGGCAGTCGTGCAGCCATTGCGCGGACTCCCCGATCCGGCCTTTGAACCGGGCTGCCTCGCCGTAGCTCTTTTGGACGGATGAAAAGGCCTCCTTCCAGCTTTCCTGGGAGGGATAGAGAAGCGTGAGATCCCATGTATCCCGGAGTGGGACCTGGCCGCGCGTAGGGATCTGTTTCGCTGCGGAATTTTCTTGCATCGCTAAAAGACCATAGGCTGGCCTTCCGTCATGACACAAACCTTGTCTTCGAGGCCGAGTTTCTTGGCCGAGGCCGAGAGCCTTTGCGGCGGCTCGTTCAACGGTTCATAGCTCAGCCTAAAACTGCCGTAGTGCATCGGGATGAGCTTCTTTGCCTTCAGTTGAATGAAGGCTTCCAATGCCTCCTCGGGGTTCATGTGGACTTCGCGGCCGCTGGGCGGGTCGTACGCGCCGATGGGGAGCAGCGCGAGATCGATGGCGTGCCGCTCTCCGATCTCCTTGAACCCGTCAAAGTAAGCAGTGTCCCCGCAATGAAATATCGACCGGCCCCCGGTCTCGATGACGTAACCGCCAAAGCCGCGATGGGAGTCGTGCAAGACCCGGGCGCCCCAGTGGTGGCATGGGGTCAGAGTGATGGTGAGCGGGCCGAAGGTGTAGCTCCCCCAGTACTGCAACTCGTGGACGCTGCGGAAGCCGAGGTCGTGGACGAGGTTGCCGACTTCAAAGGGGACGACGATCGGCTGGTCCTGGGCAACCTCGCGCAAGGTCTTGCGGTCCAGGTGGTCGAAGTGGGCGTGCGTGACCAGCACCAGATCGATGTCCGGCAGGTCGTGGATCTCGATGCCGGGATGCCGGACGCGCTTGATGACCTTCAGCCACTTTGCCCAGTTCGGGTCGATGAGAATATTGATGCCATGCGTCTGGATGAGGAAGGAGGCGTGGCCGATCCAGGTGATGCCAATCTGGGATTGGTCGAGCTTCGGAAACAGCGCTTCGAGGTGGTTCCCCAAGCGGCGCGTAAAGAGCGAAGGAATGAGAACCTGGGTGAGAAAGTTGCGGCGATGCCAGCCTCTGCTCGGCTTCAACCCCACCTTGCGGGACCCGGTCGCCGGCAGAGCCTTCCCGTTCTCTTCGGAACCGTTGGCGCCTGCCGATTTCCGCTTCACAGCGCTACGTTTTTTTACAAAGGGATTAGCCACCGCGACGGGTTGTGAAAGGAATGCAGTATGAGCCGTTTTTCGCCTGGGCGCAACGAATTTGAATCGCGGAAACCGAGAATCGTACGCAAGAATGCGCTGTAATCATGACCAAACCGGAGTTGCGCGCGATGGCGCGGGAAAGACTTTCGCGTCTCACCAGGAGGGAGGTCGCGGAGAAGTCGGCCGCCATCCGCGAAAGCATCGGCGCCAACCGCGCCTGGCGGGAGGCTTCGACAGTCTGCCTGTTCGCGGCGCACGGGACGGAACCGGACGTGGATCTTCTTTGGAAGCACGCGGCCGCTCCGGGCAAACGCATTTGCTACCCGCGCGTCCAGGGGAGGGATCTGGAATTGGTCGCGGTGAGCGCTCCCGAAGCGCTTGCCGTCTCGAAATGGAATTTGCGAGAGCCGGCGCGCCCGGCCGCGGGCGGCGTGCCCCTCTCGGAGATCGACCTGGTGCTCGTTCCCGGACTGGCTTTCACAAGGGACGGAGGCAGGCTGGGCCGGGGCGGTGGTTTTTACGACCGCCTTCTCGGGCAACCGCTGTTGAAGGCGCGCCGGATCGGCGTCTGCTTCGAGGTGCAGATCGTCCAAAGCGTGCCGCTGGAAGGACACGACCAGCGGGTGGACGAAGTCCTCACGGAGCTTTCCTAGGATTCCTACTCCGGGAGCCTCAGTTCGAACTTGGGAATCCTGGTAAGAACCGGTGTTCCCTGGCTGCTGATGCCGATGAAGGAGCCTTCCGCGACGCTGTTGGACGCGATGACGTGATAGCTGCGGTAGGAAAACTTTTCGCCCGGCGCCAGGCACGGGCATTTGCCGGAAACGCCATCCCCTTCGACGACGATGCGCCCCCCCGTTTCATCGGTGACAACCCACTTTCTCCCCTTTATCGTAACGATCTCCGGTGACTGATTATGGATGGTAATAGAGTACTCGAACGGATAGGGCCGGTCCGGAGGCGCTTCGAGGTGAGGCATATAGACGACCTTGTCGACCGTCACTCTCAACTCCTTCAACTCACGGAGCGCGCACCCCATGCTCAGTGCGCCGGAGACGGCTCGGTGAGCGGGGATCCCAAGGACGGGCCTCCCAAGGACGGGGCTCCCCAGGATGCGGGAAGATAGATTTTTACGTCGGCCTTTTGCCGGAGTTGGGCCAGGAGCGTTTGCACCGCGTTTTGCCGTTTCTGGTCACCCAGGTAAGCAGTCAGCTTTTCCTTCACTTCCGCCAAGGAAAGGGTCCCCGCCGCTTTCCTGCCGGTCACCTTGATGATGTGAAAGCCAAACTGGGTTTTCACCGGCCCGGTCACTTCACCCGTCTTCAGCTTAAAGGCGGCATCGGAAAATTCCGGGACCATCTGCGTCCTGGAGAAAAAGTTGAGATCGCCGCCATTGGCCTTCGACCCCGGGTCATCCGAAATTTCCGTCGCGAGCTTGCCGAAATCTTCGCCTTTGTGAATCCGGTCCAGAACGCTCTCGGCCAGCTTCTCTTTAGCCGCCACATCCGCGGGAGAGGCGTCCTTCGGGACGGCTATCAGAATATGGCTGGCGCGCACCTGCTCGGGCATCTGGAACTTGCCCGGGTTCTTGTCGTAGTAACTTTGGACGTCGGCATCGGTCACCGTTCCCTGGTCGCCGATCTGGGAATCAATCCATTTTCTCTGTTGGATGGCCGAGCGGATACCCTGCTTTATGGTCTCAACGGTTTGGCCGCTCTTTTGCATCTGGACGTTCATCTCCTCCTCGGAAGGGAAGCGTGCCTTGATTCTGGAGAAGCCCACGTCGACCTCGGCGTCGGTCACCTTGATGTCGGCGGCGCGCTTCGTCACGAGCCGCTGGAGGATCATCTGGTCCAGCACGGCGCGGTAACCTTGCAACTTTTGTTCGTCGGTGAAATCCGCCAGCGTCCTGCCGCGGGATGCCAGGAGCTTGGTCAAGGTGCTATCGAGCTCGTTGCGGCTTATTTTTTGGCCCTCGGCCTCAGCCACCGGGTCGGGCAAAGCCACCCCACCCTCGGGTGGGATGGCCGCTGGAGGCGCGGGCGGCATGGGCGAGGTTCCGGCGCTGACAGCGCGCGCGGAAATGGCCGGTAAACAGAGGGAAACGGTCAACAGGAGGGAGAGCGTCGATTTCATGCAGGCGGCAAAGTGGCACGCTTCGTCAGGACGCGCCAGTTATTCTTTAGAGGCCGTATCCTTCAGTGTCTCCAGCGCCGTCTTCCGAAGATCCTCCGCCCGTCGCAACGCTTCGTCCGCATCGGCTTTGCGGCCCAACTCGTCGAGGATCGCCGAGAGCATGGCGAACTGGAGCGGTTGGTCGGGATCGCGCCGAATGGCGGTCATTTCGGCCTCGTACGCCTCGGCTGGTCTTTTTTGGCGAAGGTCAATCTCCGCGATGAGGTTGAACGGCTCCGAGCCGTGAATGTCCAGCAGGCCGGCATGCCGAAAAGAGAGGAGCGCCGATTCGCTGTCGTTCTGCTCCAGGCGCAGCCGGCCAAGCGCCATGAACGATTCATAGTGCCACCAATGCCTGCCGGCGTAGTCGGCAACGATGGAAACCGCCTCCGGGAGCCTCGAGGCATGCTCCAGGACCTGGGCTTTCGCCTGCACCAGATCCCAAACGTCGTGGTTACGCCAGATCGCGTCGTCGAGGACCGCCAGCGCTTCGTCGGGCCTGTCGCCGCGCAACCGGGCCAGGGCCACCGCCGCCGACCACGTCCGCGGGTAACGGGCGGCCATCGAGTCGGCGGCCGGTTTCTCGAAGACCAGGAATTTTTGCGCCTCTTCCCTGTTCCCCTGTTCGGCGAGATTGATTCCCAGATTGATCCGCACGGGAACGAAGCCCGGATATTTCCGCGCGCCTTCGCGGAGAATTTTTACGGCGCGCGGGTAATCCTTCCGCTGGTTATAGACGAAACCGAGGTTGGCATAGATGCGCGGCGAATCGCTGCCCTCCGCGATCATACGGGTATAAAAGACCTCCGGATCAGCCCATTCGGCGCTTCGAAAACCCGTCCTGATGCCGAGCGCAACGCAGCCCGCCGCGGCGAGGCTCGCCGCGATGGCCTGATATCTTGCCGGGAGAGCCATGACGCAACCGGCGGCAAAAAGGAGGAACCCGATGCTCGGAATGTAAATCCAATGTTCGGCGACCTGCGCGTTCAACGGGAAAAGATTCGAAACGGGAAGAAAGCCGATGAGAAACCAGAGGGCGGAAAAGAGGCGGAGCCGGCGGCCGGGAAGGTTTTTGAAGGAAAACCAGGCGAAGCAAAAGAGGGTCGCTGAACCGATGATGGAGAGATACTCGAAGCGGATGCTCTTCTGCCAGAGCGGCAGGCTGGCATAAGCATTCGGGGAAAAGACGGTCCGCTCCATGCGAAGCCCGTCGGGAAAGAGCATGAGGCTGGTGTAATCTCCCAGCGCTCGCAGCATCAAGAGGACGCGGGCGGCGAGGGAATCGCCGGAAGCCTCGGCAAGCGGCGTGCGGGGCCCCGGGAGGTGGCGAAGCGCGCAATAAGCAAGGACGACGGCTGCGACTCCCAGGAGAGGGCCGGCAGTGGCGCGGAGTCTTCGGCGCGAGCGAGGGAAGCCTGTCTCAAAAACGAGCGAAAGAACGAAGATGCCGAGCCAGACCAGGGCGATCTCCTTCGAACAGAGGGCAAGGAGGGCCAAAACGGGCGAGAGAGCGCAAAGGCAGCACCGGGCGGACTTGGAGGATGCGGAACGCCCCTTGAGATAAGCGAGCCATGCCAGGAGAGAAAAGAGCGCGGCGAGGCTGTCCGCGCGGCCGGAAATATAGGCGACGGCGGCATTGTGGACGGGGTGAATGACCCATATCCACGCCACGAAAAACGAGAACACCCGGCTTTGCTTCGTTTCCCCGTCCCCCGCGGCGGAGCCGAGAAGGCCTGGCAGAAGCCGGATCAAGAGGCGAAAAAGGAGGTAGCCGCTGAGGGCGTGAAGGAGGACATTCGTAAGATGATAGCCGAACGGATTTCCGTTCCAGAGCCAGTAGTCGGCCATATAGGACCAGTTCTGAACGGGGCGGTAATAGACGGAAAAGGAATCGAGGAAAAGCCAGTGCCGGAAAACCTCGAAGACGAAGAGGGGGCTTTTGAAAAAGGGATTCTCGCGGACGAGATAGTAGTCATCCCAAAGGAGGTCGCCCTGCAACGCGGGCGCATACACCAGCAACGCGGAAAGGAGAAGAACGAAGAAGGCGGCGAGCCTGCTCCCGACGAGCGCGGAGGCCGCTTTGGAAAACTGAAGCATGGCGCGGCCCGGCGCGCATGGGGCTCCCCCTCCCGGCGCGCGACAGCCAGCCGCCCGCGTCACACGAGTGAGCGGACAACCGGATGTTCCAATAGTTGCCCGAATTTCCAATTAGAAGGGCGACCAGAAGGCGGTCGGAGCCACGTCCGAGAGAGAGTTGAACGCGTTGGCCGGCACCTGGGGGACGGTATCCACTGTAAAACTGCCGGACGCGCCGTATTGATCTCCGAACACGTCGGCTCCGGTTAGGTAGAGGGTCGTGCCGGACTTGACGTAGTTCTTCAAATCGGTAAACGTGGCAGGGGAACCCCCGGTTTTGAGGTTATCGACCGCGTATTGGTCCAAAGCATTGTCAAGCATGCGCAGGTCTTCCATCGTGCGCGCTGCCTGTGAACGCTTACGGGCGCGAATCCAATTCGGAATGGCAAGGGCTGCCAGAAGGCCGATGATCGCCACGACGATCATGATTTCGACCAAAGTAAAGCCTCTGCGCCACCGCGTGGATTTTTGCAACATCGAAGCCTCCTGGTTGAATTCTGGAGTCGCATCGCAAACCGCCCGATGAGAGAACGCAGGGCATTTCAAATGGTAAGACGGTTCACTAGACTCAACATCCAGCTGCCCGCATCACACAGGTGAGCGGGCAACCGGATGTTCCATGAAGTTGGCATTTATCCGATTAGAAGGGCGACCAGAAGGCGACTGGAGCCACGTCCGAGAGTGCGTTAAACGCGCCGGTCGGCACCTGCGGGACGGTATCCACCGTGAAGGTGCCGGAGGCGCCGTACACATCTCCGAACAGATCGGCCCCTGTCAGGTAGAGCGTCGTGCCGGTCTTGATGTAGTTCTTCAGGTCAGTGAAGTTGGCCGTGGCGCCAGTGGTTTTGCTGTTTTCGATCGCGTATTGATCCAGGGCGGAGTCAAGCATGCGAAGGTCTTCCAGGGTGCGGGTCGCTTGGGAGCGTTTGCGGGCACGCAGGAAGTTAGGCACCGCGATCGCCGCCAGGAGCGCGATGATCGCCACGACTATCATGATTTCCACGAGGGTGAAGCCCCCGCGATTCTTATTTAGCTTTTGTAGCATATGGTTATTTATTAGTTCGTTTGTTTGTTGTTTGGTTATGCGATTTCTCGCTTTCAACGGATATAAGCAGGAGTAATGCCAACCGGATGACCGCCGCCACAAAATCCAGCGCTTGGGTCTATTCCCCTGCCCTGTGGGCTTTTGTGTTCGTGCTCTTCGCGCGCCTTCTCGTCCTGGTCCGCTTCTCCCATTCCCCCTACCTCATACCGGAGGGCGAGGACATGAAGTTCTATAATGATTGGGCGCTTCGGATCACAAAGGGAGTGACCGATCCGCACGCCTTTTATGGCTTGCCGGGATACGCCTATTTCCTGGCCGGGATCTATTCGCTCACCGGCTACAACCCCTTCACCGCCGGCCTCCTGCAATGCGTCTCCGAGGCGGCAACCGGGACGGTTCTCTTCCAGCTTTCGCAAGCGGTGTTCGACGGCCCGGGCGCGTCGAAGGACCGGCTCCTCTCCGCGCGGGGCAAAGTCGTCGGCGCGATCGCCGTGACCGGCTGGGTTTTTTTCCAGCCGGCGCAGGCGTTCTCCGTCATCCTGATGCCGACCGCGTGGCTCGTTCTGGCTTACTGGGGCTGCGTTTTGTGGATCGTCAAGACGCGCGGCGCTTCCTGGTGGAACCCCTGGTTTTGGATGGGTCTTCTCGTGGGGGTCGTCGCGATGATGGTGGCAACCATCCTTTTCCTCCTCTTCCTTATCTTCGCGGCGATCCTGCTGGATCGCGGCAAACCGCCGGCCGCGAGACTCCCAAGGGTTCTTCTCGCCGCTTGCGCCGCCGTGGCGGGAGTCCTGGCCGGCCTATCCCCCTGCTGGGTGCATAATTATTTCATCGCCAAGGAGCCTGTTTTGCTTTCGGCCCATAGCGGCGTCAATTTCTATATAGGCAATAATCCCATCGCCAACGGCTATCCGAAAATCCCGCCCGGACTGCGAGCCGGGCAGGAGGGGATGTTGAAGGATTCGATCACCATGGCCGAGAAAGCGGAGGGCCGTCCGCTCACGCGGGTGGAGGTCTCCCGGTTCTGGTCCACGAAGGCGAACCAGTATATTCATTCTCATTTTTTAGAATGGCTGGAACTAATGGCTATCAAATTTAAGAATTTCTGGAGTTCCTTTCAATATGACGACCTGAGCCTGATCACCCTGCTCAAAGCCGATGGAATATTGACGCCCGGAATCCGTTTTGGCCTGGTGGCGGCCCTTGGAATCCCGGGCATGATAATAGCTGGTGTGAAGTTCCCGCGGTCCCGCTGGGTGACCGCCGCCATCCTATTGCACATGTGCGCGTTGCTGCCTGTTTTCATCACCGAACGTTACCGGCTCGCCGCCGTCCCCGGCCTGCTGCTGATGACGGGCCTGGGGCTGTGGGAATTGTGGAGTTCCCTCGTGTTCGGCAGGTGGAGGGAGCCGGCGGCCTATTGTTCGCTCTCCGCGCTCTCGACGCTCTTTGTCTCGTGGCCTCAGTCGGCCCCCGGGCTCTGGTCGCTCGACTATTATAATACAGGCATCAAGGCGACGGCCGCGGGAAATCTCGAACGGGCGCGCTCGAACCTCGAACTGGCTTACGCTTACGTCCCCGACAACTCGGAGATCAACTTCGCGCTTGGAAACCTGTGGCTGGCGAAGGGGGATACGAACAAGGCGAAAGCCTGGTACTGGAGGGCGCTGGAAATCAATCCGCGGCACAGCAGCGCTTACAATAATCTCGGGGTGCTCGAAATGAACGAGCGCCAATGGGCGGTCGCGGCACGTCTGCTCGGCAAGTCCATCGAAGTCGAGCCGGACGATTCCAAAACGCATTTTCTTCTCGCCGAGACGCTGCTTCAGGAGAATAAGCCGTCCGGAGCTGAAAAAGAGATAAAGGAGGCCCTTCGACTCGGCCCCGCGCGCCCGGAGTTCCAGGCTCTGGAAACCGAGATCGAGGCGCGAATCCCCAAATGAACGCCGCTTCAAATGCTTTGGCCAGGCCGCGGCCGGAATTCCTCGTCTGGTGCGCGGCGCTCTGCGCGCTCTTTCTAAAGCTCTATTGCGCCTGGACGACCATTGGCACCACGGATGTCTTCCTCCACACGTTCTATGGCAAAAAGCTGTCGGAGATCGGTCTTACGGCGATGTACCAGGCAACCGAGAAAACCGCCATGTTCAACCATACGCCGCTCATCGCCGGTTATTTCGCCGGCACTTATAAGAGCGCGGCATTCCTCGGCTCAAAATTCCCCTTCCTGGCAAGATACGTCCTGCCGGGAGAACCTTCCCTCTGCCCCTTCCTTCTGCGGCTTCCGCCCATACTGGCGGACTTGCTCGCGGTGTGGGTGGTTCTTCGGATCAGGCGGAAGATCGGCGAGCCTCCCGTCTGGGCGCTCTGCCTTTTTG
>Ga0302324_100006920_pt1 | contig 24252 bp, 19 predicted proteins | sample Palsa_T0_1_FD_201949 | JGI IMG/M metagenome (GOLD analysis project Ga0302324, IMG submission 201949) | Peat permafrost microbial communities from Stordalen Mire near Abisko, Sweden - Palsa_T0_1 | ecosystem: Environmental > Terrestrial > Soil > Palsa > Peat permafrost | place: Sweden: Abisko... | reverse complement strand
GTCTGGCGCCATATCATCGACGCCGGTCAGTGGCCGAGCTGGTACCCCAACTCGAAGGATGTCCGGATCCTGGGCGGTGATGCGGTGCTCCGGGACGGCACGGTGTTTCGCTGGACTACGTTCGGCCTGTCCATCGAAAGCACGGTGCACGAGTATGTGCCGAACCAGCGTCTGGGCTGGTACGGCTACGCGCCGGGTGCGCAGCCGAGTTTCTATCACTCCTGGTACCTGGAGCCCAAAGGCGCTCTATGCCATGTGGTGATGGATGAGGCCGGGATCGGCAAGGATGCGGCGGCCTTGCGCCAGAGCGACGAGACCTTGATGCATCGCGGGCACGATCTGTGGCTCGCCTCGTTGAAATGGGTGGCCGAGGCGAAGTAGTACTGCGGCACCATGATGTTGACCGATTGACGGTATCCGCCCGAGAGGCTCAGCCTCTCGGGCGGATTCTCGTACCGCTCGACATCACTGCGCCGCGGTAGTGGTACTCGGGAGCCTCGGCCATTGGAAGAGTCGGTTGGGGCTGTCTGGTGGCCGCGGCATGGGGTGCGTACGGTGATGTACCTGCCACAACGCCTAGCAATGAGGTGGCTCAACGCGCGGGTCTTTGGATCCGTGCGGACGACATCAACGGGGTGACGGTCGCATTTCGCAATTGCCTTAGCCCTCGTGCACCGCAAAGTTTTGTCCAGGGAAATACTGAGTGGAAGGAAGTCGAAATCTCCATCGACATCCCCGACAGCGCCGTGGCGCTCTCGTATGGAGTGCAGCTGGTAGGAACTGGGACGGTCTGGATTGACGACGTGAGTATGGATGTGGTCGGTACCTATGACGCCGCGCATGTCGAACAAGTCGCCTCGACTGTTCATCGGCGTCCGGATCTGGAGAAATTGTCGCCGACGCCGCAGAATTTGGATTTCGAGGAATGAGGGGCGGAGCGGGTGGTGGCGAGGGTTTGGGTTGGGGTGCGGGGAGCCGGGGGACGACGATATTGTTCGCTGGCGGCTCTACACGGCCAAGACCGGTCGTATGTTCGATTGAATGGATGCCGGTTAGCTGCCGTTCGCGGTACCAGCATGCTAGGCTGACGTTTGGAACTCAGGCCCGTTTGTCATGGCCCCATTCGTCAGAGCTATCTGTCTGTTGGCTATATTCCAGCTTTTAGCGGTCATGGCGCTGCCCGTAGCGTCAGCGTCGGACTCTTGCGTGATGACGAAACCATCCTCCTGCTCCAACACTGGTTGGCTCTCGTGGTCTCCGGGTTTTGCGACGGCAGTAAGAGGATTTATCGGACAATCCACGGTCAACTATTTTCGAGCGGGAAAACCGCTGAGTTGGCAAGCACTCTATGCTCTCGGCGGAGTGCCGGAGGAACGGCTGGAACTCCCCGAAAATCGGTATTTATTCGGCGCGTGCCCGCCGCACGATTGCGGCGGTCAAGCGGCCGCCATCATCCTGGACGACCACGGCACCATAGAGGCGATTGGCTTTTCAAGCTTCCATTGTTGCGAAGCGCATACTGTTTTGGATCATCGCTACCTAGACCTGTATGTCAGACGCGGAGCATCGGCGGATACACTGATCGGGGAACTCAAGAGCTGGCTAACCGGATCGACTGTCACAGCGATGCTTAACGATCCGCACGACGACGATGGAATCGACAGTCGAATTGCGTTGCACCTCTTACATTAGCGACGCAGGTAGACCAATCGGATACCTCGGAAGCTGTCGTTTGTGAGTGTCAACTGTGGGTCGTGACGCGACAGCTGGTAGGTGCGCGCTCGGCTAGGGGTGCGTTGAAGATGCCATGTGATAGGGAGATTGTAATGGGTAAAGGTATTGCTGCAGTTAGCGCTCTCCTTCTCTTCACGTTGGGCAGTCCTTGTCTCGCCGGACAGCCGGTCGCCATGCCGAGTGCAACAAAATGCTACGCACTACCGAATGCGGAGGCGACAAACTGTCTATTTTCAGTGGCCGAGGCGCTCGAGCCTATTCTTCAACGGTACTACGAGGCAGCGCTATCCTCCATTGAAAGACGGGCGGCAGAGGAACAGGACAACATCGCTGCTGATCTCCATAAAGGGGTCAGCGACTTGGAGCACGCGCAGTCTTCATGGAAAGCTTATCGGGATGCCCACTGCGACATGGTCTCCGAGCTTTTCATGAACGGTTCAGGTAGAGCAGCCGGTGGAGTCCAATGCACAATTGACCTCACAAGACTGCGAATTCACGAGTTGTGGGAGTCTGGAGGTTTTCAGCCAAGGAACCTACCGGAACCGAAATAGACTTCTGCAAACCAGCCGTCCGCGAATGACTCTAAAGGGTCGAAAGGGTGAGTTCGCCGGCGATCTTCACCTATGGGGCCACAGGCGGCCAAAGGACTAAACCGCTCGCGCGGTAGGGGTGGTTTTTATCCGGCGTCGGAGAGGCTGACCGCTGAGGTTCTGTTTCGTAAGTTGCGAAGTGAGGCATTCCGCCTCGTATCGCAACCGGAGCAGAGCCATGAAGGATTCCACTCGAGAGATTTCCCCGCTGCGTCAACGGATGCTGGAGGACATGCGGCTGCGCAAGCTCGCACCCCACACGCAGGCGGGTTACGTGCGTGCGGTTCGGAAGCTGGCAGGTTACCTGCGCCGTCCACCCGATACCGCCACGGTCGAGGATCTGCGTAACTTCCAGTTGCACCTGGTCGATCGTGGCACTTCGCCGATCACGCTCAACGCGACCATCACAGGATTGAAGTTCTTCTTCGACGTCACGTTCGATCGTGCTGAGTTGATGGCGAAGATGAAGCCGGTGTTTGTGCCGCGGACGTTGCCGGTGGTTTTGAGCCGAGAGGAGGTCAGTTCGCTCATTGCGGCGACCAAGAACTTGAAGCATCAGACGGCCCTCTCAGTTGCCTATGGTGCCGGACTTCGCGCCAATGAAGTCATCTCGCTGAAGGTCGGAGACGTCGATAGCACGCGCATGACGCTGCGTATCCAGCAAGGCAAGGGCGGCAAAGATCGCTACGCCATGCTCTCGCCGGTGATGCTCGAGCGGCTGCGCACGTGGTGGCGAGTCGCCCGTGCCCAAGGCAAGATGCTCGACGGTGGTTGGCTGTTCCCCGGACTGAACCCCATCGAGCCTCTGACCGCCCGTCAACTGAACCGCGCCGTGCACGAGGCCAGGCTCGCAGCCCGCATCGACAAGCAGGTCTCCCTGCATACACTGCGGCACAGCTTCGCCACCCACCTGCTCGAACAGAAGGTGGATATCCGCGTGATCCAGGTGCTGCTCGGCCACAAGAAGCTCGACTATCTCCCGTGCCGGACTATGTCCCGTAGCGCAAGAATACGGTTGATGCTCATGAAGAGCCGAGTACGCGGGCGGGACATAGTCCTTGGTGTCACAGGTTCTTGAGGAAGGCGAGAAGCTTGTCATCGGGCCGATATCGCCCGGGCGTCCCGTTGAGGGGTGTGACTCGGTCGAGAACCCGTTGCTTCAACTCGAGGTCGGCGTCCAAGTAGATCTGAGTGGTCTCGATCGACTCATGGCCGAGCCACAGTGCAATGACACATGGCTCGGCACCCTGTTGGAGAAGGTCCATCGCCGTCGTGTGGCGAAGCACATGAGGGCTCACCCGCTTGCGCGTCAGCGACGGGCAGGCGGTAGTTGCCGAGGCGACATGCTTGGCCAATAGATATTGCACACCGTGCGCACTCAAACGGCCGCCGCTCGCGTTCGGGAACAAGGGCTGATCCGGAAGCTTGTGTGGTTCCTTCACCCATGCCGCGAGCACGGCCCGAGTGTTCTTGCTCAGCGGTGTACAGCGTTCCTTACGTCCCTTGCCGATCACGCGCACGTGCGCACCGATGCCGAACTGCAGATCCCGCTGGTGAAGCCCGGTCAACTCCGACAGACGTAGCCCGGTCTGCACGGCCAGCAGAATAAGCGCATGATCGCGACGACCTGACCAGGTACGTTGATCTGGCGCCGCGAGTAGCGCATCGACTTCTAATCGACTTAGAAACGGCACTAGAGCACGCGGGTATCGCTTGGCTGGAATGGCCAGCAGGCGTTGGATCTGTGCGGCATGCGCTGGTGCTTCGAAGGCCACGTAGCGGAAGAACGAGCGGATGGCGGTCAGACGCAGGTTCCGCGTTCTCGCCGTCACGTCGCGGGTCTTCTCCAGTTCGTCGAGGAACTCGACCACAAGAGGTGCGTTGATATCATCGATCGCCAATGCCGAAGGAGATCGGTGCAACCGCTTCTGGGCAAACTGCAACAGCAGTCGAAACGTGTCGCGGTAGGAGGCAATCGTGTGGGCGCTGGCCTGACGCTGCTGCACCAGCCGTTGCGTGAAGTATCGTTCCAATAGCGTTGGAAAAGTCGGCTGCGCCGTCATGATGCCTCTCCCCAGCGCCGCTCGAGACGCATCATGGCTTGGGCCATCAGTTCCGGCGAGTCACTCAGATACCAGTAGGTGCCGGCCACGTAAATGTGCCCGAGATAGGTCGATAGCACTGGCAATCGTCTGGCGGGGTCATCGCCCGACGCATACCAGTCGGTGAGCACCTGAACCGCGAAGCGATGCCGGAAGTCGTGCAGCCGAGGACCGTTGCGCGCGCCGGGCGCGCGCAAGCCGGTTTGCCGCGACAGTGCGTAGAAGGCTCGATGCACGCGACCGAGGTCGAGCCGCGTGCCCTGGTTCGAAACGAACACGTAGTCGGAGCGGCGCAGGCCGAGATACTGTTTGCGGCGCTGAAGATAGCGAGCCAGCACGGTAATGGTGGAGGGATGGAGGGGCACCAGACGGGACCGGCCGAACTTGGCTGCCCGAATCGTGAGCACGGCTCGATTAAGATCTACATCATCGAGCATCAGATCGAGGGCTTCGGAAATGCGCAGACCCGTGACGCTGAGCAAACCCAGAAGGCAATGAAAGACCCAGGGCCGCAACGGCGTCGATGGCCACCGCGTCGGCATCTGCAGGGCGGCGTCCAACAAGCGACACACTTCCTGCTCGGTGTACAGGTACGGACGGGCTCGGCTTGTTCGATACGGCATGAGTGCCGCTGAGGGAACCTCGGTGAGCGGATCCGTGGCGCTGCGGTGACGCGCAAACCCGCGTACGAAGATAAGGCGCCGAGCCCGCTCCGCCGGCCGTACCGTTGTTGCCTGTTCCACCCACTCCAGAGCGAGTCGTATCGTAATGGAGGGAGCCTGCCGCTCTTCCATGAATGCGACAAACCGCGGCAACTGGAGTACGGCATCATGCATCTTAAAACCCAGGCCTTGGCGCAGCTCGAGATACTCGTGTAAGGCCTCACGCAGGGTGTTCATCGCGCACCTCCCGGCCATGGCTGAGCCAGCGGCCGCAGCGCGCCGATATCCACCCGAGCGTAGATCGAGGTGGTCTGTGGGCTTTGGTGCCGAAGCACTTCGCCGATCTCGGTCAGCGAAGCGCCCCGTTGCAACATGCGCACCGCCAATGCGTGGCGAAACTGGTGTGACCCGCGATGCGGTGCTTGCACCCCGGCGCGCTCGAGGGCATGGCGCACGATCGTCCCGATGGCATCTGAGCGAGGCAGCAATCCTCGGATCGGTGCCATCGCCCGTAAAAACAAATGCCGCGCCTGGCTCGGTGGCCTCCCCTGCTGCAGATAGGCGGCTATGGCCGCGCCCACGTCAGCGGGCATCGGCAGGAGTTGCTCACGCCGACACTTGCTGCGCACACGCAGATGTCCGCCGTCCCAATCACAGTCTTCGAGCTGCAGCGCGATGATCTCGTGAGCTCGGAGTCCCAGACGCGCCAGCAGCAGCAGTATGGCGCGATCACGCAGGCCGGCTGCAGTGCTGAGGTTGCAGCTATCAATCGCACTCTGCGCGTGCTCCGGCGATATCGCCTTGGGCAATGCCGGCGTGGTGGCCCATGCGGCCACGGCTGGTACTGCAGCAGCGAGTGCGGTGGCCACCTCACCGCGATACTGCGCGTAGCGCAGGAACGAGCGCAGCGCATTAACGACGCACTTCAGCGCTGGCGGATGTAGGCGTTTTGTCTGACGCTGCACGAATGCAATCGCATCATTGGCACGCAGCGCGCGCAGATCGATCGGTCCATTGCCGAAGCGCTCGTAGAGAAACTGGCCGGTAACCGTCTTGTAGCGCTCAATCGTTGTGATCGCGAGCCCTTGCTGATCCTGAAGATGTTGCTGATAGAGCGTCACCAGATCGTCCGCCGCTGTGGTCTTGGCACGAACCGTCGGGCACACACCGTGATCGCGCAAGAACTCCAGCAGTTGCCTCACATCGCAACACTCGATACGCCGGGTCTCGGCACGAATGCGTTGTTGCCGAGCACGTCTACGATGCCGGTAGCGCTCAAGGTGCACATCGCCGAGATCAGACAACACAACGCGATGCTTTGCGAGCCAACGGTCAAATGCCACCGCATGCAGTGCTTTGATATAAGTGACGCTCGCTGTGTACTGCCGCGAGATCAGCGACGTGACAAACAACCCGAGATGGCTCGACAGCGGCCCGGTGGCGCGATCAACTAGCGCCACAGCGCTCTCATACGTTCGTTCCATACCGTTCTCCTGCGGGCGGAAGTGCCCGCCAAGGAGAATCGCTATGTCCGGCACATTTAGCACCAACTCCCGTAAAAGCAGCTCCTTCGAGAACGACGGGACATAGTCCGGCACGGGAGATAGTCGAGCTTCTTGTGGCCGAGCAGCACCTGGATCACGCGGATATCCACCTTCTGTTCGAGCAGGTGGGTCGCAAAGCTGTGCCGCAGCGTATGCAGAGACACCTGCTTGTCGATGCGGGCTGCGAGCCTGGCCTCGTTTACGGCCCGGTTCAGTTGACGAGCGGTCAGAGGCTCGACGGGGTTCAGTCCCGGGAACAGCCAACCGCCGTCGAGCATCTTGCCTTGGGCACGGGCGACTCGCCACCACGTGCGCAGCCGCTCGAGCATCACCGGCGAGAGCATGGCGTAACGATCCTTGCCGCCCTTGCCCTGTGTCGGGACCCGGAACAAACCTGGGGGTGCAGCCGCCCGTTTGTCACAATGTCGGGACAAGCTGAATATCTCGTGAACAATGGAGGGCACAGCCATGCAATTCGTTGTCTGGGTGGAAACGATGATTGCCGGCCAGTCTGTCGCAGTGCAGCGTGCGGCGGTGGTTGAGCGTCAGTGCCTCGCAAATGTTCCGACAGAGCTGGGTCTGACTCTGCATGAAGGGCGGGCGATCCTCACCGGCATTGAACAAGAGGTGGTTCAGTCCCAGGTGGAACTCCAGAGCGGTGCCGCGAGCCTGTGCGAACACTGCCAGGGCCGACTGCGCATCAAGGATATTAGAAAACGTCGCCTCGACACGGTCTTTGGGAGAGTTACAGTGTCCTGCCGGCGTTTCATTCGATGTACCTGTCGCGGCGGAATGCCGCATTCGATATGGCCCCTGGCGTCGTGGGGATTGCTGGGGATGAAGCGATCCACGCCAGAGCGCGTGTATCTGCTCGCTGAGTGGGGTAGTAAATTACCTTACCGGCGCGCCGCCGAGCTCCTGAATGAAATGCTGCCAGGGCTGAACCGTAAGATCTCCCATACGGCAATCCGTCGTCATACCCTCGCCGTTGGCGCCTTACTGGACGAGCGCATCATCGAACCCGACGAGTACGCCAGTTTGGTGCCTCCGCGATTCCCGGTTCCCGCTTCTAATCGATTGACGATCGCGATCGACGGTACGTATGTGAGATCCGATCTTACGAACGGCTTATACCAGCATTACGTAGTCGCCGGGAGGATTGATCGCGACGGTCGCTTGGGGGGCCGATTTGCGTACGTGGCCCAACGGCCCGGCGACGCGTTGGAATTTGTAAAAGCGGCAATGCAAAGTCATGGATTGACGGATCACTCACGGGTCGCTGTTCTCGCCGACGGGGCCGACGGGCTGGCGTCTCTGGTAAAAACAGCGAGCCCGGAGGGGTCACAGAGCATTCTGGATTGGTTCCATATCAGCATGCGACTTAGGTCGATTGAACAGATGGCTCCGAAGGTCGCCGGTGTACTAAAGGAGCAAGACCCAGACGCTGCAGCACTGACCCTGCAGAAGATACCGCGAATCCGATATCAGATGTGGAACGGACGCTGGCTTCAGGCGGTCAAGCGCATGCACACGATCTACGATGCGGCAAAACTAAACCCGGAAACTGTCACTCCCGGCGATCGCGAGCGATTACAGCGATTTCGCCAGCACCTGTTTGATCTGCACGAGTATCTGAAGAACAACTGGAAGAGTCTGACCAACTACGCTTACGCTTATCGCCACGGCCTACGCATCTCCAGCGCCCCTGCGGAGTCCGGAATGGCTCACCTGGTTAATCAGCGAATGGGAAAGAAGCAATCCATGCGCTGGTCCGCGGAGGGGGCTCACCAGCTGCTTCAGGTCCGCTGCGCTGTCCTCGACGGTCAACTGGCCAATTTCTTTCGTGAGTGGTTTCCTGGATTTCGCGAAAATCCGGGTTCGTTCGAGCGTGCTATGTGACAGGCGCCCCCAGGTTTGTTCCGGGTCCGTTCAATGCAAAAGAATTCGACCTTCATAGAAGCGTGAAACTGACTTGGAGAAATTGCAGATGCTAATCAACAACTTGAAGCGGCGATGCAAGTCGGTTCCCAGCTGGAAACTGAAATGTATGGTCACGAAATACTTATGTCGGCAGCCGGGACCTGGCGTTCCCGGCGATCGAAGGACCGAAGGTAATTTTGTCTACTAGAGGGAGGGATGGCGGGTCGTGACAAGGCGCTGATCCGTGAATGCGCGCGCGGCACCGGTTCGCGCGCGTTCGGTAATGCACGACAATATGAAGCCTATGACCGATAAAGACCAGGTTAAACGATTAATAAGGAATGTAACAGCGCTGCTTGAAGCAATGCGATTTAGTTGCGCCAGCGCGAGCGGTGAAATGGCGAACGTTGGCCAATATATCGGCTTCCAGAGTTTCGTAAATCAATACAACGCCATCGCTGAACGCGCAATTCCACTGCTACGCGATCAAGGATTTGTCGAACTAATTTCCTTGGACCGTCAAAGGCGCACTGGGTCCTACCCATGGCCGCAACAAAAGCAAGTCTTTGATATGACGTATTCGAGGGCAGCTCTCTTAAAGTCTACGCTCGAAGGCACAATTGGTTATGCGGAAGATGCGACTCATAATATAAAGGATTTTATTGCCGCGAACTTGCGCCGAGCTATATTTCAAACTCCAGGCAAGGAATTGGAAATCCAGAACGGAATTGAATCTCTGTTTATCGGGCGCGGCATGGCCAAAGGTACAGATTATGATAGGGAGACCGGTCGCGTGAAGACGTCGGGCAAAGAATCGATCCCGGATTTTATCCTTTCGAACCTACAATTGTGTCTTGAAGTTAAGCTCTCCACGAATTCGACCAGACTCAAGGAAATAGTGGATGAGATTAATGCTGATATTAGGGCATACGGTACGCAGTATGAACGCCAACTCTACGTCGTTTATGATCTCGGAACGATTCGCGATGAAGCGGAGTTCCGTCGCCATCTTGAGGATGCGCCGGGAGTGTCAGTATTGATCGTCAAGCACTAATCGGGGGCCTTGTCGATTTCAGCCGTCGGCGTCCAATCTTTCTGTGGATTCCCCCTTAATGCAGAAGCGCGATAAAGGAGTCTCGCGCGATATACTGCCGACTCGCGCGTCCGAGTGAGGGATCACGATGCTGTCTGATTCGATATTCCGGGAATTGGTGAAGCGGACGCCGTTGCAGAGGCGGCTTGTGGAGGCGGCATGGCCCGTCAACGCTCTGCTTTTCGCCGTCGCCTTGAGCGGATGCAGCCAAAGTGATCCATCCTCGAAGCTGGGCGCCTCAGTGCAAAAAACGCCCAAGAGCTTGCCGGCGGCAAATTCCTCGACGAGTGCCGCCCAACCGCCGAATTCCAAGAGCAACGCCTACTCCCCTCCGTCGGCGGAAGAGATGGCTCCAATGCGCTCAGAGTATTTGGCGGAACTCAGCAAGATTCTGGAGCCGCCCGAGATGGCGGGTAGGCCCATGCAGGCTCGCAAGGCAGCTTCTCCTCGCATGATTAAGCTGGGGAACGTGATGGATGCTGTCGGTTCGCCGGAAAAGGCCACTCACGTGCAGAGAGCAGAAGCCGTGCGCGCACTTCTCGAGATTGCGAACGGCCATCAGGAAGACGATGGCTTTGACAGAACGGTTACCTATGGCGCCATCGCGGCCATGGCCTGCCTTGACGGAGCAGCTCCTCAGACGATCATCGACTATACGAGCAGTGCCATCGGGGACCATGGGGACAGTCGTGCGTTGCGGGCAAGGATGTACTTAAGGGCGGGCGATAAGGATAAAGCACTCGATGATCTGGAAAAGATCATGACTGATAATGATGGTCACGCCCTGGCCGGAGGCCAAGCGAATCCGCGCAACGAGTCTGCTCCGTGTGGGTGGAGCATCGCCGACTTTGATGCGTTTGGCAATGATCCACGAGCGCTTGCCGCCAAAGGGCTGTATTTGAGCTCCTTCATTGGCTACGGGGCGGAACACAGAGGAACGGTCAAGGAATCTGCCATCCGCGATCTCTATGTACGCTCTGCCGCCTCCTGGCACTCGCCGATCCCACATTTTCTGGAAGTCACTGTTGACGGCTTTGGCAGCCCGCACTCAATGACTGGCGCCCGATGTATGCGCGCAAACAGCCGTATCGTTGAGGTGCCAGAGACCATTAGCGCGTGTGCCACCTACGACGAGGAAACCCGGCAAGAGATTCGCGAGCTCACGATGGCGCTCGTAATCGAATCGACCTTCGCGCCCGCGCTCGCCCTGAGGGCAGACAAGTATCTGCAACTAGCCCAAGGTGCCTATTCGGACGGCAGGCCATCGCGGCAATTATTCGTGCGGGCAATCAGCGACTTCGGCTCTGCGATCGCAGCGGGAGCCAAGAATCTACATTCTTTGTACTGCGATAGAGGACTGGCCCTTGCATCGATTGGCCGCTACCAGGATGCAGCTGCCGGATACACCGAGGGAATGAAGCATGCGAAGAATGGCATTGAGGACAGCCCATTTGTGTACGAGCAGCTTGCTGGTATCTACATTAAGTTGGGAAAATTTACCGAAGCCGCGGATCTAATGACTCGAGCCATCATGAACTCATCGGGTGGCGGGATGGACGCCGTAATTGTTTTTGGTGGCATGAAAGCCTTTAGGATCTTGTACCCCGAGTATGATCCGTTGCCGGATGAGATTCTGGCCGACGACATGCGCCGACGGTATCAGCCGCAGTTTCCTCAGAGCTGGAATACAGATTTCATCTCGAAGGAAGGGGCCTCCAGCGGAAAAGTGGCTTCGAGCGTTCTCGTCGATCTGTATGTCATGCGTGGTGATGCGTACATGAAGGCGGGGCGTCGCGGAAAGGCACTGGCGGATTTTCAGCGCGTGAAAAGCGATGCATGGAGCGGCCCCGACGCGTCTATGCCGAGACATGTGTACTTCACCGAGCGGGGGACGCGCAATTTCGAGTTGCCCGAACGATGGCCGCCGACACCACCGACGACGTAGGCCTTCATGCTGCACCGCACACTTCGCATAACGGGTCAAATGTTGAGTGGGCCATCCGGTTATGGCTACTACGCCGTGGCTTGTGAGCACGGAAGAGCCAGAGTCTTCACACCAATTCCGATAGCAACTCGATTGCGGGCGCCACACGAATCCCTTCTCGTGAGACAAAATCCTTGGTGCCGTCGGCGGAAATCTGCCACGCATCGACAGTGGGAAAGCGCGCTTTGAGATAGATCAATCCCGACGATACATCGCCATCGCCGGATTTCGCCTCGATGAACCGGATTGGCTTTCGGCTTTCGAGCACCACAAAATCCACCTCCCGCCCGTCGATGTCGCGGAAGTATCGCAGTTCCAGATCCCGGCCCTTGGTGTCAATCTGGAAGTGAATCCATTTCAGCAGATGCGAGGCGACGACATTTTCGAAGCGCGCACCTGCATCGGGAATGACGTTCCAATCGAAGTGGTAATGCTTCATTGATTTCTTGATGGCGCGCAGGCGCGGTGTGCCGAAGGGGGGCACGCGATAGATGGCGTAGATGCGCTCGAGGATCTCTAGCCAGCGTGCGATGGTTTTGTGGCTGATCTGAAGATCTTCGGTTAACGAATTGATCGACAGCGGCGATCCCACGAGTTCCGGCAGGCGCAACATCAGCAATTCGAGCTGACCCATATCATGCACGGCCTCGAGATCTTTGAGTTCTTCCTGGAGCAAGAACTGCCGATGCTCGCGTGACCAGCGACGCGCCTCGTCTGCAGAGCCCGAAAAAAACGGCTCAGGAAAGCCGCCCAACTGAATCAACGGTTGGAGGTCCGCGCTGGTTTTACATCTAAGTTCCGCCGCCGACAGAGGATGCATGCGGATATAGTGATAACGGCCCTGCAAGGAGTCGCCGCCATGACGGTAATAGTCCAGGCGCGCGCTGCCGGTGACTAAAATCTGAAACTCGCCTTTCCGGACGTCGTATAACCCCTTGAGGAAATTTCGCCACTGACGGTATTTATGCAGCTCATCCAACACGATCAGTGGCTGCTTGGGGAACTCCATTTTGAGAATGCTCTGGCGGTGCTCGCCAAAATCCCAATTCAAATAGGCAGTCTGGCTTCGGAGCAAGCTCTTCGCCAGCGTGGTTTTACCCACTTGACGGGGGCCGCCCAGAAATACCATTTTGCGCTTGAGGTCGGCGACTACCTGAGATTTGACGTATCGATCCATGGTTTATTATACGAGTAATTTGGATTGTAGTCCAAAAGACTCGCGAGTAATTTGGACCATGATCCAAATAACTTGCAGGGGCCGGCTGAGACGCGCTCAGGCTCACTGAACAGGGGGTCGCGTACTTTTCATGTCAAAACTAGCGGTTTCTCCGCTGCAGCGCGGCATTGACATGGGTTTGTGAGCTTGGTGTCGGTAATCGGCAACGCGCTTCGTCTTCGAATGGCGCGAATTTAAGAATGCGCGGCGCTCGGAACCGGTCCGATCCGCGTCGAACTCGAGGCGTCAGCGGCACCGTTGCGCCCCGCACTTACCGCATTCTGATATTCACGGTAGGTCTAGCGACGGGACTTACAGGGGGGTCAGGCATGAGCGCATCATGACCTAGGTTGTGGGTGGGAGCCTTCACGGGCTTCTACTCGGTATCTTTAACCAGCACTCTTGGCACGCAAATCAAGGCGAGGCCATGAGGCGGCGCCGCTTCTCGCTTAGCACATTGCTGAAAGCGCGCCGGCCGGCTCCTGCGTACGCAGCCGGTCTAGATAGGTCGCGACCGGGACGCATGCGAGGATCCGCCCCTGCTGCATGACCGCCACCTCGTCGACCAGCTTTGCCAGTCCGCCCAGCCGATGGGTGATCAGCAGCACGCTGCGCCCGCTCATGGCGGCAGCCAGGGCATCGTAAAGCTGGGCGGCGGTCCCCGCATCCAGCCCTTCGGTCGGCTCATCCAGCACGAGAATCGGCGGATCCGTGAGCAAGGCGCGCGCGATCGCGATGCGCCGCGCCTCGCCACCGGAAACGCGCAGGCCGTCTTCGCCCACCCACGTGCGCAGGCCCTGCGGCAGACTCGCCACGTAGTCGCCGAGTTGCGCCTGCCCGATCACCTTGTCGATCTCGGCCTCGGACGCATCGGGCGCGGCCAGCCGCAGGTTGTCGCGCAGACTCGCGTCAAACAGATACGGACGCTGCTCGACCACCGCGATCTCTCCGCGGACATCGTCGCCATGCCAGGCATCGAGTGGCGTTCCACCCAGCGCGATCGAGCCCTGGTAGGCATAGAGCCGCGTCAAGACACCGACCAGGCTGCTCTTGCCGGCCCCGGAGGCACCCACCAGGGCAATGCGGCGCCCTTGCGGCAGGTCGAAGTCGACACCATCGAGTACCCAAGGTCCGTGCTCGTCGTAGCGCAGCCGCACTCCACGCAGGCTAAGGTCATGCCGGCTGATGTTGGGCGAAGGCGCCTGCGGTTCGACCACCGGCGGCGGGGTGTCGGCCAGTGCGAACACCCGGCGTGCGGAGGCGAGCGTGGCGCCCAGCTGCGCCCAGGCCTCGGGGAGCGGCGCAATCGTCTCGAACGCGGCCGGGATCAACAGCACCAGCATGGTGAGAGTCGGGCCACTGAGCACGCCGCCCCGCAGGGCCGACAGCCCCAGCAACAACGCACCGACGACCGCCACCTGAGCACTGAGCAGGACACCGGCGCTGCCCAGCGCCTGCAATCGATCCACCTGACGCTGCGCCAGGTGCTGCTGGACTGACACGGCCGCCACACGCTCGGCGTGGGACGCTTCGGCGCCATACAGCGAGAGCTCGGCGCGCCCGCGCAAACCGTCGGACGCCAGCGAACGCATCGCCTCGCTGCAAGCCGCCCCGGTGGCGCCTGGCACCGTGCCCCGACGCAACGTCCAGCCCGGCAACAGCACGGCGCCGAAGCCAAACAGCAGCAGCAACGGCAAACTGAGCGCGGGCAGATAGATCAGCGTCGTGGCCAGCACCACCAGCATGACGACTGCCGCGACCAGCAACGGCAGCAGCGCGCCGAGGTAGGCGTGCTCCAGCGCGTCGACATCGGAGCGCAGGCGCGAAAACAGCTCGGCACTGCGCAGTGATCCGAGACCCGCCGGCGCCAGGGGCACCAGCTGCCCGAACAGCCACACACGCAAGCGCGCCAGCAGCCGGAGCGTCGCATCATGCGTGACCAGCCGTTCGGCATAACGTCCGCCGGTGCGCAGAATCGCGAACAGCCGGATCACTGCGGCGGGTGTGTAGTAGTTGATCGCTGCGCCACCGGCGCCGACCAGCGCCATGCTGGTGATGAAATAGCCGGAGACCGCGAGCAGGCCGATGCCCGACAGCGTACTGAGCAAGGCGAGCGCCAGCCCGAGAGACATCCACCCGCGTTCGGGACGCATCAATCCGAACAGGCGACGCAACACGTCGAGCGTAGCGACAGGCGCAGACGGGGCGGCGCGCAAGCTGCCGCTCATGCCGCGCAATCCGCCTCCAGCAACCTGGCAAAGGCGCCATGCGTAGCGCGCAGTACTCCGGAGAGGCCCACTTCGATGATCTGCCCGTGCGCCATCACGGCGACCCGCTCATCGGCGGCGATGGTGTTCAGACGATGCGCGATGCGTATCACCGTGCGGCTCTCGGCGAGCCTCGCGATGGCCTGGTCGATGGCGGCTGCGGTGGCGGCATCGAGATGCTGGGTCGGCTCATCGAGCAACAGCAGGGGCGCGTCGCGCAGCCAGGCGCGGGCCAGCGCCAGGCGCTGGCGTTCGCCGCCGGAGAGTCCGTAACCCTGTTCACCCAGCGGCGTGTCCAGTCCTTGCGGCAGCCGTGCAATCACCGGCAGCAGAGCGGCCGCGCGCAGCGCACGCTGAAGCTGGGATTCGTCGGCCGTCGGGGCGGCGATCAACAGATTGTCGCGCAGGCTACCGTGAAAAATATGCGCCCGCTGCGATACCCAGCCGATGTGCCGGCGCCACGAACTGATCTCGAGCGAGACCAGATCCTGGCCATTGACCAGGATCCTACCGCGCTGTGGTGTGGCAAACCCCATCAGCAGGCTGAACAGCGTGCTCTTGCCGCTGCCGCTGCTGCCAACCAGGGTCAAGCGTGTGCCTGCCTCGACGTCGAGGTCGAGATCGTGCAGCACCTCGCGCTCCGCCTCGTAGCTGAAACCAATCTGTTCGAACCTGATCGCGATCCGGTGCGCTACGAAGATGCCGGGCGCGGCCGGTACGCGGGTTGTTGCGACCCCTTCATCCGCCGATGAGGCCAGTAGTTCGATCAGGTCTTCCGCCGCCGCCGCTGCGCCCATTCGCTTGTGCCGCTGCGTGCCCAGCGCGCGCAGCGGCAGGAACAGCTCCGGCGCCACCAGCAGCACGAACAGACCCTGCTCGAAGCCGAGCGTCCCCCACATCAGCCGAAAGCCGATCAACACCGCTAGCACCGCAATACTGACCGTGGCGAAGAACTCCAGCACCAGGGCGGAGAGGAAGGCGATGCGCAACACGGCCATGGTTTCGCGCCGATAGGCTTCGCCCGTGGCGCTCAGCTGGGCCTGCTCGCGCGCTGCCGCACGACACAGCCGCAAGGTGGTCAATCCCGACAGGGCGTCCATGAAACGTGCGCCCATACGTCGCAAACGCGACCAGCGACGCTGGCTGGCACGTTCGGCAGCACCCCCGACCAGCACCATGAAAAGTGGGATCAAGGGTGCGGTCAGCAGCAGGATCAGGGCGGACCAAGGATCGGCCATCAGCACAGCGAGCAGGATCACGGCGGGAATCGCGGCGGTCAGCGCCACCTGCGGCAAGTAGCCCGCATAGTAGGGAACCAGCGCATCAATACCATCGACGAGCCGGGTGACGACATCGCCGCTGGCCTGCTGCGCGGCCCAGCTCGGACCCCGTTGGCGCAGCCGTTGTTCCAGCGCGCTTCGCACGCGGCCGCTCACCTGCGCTCCCGCCTCGAATGCGCAATGCCGCTGCAGCAAACCGAGTACGACGCGGGCCAACGCAATCACCGGCAACGCAGCTACGGCCGGCCACAGCGCATCGAGGCTACGCCCGGCAAAAATCGCCCCAGCCAGCACGTGTGCCACCAACCACGCGCCGATACACATCAGCACGGCCTGCGCGGCGCCGGCGACAATGCCGGACGCCAGCCGCCACCGCACGGGGCGCGACTGCTGATGCAGCCAGGACGTTGTCGAAACAGTCATTGCGTGTTCCACAATGCCGAACCGGCGCAAGACCGGCTCCGTTGACACAGGCTCAGCGGCGGCTCGAACAACAGGTCTCGGAACAGATGATTTGAGATACCCTCACGTGGGTAAAGAATTCAATCACGCCTGACGTGGGCCCTGGCCTCCGCCTCCTTTGCAGCGTGCTCTTCCTGGGTGTCCAGCAGTGCACCGCCGGCTGCGGTGACCAGCACGATCATGGCGGTGCCCACCAGCCACGCGAAATACCAGGCACCGGAATCACCGAGGATGATCGCCAGCAGGATCACCACTACGGCGATCAGCATGAACAGAACGAACAGCAGAAAGGTTTTCATGGTCGGCCCTCAGTACGCGTGTTCGTCGGCGGCAACGTGTTCGGCCTTGACCTTCCCGCGCATCACATAGAATGCCCAGCTGGTGTACCACAGGATCAACGGCACGAAGACCGCCGCAAAGCCCACCATCCAAGTCAGGGTGAGCCGGCTGGAACTGGAATTCCAGACCGTCAGACTCTGCGCGGGCACGCTGCTCGACGGTAGCAGGAACGGGAAAAGCGCGACCCCCGCCGTGCCGATGACGCCAACCCAGGCCAACGCGCCCAGCCACCACGCCAGGTGCGAGCGCCTTGCGACCGCGGCCAGCAAACCGAGCAGCATCCCGGCGAAGCCCAGCCCGGGCAGCAGCCACAGCAGGCTGTGGGTATGGAAGTTGGTGAACCAGGCGCCGTCGGTCAAGGCCACGCCCTGCTGCAGCGGGGTCTGTGCGACGCCGGCGCCCGGGCTGCTGGTCAAGGCATAACCCTGCATGCCGTGTACCCAGAAACCCCCGACGGCAAACAGCACGATCGCCAGCACCGGCGCGGTGCGCGCCAGGATACGTGCGCGGTCGTAGATCGCGCCCTCGGCGCCATTCATCACCGTCACCGAACCCATGAAGACCGACAGCGACGCCGACAACAGGCCGCAGAGGATCGCAAACGGATTGAACAGGGCGAGGAAGGAACCGGTATAGGTCGAGGTGAGATTCCAGCTGAAGTGGAACGGCACGCCCTCGAACAGATTGCCGAACGCCGCGCCGAACACCACCATCGGCACCAGGCCGCTGATGAACAAGGACCAATCCCAGGTATTGCGCCAGGCTACCGATGGCAGCTTGCTGCGATACTCGAAGCCGAGCGGACGCATGATCATGCTCCACAGCAGCAACAGCATCACCACGTAGAAGCCCGAAAAGGCCGTAGCGTAGATCAGCGGAAAGGCGGCAAACACCGCGCCGCCACCGAGTACGAACCACACTTGGTTGCCTTCCCAGTGGGGGCCGATGATGTTGAGTGCCACCCGGCGCTCCAGGTCGGTGCGGCCGACGTAGCGCAGGATCGTGCCAACGCCCATGTCCATGCCCACCATGACCGCCAGGGCGCTCAGCAGCACGCCGAGCAGCAGCCACCAGATGATTTGGAATACGGCATATATTTCCATGGATCAAACTTCCGCGTAACCGGCCATGCGGCCGCTTTTCGAACTGTCATTGAACCGAGGGGCGTCATCCCGCAGATCGTCATCATCACCGTGAGGCTGATCCGGACCCTTGCGGATCGCGCGCAACATCAGATACATCTCGGCGATGATGAACACGGTATACAGGCCCACAAAACCGACCAGCGAGAAGATCATGTAGCCGACGTCGTGGGTGGAGGCGGACATCCACGTGGGCAGCACGCCGTACACCGTCCACGGCTGGCGCCCTAGCTCGGCGACTAGCCAGCCTACCTCGCACGCCAGGAACGGCACCGGCATCATCCACACGGCAAGCTTCAGGAACCAGCGCTGACGCTCGATGTCGTTACGCAGGCTGTAGATCACCGCGAGCACAAAGAACGCCAGCATCGACAGGCCCATGGCCACCATCAGCCGGAATGACCAGAACACGGGGGCCACCTCGGGTATCGAGTCGCGCGCGGCCTTGCTGATCTGCGCACCCGTGGCCTTGGACACGTCCGGCGCATATCGCTGCACCAGGAAGCCGTAGCCAAGATCCTTCTCGTGCGCGCGGAACCGGGCGAGCGCCGCGGCATCGCCCGGTTGGCTGGACAGCGTCTGCAGGGCCTCGACGGCGGGAATGCCGTTCCTGATGCGCTGGGCAGCCTGCTGCTCCAGCTGGTCCACGCCCGGCACGGTGCCGTCGAGCGAGTGGGTGACCAGCAGCGAGAGCGCACCGGGCACCTGCAGCTGATCGTGGTTCACCTGCTCTTTCTGGTCGGGAAACGCGATTAGGTTGAACGGCATCGGTGCCGGCTCGCTCTTCCACAGACCCTCCATCGCAGCCAGCTTGGTCGGCTGCTCCTGGCCCCCAACGAAGCCCAGCGCGTCGCCCAGGGTGATCACGCCGGCGGTGGCCAGCACCCCAAACAGCACGGCCATGCGGAACGACCGCCGGGCCAGCTCGACATGACGGCCTTTCAGTAGGTACCAGGCGCTGATGCCGGCCACGAATATCGCGCCGGTGACATAGCCGGCGATGCTGGTGTGCACGAATTTGGCCTGGGCGTCGTGGCTGAAGATCAGCTGGGCAAAGCTGCTCAGCTCCATCCGCATGGTAGTGGGGTTGAAAGTCGCCCCTTGCGGGGACTGCATGAAGCTGTTGGCGATCAGGATCCACAGCGCCGACAGATTCGACCCGAGCGCCACCATGAAGGTCACCGCCAAATGCTGCCCGCGTTTCAGTCGATCCCAGCCGAACACCATCATGCCAACGAAGGTGGCCTCCAGGAAGAACGCCATCAGGCCCTCGATCGCCAGCGGTGCGCCGAAGATGTCGCCCACGAAGCTGGAGTAGAACGACCAGTTGGTGCCGAACTGGAACTCCATGGTCAGACCGGTGGCCACGCCGAGCGCGAAATTGATCAGGAACAACTTGCCCCAAAACTGGGTGATGCGCTTGTAGATCTCCTTGCCGTTCACCACGTACACGGTTTCCATTGCCGCCAGCAGGAACGACAGCCCGAGGGTCAGCGGAACAAACAGAAAGTGGTACAGCACGGTCACTGCGAACTGCCAGCGCGACAGGTCGACGACGGTCATGTCATGCATGGGAACCGCTTCCTGGCGAAGATGTCGAACTGCGCAGGCCGATCTGTCGGCGTTGGTCCGGCGAGAGTCACCTGGTGGCGCGGCCACCAGGTGCTCCTATTTACGACCCTATAGCGGCTAGGCTTTCTCGTCGACAAGAAAGTCCTCGACATGGCCGATATCCCCGTCTGCCGCACGTACGTCATATTTCTCAATCTCGCTGCCCTGCGCAGGTGCAGATCATCATGCCGTCAACCTTCGATGTTCGCTTCGGCATCCATCCGGAGAGCTTATTTGCATGGGCTCTTGCGGGATTCGCTGGCCGTCCCCTCGTAGGCCACGCGCCAAAGCATCATCAGTTGCGGATTCTGCGCCCGCAGATGCCGCCGGTCTGTTCGCTATCATACGTACGGTGGTCGGTCGGTTACCCGCAGCAGTCCCGGCGCGGATCGCGCCCGTTCGTCGCGCCGACTCCATCCACTCCAGAGCCGGCGCTGATGACAGCGGCTTTACTGCTGATTAGGTACTGCTTCGTACACGATCTAGAAAGGCACCAATGATTGGGTTCAACCACTCGGATCGCCCCGAGAACGTCGCGTGGTCCGTTCCAGGTAACACGCACATTTCCGCGTCGGGCAGTGCATGAAATATCTTGAGCGTGTGCTCTAGCGTGATCGCATCTCGTTCCGTTCCTGTGTCTCTGCAAAGCGCGCCACATTTACCCGGATATCTTGATCTATTACAGCGTCTGCATAACCCAACCTCGGAGCTTTCTCTGTCGCCATCAGATCGTGTCAAGATCGTTAGCAGCAGGAAGGCGTCGGAGAGCAGTATCAAAGCATACGCTCGTTCGTCGATACGGGTCGGCCAGCTTGCTTCGGTAGAGACTGATCTAAGTGCGTTGCCTGTTGACGACCAAAATGATCTCGTCAATTTGGGATATTTAGGCCCCAAGGTAAGATTGGTGTAAAAGTAGGACTTTCACGGCTTCGCCGGTCCCGGGCGTAGCGGTCACAAGGCGGCCATTGATGCCGAACTCACCGGCAAATGCTTCTGGATCGGCCGAGAATCGGTAATCACTTGCGCAGGATAGTCGCCGAAGCGTTTTACCTTGCTCGTCGGGTACGGACTGAAATGCACCAGATCCTCCGCTGCAATGTTAATGCCTCGATCATGCAGCTTATTCAACGCAAGCGTTAGATCGTTTACCGTTTGTGCGGCCACAGCGTTGGCCACGAGTTCATTGTAGACGATCGCCTTTTCTTGGTCCGCCGGATTGTTCGTCTTCAAACCCCCTTCGCCGCCAAAATTCAGGAATTTTGAGAATTGGTGGTTACGCTCAACTTTTGTCGTGCCCTTGTGGACGGCATGGCGCAATTCCTCGTCCCAGGTCCAGCGCAACAGGAATCGTGTGCGTACCGCATGGCCCAGCTCTTGAAGTGCACGGGAGAACGGGTCACGGCTACTCTGGCTATTGATCCGTGTGAGCACGGCTGACGGGGCGAGTTCACCGCTATGGATGGCAAGAGCCAGTCGAATGAAATCCGGATAATGGCCCTCAATTAGGGACCAGTCGACGGTGGCGGAAAATAGGTGTGAGATCGCCTCAAACTCGGAATTCCGGCTGGGACGATACAACTTGAGTCTCTTCCAGGCCCTGATGCGTGGCAAGAGCTCTATGCCAAGCAGATACGCCAGGGCGAAGACGTGAGCCGACTGGCCATGCGAATCGGCGTAGAGTCGGGTGGGGTGAATTTCACTGAGCGTATTTTGAAGAATGTCGAGAATGTAGGTCGCCTCGTATATCCCACACCCAATGAAGCGGCTGAACAGGGCAATGTAGTTGTCGGAGACGTGCCGATAGGCGATTCCGCCCGTCCTGCCGTAGCGAAAGTGTCGCGCTGCCATCAGATTACTTCGAAAGGTCTCGAAATGCGTGCCGTCCGCTGCTGCCGACTCTCCCCTCCCCCACAGCTTCGTCAGATCAAACCCGAGAAAAAGGTTCTGCAGGTCAGCGGAGCCAGCGCGTAGATTGGCAATATTAATGTGCCGTCGATCGACAAAGCTCAATTCCTCCGGCAATACAGCGCCACCGAAATGACGGGCGGCCTGCGTAGCTCCAAGCCCGCACCCGTAGGCAAAGGTCGTGATCAGGTACCGCTCGCGAAGATTCGCAATTCCCGAACTCATCCGCGATGGGAGTCCAAAATGCCGCGTCCAGTCCACCCAGTGCGCCGTATTTGCCAGCGCCTCGAGCACCGAGCGCTCCGGCATCTCGTCCATCACCAAGCGTACCGCCTCGGCGACGGACGCGGGCACCTCACTTGCCGCGATTCGCGGCACAATGGGGCGCCGCTGACCATCCAACTGAACCGTTCGCGTCAATCCGACTTCCAGATCCAGTCGGTCGGCCTCGCCTTGTAGATGCTCGCGCAACTGGTTCGTGAATCCCTTGGCGCCGGCATCCCAGCCACGCTCGGAGGCGTACGCGGACATTTTGGCCGGATCGTTGGCCTCACTCGGCAAGCGACCCCAAAAGTCGTCGTAACTCAATGAACCATCCACATGGATCGCTCCCCCATTGATGCTCTCCGCCAGTTCCAAGATCGTTGCCACTTCCAGATAACGGCGGTTGAACGTACGGGGATCGCGATCCGCAGCGTCGACCGTGAGCGCTCGCCACCGAGGTGGCAGAAACGCGCGATCCAGGTCCCAAATGGTGTAGGAGTCGCAGGTGCTTGGCTCATCGGCTACGCAGCGTACGGATTTGATCAGGCTCCTCTCTGATGGCCGCGCCGCTTTCAGCGGCAGCGTGCGAGCAAGCGCTAGCAACTGCCTGCGGTAGGGCCAGAACGCTTCATCGGCAAATGGCTGCCAGTGATTTGGCTCATGCTCAGTGCGCTCTTTGCAGGCTTCCTGCAACGCACTCAGCCCGCCGTGCGCGATAATCGTCGCTTCCAACTGCTCGATTTTGGCTGCCGGTGGCACGTCCTGGGCGAGAAAACCGAGTATCTCCGCTAGAACTGCGATCAGCGTACCGGTCTCCGTCGACTCCTCGACGTGACTTTCAGCCAGCCGCTGCCGACTGATCCACACCACCTTTTTGGAGAACTTCAACAGCATGGCGGTCATGTCATCCAGCACACGCCCGCGCGCATCACGTAGCGCCGCGAGTACCAGTGCATATCGACGTGGTGCCACGTATTCCCGCAGCTCCCGAGCCTTCAATCGCTGCGCCTCGTTGGCCCACTGGCCTATCTTGGCTTCCGATATTGATGTCAGCATCGGGGCCGGATCTGGCAGGGATCGAAGCCACTCATAGTGCGCGATCAGTTCCTTGAGGTTATCGCGCGTCGCCCTGCCGGCACCACGACACATCACGGCGAATGGCGAGTCCTGAGAATCCGCGCTCGGCGTCAGCAGCTCGTCCAACCGCTGGACATCCAGCGCGGTCAGCCGCTCATGCACTTGCTGCCATTGACTGGAATTTATTCGGCGGTGGGCATTACCCGCAAGCCTGAGCAGTGTCGACAATGAGGGTAGTTCGCAGCGCTCCCGAATAAGTGCGTCGATCGCAGCATTCACCAGATCCGCCGGATCGAGCCGCGTCTCGGCCGCCACCGCAACGGCCTTCGAAGCGACGGCTCGGGCGCTTGCACCCCACGGCGTAACACCCAAGTAAGTGCGAATGGCACCGTTTTGCCGATACGTCGTGCGCGGATCGATTGAAACGTCCGTGGGCGCCGCCAGTGAAAGTTGATTCGCAATGTAAGACAGGGCTGTTGCCGGTATCTGCGCGAGGGGCAGGAAGTGCCCGATGCCCTGAAATATCTTCAGCTGGGCCAACAATACAACCATCGATGGGCCCCGCCGAGCCGCCGTTCCCGCCCACGCCCTCTCTTCCGGCGCCAACCGAAATTGGCTGACCAGATCGGCCTCCGTCAGCGTCGCCAATAACTTGGGGTAGACAATCCGTGACCCGCCGCGAGACTCATCCATATCGCCGCTTCCCGACAATGATTCAGTCCGGGAATGTACCAAAGCCGCACCAGAAAGCGCGCAACGTCGACGACCGTCAGCGTGAAAGTCCTATTATTACACCAATCTTACCTTGGGGCCTATTGCCGCGCGCATTGATACCACCATATCAGAGCAGGCGCAGCAGCAGGCGACACGCGATTCACTGTTGCTTGAAAAGCGTGAGGCGGAAACGCAAAGAGCAGCGATACATGGGCAGGACGACGCGGCAATCGCCGAGGCGAATCGCCAGGTTGCCATCGCCCAGATGAGCGGTGCGATTGAACGCTACGTCAAGCTGCGCGTCAGTACCCGCATGCTGCGCTGGGCCATCGATCGCTATCGGGAA
>Ga0302324_100006918_pt1 | contig 24256 bp, 22 predicted proteins | sample Palsa_T0_1_FD_201949 | JGI IMG/M metagenome (GOLD analysis project Ga0302324, IMG submission 201949) | Peat permafrost microbial communities from Stordalen Mire near Abisko, Sweden - Palsa_T0_1 | ecosystem: Environmental > Terrestrial > Soil > Palsa > Peat permafrost | place: Sweden: Abisko... | reverse complement strand
CTCGATCCGGCGGCGCTCCCGGACGAGCGCGACCTGTTGCGGATCGCGCGCGGGCGGCTGCGCCGCATTGCCGCCTTGCCCGGGCATGCCGTTCTGGCGGAGGCTCTGCATCAGCTCGCCGTCGACGCCGGATTCATCGGGCAATTCGGGAGATGCGGGCAACGCATCAGCAGCCGGAAAGTGAACGAGCGCATCGACGGCGCCCTGCATCCGCATGGCAGCATAGCGCCGCAGATCGGCCGGCGTTCCGCCGAAGCCTGCACGGCGCAGTAAATGCGCGGCGAGACGCGCGTCCCAAGGCCCGGCATACGGCATGAGCGCCGTCGAAATAGAGAGCGGCCCGGCCGGCCGAAAAGAAGCGGCATGCTCGTTCATCGTCACGCTCAGTGTAACGCATCGCTTCGCATGGGCAGCACCCGGGTGCGCAACTCTAACCGCCGGTTAACGGAATCCGAAGGCGCCGGGGAGCCAAACGCGAGCAGCCGAATGCTGCGGCAATGAAACGTTTGGAAACGCGTGTGGACCGGGCGAGCTCCGATTTTCAGGAGAACGCCGCGCACATGGGTACCCTCGTCAGCGACCTGCGCGCGCGACTCGAGCGCGTCCACGAAGGTGGCGGCGCAGAAGCGATCGCTCGCCATCGTAAACGCGGCAAGCTGACGGCGCGCGAACGCATCGACCGGCTGGCCGATCCGCTGACGCCCTTTCTCGAGTTCTCCGCCCTCGCCGCCGACGGCGTCTACGACGACGACACGCCGGCGGCCGGTATCATTACCGGCATCGCGATGGTCGAAGGCCGCCACTGCGTGACGATCGCAAATGACGCGACGGTCAAAGGGGGTACGTACTATCCCCTGACGGTCAAGAAGCATCTGCGCGCGCAAGAGATCGCGCGGCAAAATCATCTGGCGTGCATTTACCTCGTCGATTCCGGCGGCGCGTTTCTCCCCAAGCAAGACGAGGTGTTTCCCGACCGCGAACATTTCGGCCGCATCTTTTACAACCAGGCGCGTATGTCGGCCGAAGACATTCCGCAGATCGCAGCCGTGATGGGGTCGTGCACGGCGGGCGGGGCCTACGTGCCGGCCATGTCCGACGAAACGGTCATCGTGGCCGGCCACGGTACGATCTTCTTGGGAGGCCCGCCGCTCGTGCAGGCGGCGACGGGCGAGGTCGTCAGCGCCGAAGAACTCGGCGGCGCCGAAGTTCATACGCGGATCAGCGGTGTGGCAGATCACTACGCCGACGACGACGAGCACGCGCTCGCGCTCGTGCGTTCGATCGTGGCAAATCTAGCGCCGCCGCCGCACTTCAGCGGAAACGCCGAACCTGCCGAGCCGAGTCACCAACCGTCCGATATCTACGGGATCATCCCGCGCGGCACCCGCACCGGTTACGACGTGCGCGAAGTGATCGCGCGCCTGGTCGACGGCTCGCTGTTTGCCGAGTTCAAGGCGCTCTACGGCACGACGCTCGTGTGCGGCTTCGCCCGTATCGAAGGTCATTCGATCGGGATCATCGCGAACAACGGCATCCTCTTCAGCGAAAGCGCCCTCAAAGGAACACACTTCATCGAGCTGTGCGCGCAGCGCGGCACACCGCTTTTGTTCTTGCAGAACATCACGGGCTTCATGATCGGCAAGGAATACGAAAATCGCGGGATCGCAAAGGATGGAGCAAAGCTCGTGATGGCGGTTGCCTGTGCGGAAGTCCCGAAGTTTACCGTCGTGATCGGCGGCAGCTTCGGGGCCGGCAACTACGCGATGTGCGGGCGCGCGTACTCGCCTCGGCAGCTCTGGATGTGGCCGAACGCGCGCATTTCCGTCATGGGTGGCGCGCAAGCCGCCGCTACGCTGCTGACCGTGCGGCTCGAAGCGGAGAAACGGCGCGGCCGCTCGATGAGCGCGCAAGAGCAGGACGAATTCACCGCACCCATTTTAGAAAAGTACGAACGCGAAGGCGACCCCTACTATTCGAGTTCGCGGATATGGGACGACGGCGTGATCGATCCGCTGGACACGCGCCGGGTCATCGCGCTCGGCCTCGAAGCCGCCGCCTATGGCGCTGCGAAGCCGACGCGTTTCGGCGTGTTCCGAATGTAGCTCGAGCGAAACGCTTTGGGGTTCGGCCGGGTCACAACAAAAGTGACATCGTTCGGACCTGTGTTTCGCTTGCCTATTCCCGCGTCCACAGCTGCGACCTTTGCGGCTTACGCGGGGTGCGTTTTGATTTGGGGCACCACCTGGCTTGCCATTAAGTTCTCGTTGCTCGGAATGCCGCCGATCGCGGGCGCGGGCCTGCGCTTCGTGCTGGCAGGCACGGTCTTGTACGCGCTCGCCGCAGCGCTGCGCGTCGACTTGCGGCGCGCTCCGCCGTGGCATCTGGTCGTGGTGCTCGCAGTTACGATGTTCGGCGTAAACTACGCGTTGACGTATCTTGCCGAAACGCACTTGGCCTCGGGCCTAGTCGCGGTGCTCTTCGGTACGATGCCGTTTTTTATTTTTGGCTTCGCCCACGTGATGGTCGGCGAACGTGCCGACTTCAAAACGATCGGCGGGGCGGTGCTCGCACTCTGCGGCGTCGCGCTGATTTCGCTCGTCGGTAACCTGCGCGGCGAGCTGCTCTATATCGTAGCCGCCCTCGTCGCAGCCGCATCCTCCGGCTTTGCGAACGTGTACCTCAAGCGCTTCGCGCACGCGGAGCCCTTGACGACGTTGCCGCCGGCGATGCTGCTGGCGGGCGTCTGTTTGACGGCGTACGGCCTAGCTTTCGAACGGATCGACTGGCATCTCGCGACCCAGCCGGCGCCGCTGGCAGCGCTCGCTTACCTCGCGGTTTGCGGAAGCGCGCTCGCCTTCTACTTGAACCACTGGCTCTTGCAGCGCATCGACTCGGGCGTGATGGGGCTTTCCGCGCTGATGATCCCGGTGATCGCCGTCGTGGTCGGCGCGGTGTTCGGCGGCGAAGTCTTCGGTCTGCGAGATATTGCGGGCGCGCTGCTCGTGCTTGGCGGCGTTTCGCTAGCGCTTTGGCGTTCCGCTCCGCAGATCGAAGCGGTCGCGGAAGCGCGGCTGGCATCGTGAGCGCTCGTGGTGACCTCGGCCTGCTGGCGCTGCGGCTCGTCCTCGGCGCGTCGTTCGTACTGCACGGCTACACGAAAGTCATGCACCCGACGAGCTGGCTCACCGGCATACTGCCGGCCGCGCCGGCCTGGCTCGGCGCCGTTGTGGCGTTCGTCGAGTTCGGCGGCGGGATCGCGCTGATCGCGGGTTTCGCGACGCCGGTCTTTGCGTTTCTGATCGCCTGCGATATGGCGGTCGCGATCCTATTCGTCCACATTCCGCATGGCGACGTGTTCGTCAACATCGGTCGCGCGCACAAAGAAACCTTCGAGCTGCCGCTCGCTTACCTTACGATGGCGCTAGCGCTGATTCTGCTTGGCCCCGGCGCGTACTCGGTCGACACGATGCGCCCCGCTCGCGCAGGCCGCAGGCGGCGTTCCTAGCCGGCAGTCGCGGTTTGCAGCGCGGCCGCGCGCAAACGGCGCGTGAGCCACGAATTCGGGCGCGAATTCGCCTGGCGCTCAGCATACTCGCGGTACTTATCCTCGCCGGTCAACTCAACGAGGTCCGCAGCCACCAGCGCCGCGCGCCAGCAATAGCCGATCTCCGAAAAGACCTTAAAGGCGTCGAGCAGGAGCGAGGTCGCGCGTTGCGACTCACCCTCAGCTCGCAGTACCGCGGCTTGCGCGCAGGCGTCCTCGGCGTGTAATCGGCGGTCGTGGCCGCCGACTTCGGTCGGTGGTAGCGGCGACTTGAATCTCAGATAAACATCCAACAACTTGCGGGCCGCGCCGGCGTTCTCGTACGCAAGTTCCCGTGCGAGCAGCATGAGCGGGAACCGGTCCTGGACGTGGGCCGATTCCCAATTGACCGACTTGCTTAGCCGCAACGCAAATTCCAGCTCTTCTTGGGCGCAGGTTTGCTCGCCGATCTCGCGTGCAAGCGCGACGCGATCGAGGATAGCGACCATGCGTAACCCGACTGTTGGAGCGGCGTCGGCTGACAAACGGAACTCGCGCAGAGCACCGAGATGATCGCCGAGGAGGGCGCTGCGCGTCCCGAGGGAGCGCCGAATATGGAACTCGTAGCCCTTCGTCCCTTCGGTGAACTTCAGGGCAGCGACCCGCGAACGTAAGAACGTGTGAAGCTCAGGGGCATCGAGTTCGCGAACCAATACCGCTAGGTTCGTCAACAGACCGGCTACGAGAAAGGGATCAGCGTCGGGGAGGGAGGCGAGTTCCTCGAGCGCAGCGATCTCGAGCCGGGCCTGTTCGTCGTACGCCTCATCGGCTGCGGCGATTAGGCCGAGTAAGTCGTACGCTCGAGCGCGACTTTCGGTCAGCGGCTTCAGATAGAAATTGCTAGACGCCCCAAACCAGCGGTCGCGTGGGGCTTCAACAGCGAGGGTTCGTCGGATCGAAGCCCGCGCGTCGTCGAACCGGTACGCACTCCAATGCATTTGGGCTGTGGTAAATTCGGCGTCCGCTTCTAGCTCCGCGCTACCGGAAAGGTAGGCCCGAACGCGTCCTTCGACCAGCACTTCTTCAGCTTCCGAGAAGCGGCTGAGCTGCACGAGCGCCGTGGCGCGCAATATCAGAAGCTCCGATGCGAAATGCTCCGGAAGGTCGGCCGCGAGCGCAAAACCGGTCTCTTCGAGTGCGTCAGCCGGCCGGCCGACACGCAGTAACGCGCGCGCACGCAAGGCCGTGGCTGCCGGACCCGAGTGCGTACTTAGTACGCGCAGGCAATCCGTAAACTCCGCCGCGCGGTATGCCGAAATCGCCGCCTCGAACGGTTCGAGGCGGGGTCGGATATAGGTTACCTGGCTTGCAGACATTAGACCCCAGAAGACGAGTCAAACGGAACCGGATCGATCTAGTTATCGACCGGGTTACGCTTGGACTCTAGGGACTAAAGCCCTGCCTCAGAGGTTTTTAGCCGACCGGGCTGCCGCCACTGTAGGCAGGGAGCATGTGTAGGACGCCGCCCAAATGGGCCAAATGGGCAAGGGGGCTACCACCGGAGTAGAGGCCGTGTAAGAAAGAAACGAGGGCCGCAAGCATCGTGCTTAGTCCTTCTGACGGGAGCTGAGTAGGCAAAACTACCAAAGCGAAGCGTATGGGAATTGTACCGACGAACAATATCCGTCCAAAGACCACTTACCCCGAAGGGCCCATGCCAAAAGTCCTAGTACTTAACTGGAACTTGTTGGTTGGGGGTATTTTCGACCCCTCAGATGCCCGCGTACCACTCGTAGCCGCGGTCTTCCCAGTAGCCGCCTTTGCCTTGGAAAATGCTCGCGAACGACGAGACGAGCTCGATCCGGCGCACCCACTTCGTACTCTTGTAGGCCAACTGGGTCGGTATCCGTAGCCGCACCGGGCCGCCATGGTCCGGGTCGATCGGCTTCCCGTTGAGGTCGAGCGCCAGCTGGGTCTGCGGATGGGCCGCCTGCACGAGATCGAGGCTGCCGTAGAATTGGCTCCCGTCGTCGTCGCGGTCGTAGGAATAAAAGACTACGTAGCGGGCCTCGGGCTTCGGCCGCACCAGCTTCAAGATCGATCCGAGCGGAACGCCGGCCCAGCGCCCGATCACGCTCCAGCCCTCTACGCAATCGTGGCGGGTGACTTGATTGATGGTCGTCAGGGCGCGCAGCTGGGCCAAATTGAAGGTTGCGGGCTGCTCGACCAAACCCCCAACCGGTAAGCGATAGCTAGCGAAGCGCGTATCCATCAAAGCGCGATAGGTTGCATCGGAGGGCGTCGCGAGACCGTTCGTCGGAAAATCCCACGTGATGTCGCTATCGCGGTAGAGCTTCGCCATCCCATGGGTGCCGATGACCACGTGATTTAGCTTCTCGGCCGAATCGATGACCTTGTGTACCGCAGACGAGTCGTTGATGGAGTTGACGACGCGATCGCAGCCGGCCAACGCGGCCGCTAAGCTCGAGGCGACGAACAAACGGCGCTTCACGGTCCCGTGCCTTCGTGCTTGCCCAAGCGATACGTACCGAGCGTCATGCTGCGCATGTTGTTGATCACGCCCGTACTAGCGACCAGAAATACGTGCCCGAAGAAAAAACCGGTGAGCAAGAGCATCGAGAGAAAGTGCCAGGATCGGGCGAACTGCCGCCCGCCGAGCAGCACCGTCAGCGGTCCCGCGATCGCGTCGATTCCCGGCGCAAGCGCGAGTCCGGTGACGATCACGAAGGGCGTCAGTATGAAGAGCAGCCCCGTGTAACCGGCCTTCTGCAAGGGATTGTACTTGCCGTGATTCGGTGGTTCTTTGCGCAGCTTGAAATAGTAAGCTTGCATCGGCCACATCTTCGGCAGATCGGACGGCCGCAAAATCAAAAGCGCTAAATCTTTGCGCAAGGCGCTGGACAGTAAGTACGCGGCGCCGCAAAAAACGAAAACCCACGCGAAAAAGAAGTGCCAACGCCGGCCGCTTGCGAGGTCTTGGTATGCGGGGAAAGTCAACCAGCCCGGAAACGCGCGCGCCGATTGCCCGCCTTGTCCGTCGTCACCGTAGCCGAGCACGCCGGTCGTGGTGAAGGTGTGCCCGAAAATCTCGGTGGTTCCAACGGTCGCACCGGCGCTGTTTTGAACGTCGCCGATCGCTAGCACGCGATGGGCGGGATCGCTTTTGTCGGACGCATCGAGATTGGGCGATGCATTGAAGATTTGCAAGCCGCTCATCAGGAGCACGGCCAGCGACACGAACATCAGCCAATGCGTCAGGCGCGTCACGACCGTATGCCGGTAGACGACGCGACCCGGCGCTTCCGCCGGCACGGCCGTTAGGTCTCTGGGGTTTGCGGTACCCTCCATCACTCCATCGTATCACGCCGCGTCTTGCGGTACCGGTAAGGTGGCCGACAAGTGATCGCGGAAAGCGCTCGTATGCAAGAAACGTCGCTGCCGGAGCGTTCGATCCGGCGGCTGCTGATCGCGAATCGCGGCGAGATCGCGATTCGGATCGCGCACGCGGCACGTGCCGCGGGCATCGTTGCCCTCGGCATCTATTCAGAGGCCGACTCAAGCGCACTGCACGTCGAGGCCATGGACGATGCACTCTGCATCGGACCTGCCCCAGCAAGCGACTCCTACCTCGATTCGGCTCGCATTCTGGCCGCGGCGCGCGAACTGCGCGCCGATGCCGTCCATCCCGGTTACGGCTTTCTGTCCGAGCGGGCGGAATTCGCGCGCGCCGTGCGGAGCGCCGGTCTGATTTTCGTCGGCCCATCCCCTGAGGCAATCGCAGCCCTCGGCGACAAGGCCGCAGCCAAGGCGCGGGCGCGCGAGCTTGGCGTCCCGGTCGTACCCGGCTACGACGGCGCCGATCAAGGTGACGCATCTTTGCGCGCTGAGGCGGAACGGATCGGAATGCCGCTACTCATCAAAGCAAGCGCCGGCGGTGGCGGCCGCGGCATGCGGGTCGTCTCGCAGCTTGCCGAGTTCGACGAGGCGCTCGCAGCGGCTCGGCGCGAGGCGCTGGCCGCTTTCGGCGACGATCGAATGTTGCTCGAGAAGTATCTTGCACGCCCGCGCCACGTCGAGTTCCAAATCCTCGCCGACGCGTACGGCAACGTCATTCATTTGGGCGAGCGTGAATGTTCAATCCAACGCCGGCACCAGAAACTGATCGAGGAGGCGCCGTCGGCCGCGCTCGATGAATCGCTGCGCGAGCGCATGGGTTCGGCCGCCGTGCAGCTCGCGCGCGCGACCGGCTACACGAACGCAGGCACCGTTGAATTCCTGGTCGATGAGCGCGGCGCTTTCTACTTTCTCGAAATGAATGCACGCCTGCAAGTCGAGCACCCCGTCACGGAACTCGTACACGGTCGAGATCTGGTCGCGCTGCAACTCGCGATCGCAAACGGCGAGCCGCTGGGTTTTGGGCAGAGCGACCTCAGCACGCGCGGATGGGCGATCGAAGCGCGCATCAATGCCGAAGATCCCGCGCGCGATTTCCTTCCGGACGCGGGAACGATAACGCGCTTCGAAACGCCGGCCGGCCCGGACGTTCGCGTCGATACGGGCGTCCGCTGCGGCAGCGAGGTCTCGATCTACTACGACTCGCTGCTCGCCAAGCTCATCGTCTACGGCGAGAGCCGTTCCGCCGCGGTCGCGCGTTTGGCCACGGCGCTCGACGGCTTTGTGGTCCGAGGCGTGCGCACGAACATTTCTCTGCTGTCGAGCGTCGCCCGCGATGCGGCCTTTGCCGCGGCGGACACGACGACCGCATTTCTGACCGAGCGCGCCGCGGCGCTCGAGCAAGAAGCCGGCGCGACGGGCGAGCGCGCGTTGATGATCGCACTCGGCGCACTACTCGCGAAACCCGGCAGTTGGCGTAGCGGGGGCATCGGAATCCCGCTGCGGCTCGAGAGCGAACGGCGCACGCACGATATAAGCGCCTCGCGCAGCGCCGACGGCATGCGCTGGCGCCTGCGCGGGGATTTGAACGTTGAGGCAGCCTTCGAAATTGCGGGCTCGCGCGTGAGCGTAACGGCCGCCGGCGATCGCTACGCAGGACACGTCACCTTCTCGGCCGGCGACATCGAAGTTGTCTACGCAGGCCGCACGCATCATCTGCGGCTCGCTCGGCCCCCACAACTGCGGGCGGGCGACGGCTCGGCCGGTGGCGGAGCGCCCGGGGCAATCGTCTCGCCGATGCCGGGCAAGATCGTCAAGGTCCAGATCGCGGTCGGAGACAGCGTTGCTGAGCGCGATTTGCTGATCGTCCTCGAAGCCATGAAGATGGAACATCGGATCGAAGCGACGCGCGACGGCATCGTCAAGAGCATCGCGGTGACACCGGGTTCGCTCGTCGCGGGTGGCGCGACGCTCGTCGAACTCGAAGCATGAGCGGGGGACCGGCCCCCAGGCGGCAGGCGAACCCCGGACCCGCAGCGGACTTCGTTTTATGAGCGCTCTCTCGCTTGCAACGCTCCCGGCTCGCGTCAAAGTCTGCGAGATGGGGCCTCGCGACGGCTTGCAGAACGAGTCCGCGATCGTCTCGACGGCCGACAAGATTCGCTATATCGACATGCTTTCGGCGAGCGGTCTCGCCGTCGTCGAAACGACGTCGTTCGTACGTCCGGACGCCATCCCGCAACTGACTGATGCCGAAGCGGTGATGGCGGGTATCGCGCGCCGGCCGGGCGTCACCTATCTTTGTCTTGTGCCGAACCTTCGCGGCCTCGAGCGCGCTCGCGCCGCCGGTGTGCGAGCTGCCGCTGTTTTCACGGCCGCATCGAATTCATTCACCAAGCGCAACATCAACATGACGATCGATGAGTCGCTCGCGACTTTTCGCGAGGTCGTCAAAGGCGCCCGCGCCGACGGGATGTGGGTGCGGGGCTATGTCTCGACCGCCTTCGGTTGTCCGTACGAAGGTGCCGTACCGGTCGTGAACGTCGTGCGCGTTGCCTCGGCACTCGCTGAAATGGGCGTCGATGAAATCTCGATCGGCGACACGATCGGCGTCGCGACGCCGAACCAAGTGGTCGACGTATGCGCCGCCCTTCAGGCCAATATGCCCGTCGAGCGCTTGGCCATGCACTTTCACGACACGCGCGGAACGGCGCTCGCCAACGTGGTGGCCGCACTGCAAATGAACGTCGAGACGTTCGACAGTTCGAGCGGAGGGCTCGGCGGCTGCCCGTATGCGCCGGGCGCCAGCGGCAACCTCGCGACCGAAGATCTCCTGTACATGCTGCACGGCATGGGCATCGAGACGGGCATCGATCTCGAGATCGTGCGCGCGGCCACGCGCTTCATCGCGAGCCGCCTCGAGCGCGAAATCAGTTCGCGGGCCTACCGCGCGTTAGAGGTGAGCACGGTATGAACGAAAATCGCTTTCCCGCCGTGATGGCGGCAGCCGCGCACGGTCGCGTTCTGGCCGACAATGCCGCGGGCTCCCAGCTTCCCGACACCGCGCTCGAACGCATGCAGCGCTATCTTGCCTACGACAACGCGCAACGCGGAGCGATCTTCGCGCGCACGATCGCCACCGAAGAAATCGTGCAGGAAGCCAAGGCCGAGTTTGCCGCGCTCGTCAACGTGCCGTGCGCGCAAGTCGGCATCGGGCAAAACGGAACCTCGATCGCCATGGCTTTCTCGCGCTTGTTGGCGAGCGTGATCCAGCGCGGCGATCGCATCGTCGTCACCGCGGCCGATCACGAGGCCAACGTTGCTCCCTGGATTTGGTTGCGGCGCTTCGGCGCGCAGGTCGACGTCGTTCCGGTCGACGAGTACGGCGATCTCGACGAGAGCAAATTCAAGGCCTTTCTCGACCGCGGCCCGTTACTGGTCGCGCTACCTTGGGCGTCGAACGCAACCGGCACCGTCTTCGACGTTGCGCGTCTCGCTGGGCTTGCCAAAGCGGCCCGCGCGCTTGTCGTCGTCGACGGCGTGCAAGCCTTTCCGCACTTCGCGCTCGAGATCGGGGAAGCGATCGATTTCGCGTTCTTCTCCGCTTACAAGATCTACGGCCCGCACATGGGCTTCTGGTACGCGAGCCAAGCCGTGCTCGAGCGCTTCGTTCACGCCGACGACTCGCATGTTCCCGGCGGCGATGCACGCTACTGGACGCTCGAGTGCGGAACGCAAAGCTTCGAAGCGCTGGCCGGCTGGCTCGGAACGATGGCGTATCTGCGGGATTTGGCCGCCATGCCGCGCCTGGCGCTCGAACTGATCGCCCGCTATGAGTTCGACCTGGCCGCTTATGTGCGGACAAAGTTCGCGGAGCGCGCGCCGCAGGTACGGCTCTACGGCCATCCGCCCGACGTCGCGCGCCTTCCCGTCTTTTCTTTCAACGTTGCGGACATGCCGACCGACGAATTAGCGGCACGTTTCGAGGTTGCCAAAGTCGAAGCCCGCGCGGGCGACTATTACGCGCCACGCTTGATGCAACGTCTTGCGCCGGAAGCCGAAGGGCGCGCCGTGCGGCTGAGCTTCTCGCACTACAACTCGTATGCCGAGGTCGACCGCTGCTTCGACGTGATCGATTCGGCCCTCGGACGTTCCGGCGGCGAAGGCGAACTCGAGATCGAAGTCAACGCCGAGGCGATTCACGGTTGAACGAATCCGGCGCGCCGCCGAGCGTCTCGCGCTTCGACGGACTCGCGGAAGTATACGAACGCTACCGTCCGGGTTATCCGCCCGACGCGATCGCCGCAATTCTCGCCGGGCTGCCGCCCCAACCGACCGTGATCGACATCGGCGCGGGAACGGGCATCTCGACGCGAGCGCTCGCCGAAGCCGGCGCGCACGCGATCGCAATCGAGCCGAACGACGATATGCGTGCTCTCGCCATCGCGCTTGGGACCGACGCGCGCGCCGGCACGGCCACGGCAACCGGACTAGCGGACCGTTGCGCCGACGCCGTCACCGCCTTTCAGGCGTTTCACTGGTTCGCAACGGCGGCCGCTCTCCACGAATTCCGGCGGCTGTTGCGAGCTCCGGGACGCGTAGCGCTCGTTTGGAACGATCGCGACATGCGAGACCCTTTCACCGCGGCGCTGCGTGACTTCGAAGCGCGCCTGGGCGAAGCGTCGATGCTGGCCGCGATCGATTTCAGCGACGACAAACTCGAACCGTTGCTGCGCGAGGCGGGCTTCGGCAGCATTCACGTTCGCACGTTTGCCAACAGCCAACGTATGGATGAGGAACAGTTTTTGGGACGTGTGCGCAGCCTTTCGTTTGCTCCGCGCGCCGGACCGCCGTTTGACGAAATGATCGCCGAGCTGCGGAACCTGTTCGCACGGTACTCCGGCGAAGAGAGCCGGGTTGAGCTGCGCTATCGCACGGATGTGATCGTGGCGGAACGGACTGCGTGAAGGATCGTTCGCTCGCCGGAACGCGGCTTGCGCTGCTCGCGCCGATCGCCTGGCCCACGCCGCCGCGCGGCTACGGGCCTTGGGAGCAGATCGCTTACAACATTGCCGAGGGAATGGTCGATCGTGGCCTCGACGTGACGCTCTTCGCGACGGGGAACTCGAAAACGCGGGCCAAACTCGCCTCCGTCGTGCCGGTCGGCATCAACGAGGACCCGGGCTTGAACGGCGATGTGTACGGCGCGCTGCACACGGCCAATCTGTTTAGGCGCGCCGATCAATTCGATCTGATCCACAACAACTTCGACTGGCGTCCGCTGACCTACGCGCTGGCAACGAAATCGCCGGCAATGCTCACGACGATTCACGGCTTTTCTTCACCGCCGATTCTGGCAGCTTACTACGCTGCCGCCGGACGCAGCTTCTACTGTTCGATCAGCGATGCCGATCGCGATCCGGGGCTCGACTACCTTGCCACCACCTACAACGGGATCAATCCGGACGAGTTCGATTTCGTGGACCGGCCCGGTGACTATCTCGTCTTTCTCGGGCGCTTCCATCCCGAAAAAGGAGCCCACCTCGCAATCGAAATCGCAAGGCGAGCCGGCGTTCGCCTCAAGATGGCGGCGATTCCACAGGACGTCGAGTACTTCCGCAACGAGATCGAGCCGCACATCGACGGTGACCGCGTCCAGTTCCTGGGTGCCGTCGAGCGCGGGGCGCGCAACCAACTGCTCGGAGGTGCGCTCGGCCTGGTGCACATGACGACGCGGCCCGAACGCTTCGGGTTGACAATGATTGAGGCGATGGCGTGCGGAACGCCGGTTCTCGGTGCACGCATGGGATCGATTCCGGAAATTGTGACCGACGAAATCACGGGCTTCTTATGTGAGAGCGTGGCCGACGCCGTTGCCAAGGTGCCGCGGCTGTCCTCGCTCGACCGCAGCGCTTGCCGGGCGCGTGTCGAGACGACGTTTTCCCTCGAGTGCATGATCGACGGCTACCTCGCCGCTTACCGGCGCGCGCTCGACCTTCAGCTGCCGCCGGCGCCCGGACCCGACAAGCTCGCGGCACGGGAACACGACTATTGGGATCGTCCGATGGCCTTCACCGATCTGCCGCTCAAGCCGGCGACGCTGTTTGCGGGAGCACGCCTCGGAGGCGGCCGGTGAAATCGCAAACGCTTCTTCGGGTCGGAGCACTTGCCGGCTTGGCGCTGGCTGCGCTGGCACTCGTCTACGTCCTGCGCGGATCGAATCGCCGCGCCGCCGCGCGCGGGCGGAACGATGATGACGAAATACGCGCATCGCCGCTCGTGTACCCGCCGGGGAAAAAGCTCGGCGCGGACCTGATCGATTCGCTCGTCAATTTGCATTCACTGGAAGAGGCTCGCACGATGGAACACACGGCGGTCGTCATGCAAGGCGACGCTGGCGCACAAATCTACCTGACGGTTCCCGTCCAGCACGTGGCGTGCGACGAGAACGCGCTGCTCGGTTTGCTCGAAGCGTTGGACGCGCTCGAATGCCGAAATCCGGCAAGCGCCGCCCTTTCGTTCGAGCTGGCACCGATCGGCAGCGGCGTTTTCGGCGGCATGGGTGGCGGCTTGATCATCGACGGCGTTTGGCTGCACGAGCGTCTGCACGCCGCCGGCGTGCTTCCCCTGGCAACTTCAGTCCTGTACGGACGCCGGCCGCTCGGCGAAGTGCTGGCCGATTTTCCCCGCGCAGTAGGTTAACGATGATGATCCGCTCGAGTATCGCGCGCGTAGCGCTCCTATCACTTTGCTGCGTCGCACTGACGCGAGGCGCATCCGGTGCGCTGCCTGCCGCCTCCGGCGAAGTCTTCAAGACGACCTTGAAAAACGGTTTGCGCGTCGTCATCGTGCGCAACACGATCGCTCCGGTCGCATCGACCGACCTTACCTACTTGGTCGGCTCGCGCGACGATCCGCCGGCCGTTCCGGGCATGGCGCACGCCCAAGAACACATGATGTTCCGCGGCACGAAGAATCTCTCCACGAGCGAGCTCGGTACCCTTGCAACCGCGCTCGGCGGTGATTTCAATGCGTCGACGAGCGATACGATCACGCAGTTTCAATTCACCGTCCCGGCCACCGATCTCGATGCGATCTTCCGGGTCGAGTCCGACCGCATGCGCGACATCCTCGACGCCCAGTCCGAGTGGGAAAACGAGCGCGGCGCAATCGAACAGGAAGTTTTGCGCGACGAATCATCGCCCGGCGCTGATTTCTTTCGCGACGCACAGGCGATGGCGTTCGCCGGCACCCCGTACGCGCACGACGGCGTCGGAACCCGGCCCGCTTTCGACCACCTGACCGGAACCGAGCTAAAGCTGTTTTACCGGCGTTGGTACGCGCCCAACAATGCCGTGCTCGTCGTTGCCGGCGACGTCGATCCGGTCGCGACCCTGGCCGCGATTCGCGCTCGCTTCGAATCGATTCCGTCCCGCCCGATTCCGCCGCACACGGCGGCGATCGTGCGGCCGCTGCATCGCGCCTTTCTACGCCGCGCAACCGCGCTTGTGTACCCGCTGGCCGTCGTCGGCTACCGGCTGCCGGGAATCAACAGTCCGGACTTCTTAGCATCATACGTTCTGCAGGAAATACTCGATTCAGATCGCGGCCGATTACATGGTCTCGCCAATTCGGGCGAAGCGCTCGACGGAGAATGGATTACCTACCCGTATGTGCCCGAGGGACAGCTCGGCTTTGCAGCAGCAGCACTCGGTCCCGGCGGCGACCCGGCCACGATGACCAAACGCCTCGAAAGCATTCTGCACGACTACGCCGTACAAGGCGTGCCGCCGGAACTTTTCGAGACGACCAAACGGCGCCTGATCGCCGCGCAGGAGCTCGGGCGCAACTCGATCGAGTCGCTCGCCTCCGACTGGGCGACGACGATCGCCCTGGACGGCGAACCCTCGATCGCCCGCGAGCAACAACTGCTCGCCGGCGTGTCGCTGACAGACGTGAACCGCGCCGCCCGGCGCTATTTGGATCCCGACCGCGCGATCGTCGGCGCGCTGACGCCGTCCGCAGATGCCTCGCAAAGCGCTCCTCCGGCGCCGCCCCAACAAGGTCCCGAGAATCCCCTCGCCGTGCAGCCGCCCGTCACCCACTTGCCGGCCTGGGCTAGCGAACTGGTCGGGCACGTCGCAATCGACTCGCCCGCGCAGTCGCCGACACAAACGAAGTTGCCGAACGGAATCACCTTGATCGTCGAACCCGAAACGATTTCGGATTCGATATTCGTCTACGGCCGCGTGCAGACCAATGCCGCGCTGCAGGAGCCCGACGGCAAAGAAGGCGTCGCCGGCATTCTGGATGCGATCTTCAAGTACGGCACGCAAACCAAGGACCGCAACGCCTTCCAGCGCGCGCTCGACGACTTGGATTCGACTGCTGCGCCCGGCGCCACGTTCGGCTTGGAAACGACCTCCGCGTCGTTCATTCCGGCCGTTGGGCTGTTGGCCGAAAGCGAACTGCGACCGCGCTTTGATGCTGAGACGTTCGATGTCGCACGGCGCCGGACGCTCGAAGAATTGCGCACCGCACTCAACGGCACGCACACGCTGGCGGTGCGGCGTACCGCCCAAAAGCTCTTGCCGGCGGGCGATCTCGCATTGCGCGAGGCGACCCCGGACAGCGTTTCGGCGCTGACGCTCGACGACGTCAAGGGATACTACGCGAGCACGATGCGTCCCGATCTTGCGACGATCGTCGTGATCGGCAACGTCTCACCCGAAGCCGCGCGCACGGCAATCATGCGATCCTTTGGAGATTGGCACGCGACCGGGCCCGCCCCATCGCTCGAGCTGCCGCCCGTCCCCCAGAACGGCCCGGGCGAGGTGTCGGTCTCCGCACCTGCGCTCGGGCAAGACGCGGTGACCCTTGAAGAAGGTCTCTCGCTCACGCGCTCGGCGCCGCAATACTACGCGCTGCAACTCGGAAACACGATTCTCGGCGGCGGGCACCTCGGGCCGCAACAGAGCCGCTTGTTTCGCGATCTGCGGCAGAACGCGGGTCTCGTCTATTCCGTCTCAACCGACCTGAGCGTCGGGCGCACGCGCTCGACCTTCGAGGTAAATTTCGCCTGCCTACCCGAAAACGCGCCGCGCATCACGACCCTCATCGACGAAGAGATCGAAAAGATGCAAGCGCAGCCGCCCGAGCCCTTCGAACTTTCGCTCGTGAAAGCGTCGCTCGTACGCGAGACGCTGATCGACGAGTCGTCCCTCGCCTCGATCGGCAGCTCGCTCCTCGAGAACGCGAGCGACGGATCTCCGCTCGACCAGCAGCGCATCGACGCGCACCATTTTCTCGACACCGACGCAGGCGCCGTCCGCGATGCCTTCGCCGCCTACATCCACCCGCAAAACTTCATCCATGTTACCGAGGGGCCGTAAACAGCCCCAGTTACCGAGGGGCCGTAAATAGTTCGCTTGCGGCCGGGGTGCGGCGCCAGCTGAGTTTCGCGCGCCCGGCTTCGGCTTTAGCTAGCGCCTCTTCGGGCGTCGCCGCAAGGACCGTAAAGTGGCCCATCTTGCGCCGCAGCGCCGCGTGGCGTTTGCCGTACATGTGCAGCTTCAGATCGGGATCGGTCAAGAGTTCGGCCACGCCGTCGAGGTAGTCGCCCTCACCCGAGCCCAAGATGTTCGCCATCACGGCCGCCTCGAACAGTTTGGGTTCGACGAGCGGAAGATTACAGATCGCGCGAACGTGCAGTTCGTATTGTGATATCTGGGTCGCATCGAGCGAGTAGTGGCCGCTGTTGTGCACCCGCGGCGCGATCTCATTGACGAACAGATCGTCGCCGGAAACGAAGTACTCGATACAATAAGCGCCGACGATGCCCAGGCGTTCGCCGATCGTCGCAGCAGTCGCCTTCGCGCGCGCAGCCAGGCGCTCCGAAATTCGGGCCGGGACGATCGTCGTGGCAAGCACGCCGCGGTCGTGCACGTTTTCCGTCACCGGAAAGTGCACGATGTCGCCGTCCGCTCCGCGCGCGCTGATTACCGAGACTTCGAGATCGAACGGCACGAAACGCTCGTAGATGAGCGCCGCACCGCGCGCCGCGGCGAGCGCCTCGCGTGCTTCGGCTTCATTGCGAACGAGCCACTGGCCCTTACCGTCATAGCCGCCGCGCGCCGTCTTGATGACGGCCGGAACGCCGATCGCTGCCAGCGCAGCCTCGAGTTGCGCGGCGTCGCCGACCGCTGCAAACGGGGCAACCTCGCAAGCGGCATCGCGGAGAAACGTCTTCTCCAGAATGCGATCTTGCGTGATACGCAAGACCTCACCGCTCGGAAGCACGACCCGCCGATCGCCCTCGAGCAAACGGACCGATTCGAGCGGAATGTTTTCGAACTCGTAGGTGACCACGTCGCTGCGGGCGCCGAGTTCGCCGATTGCCCGCGGGTCGTCGTAGGCCGCGACAATTTGCTCGTCGGCAACTTGCCCGCACGGGGAATTCGGTAACGGCTCGAGCGTGACGACGCGATAACCCATCCGTTTTGCTTCGAGGGTGAGCATGCGCCCGAGCTGGCCCCCACCGAGGATGCCGATCGCCGAGATCACCATGAGCTCATAGCTTCGTGGCTTCGACCGCCGCGGCAGCGGCCGCCGTGCGTTCCTGCAGGCGTCGCAGCAACTCGTGATCTTCGATCGCGAGAATGCGCGCCGCCAAAAGCGCGGCGTTCGTCGAGTTGCCGATCGCCATGGTCGCAACCGGTACACCGGCCGGCATCTGCGCGATCGAGAGCAGGGCGTCGAGGCCATCGAGCGTCGAGCCGCGCACGGGAACGCCGATGACGGGCAACTGCGTCTTGGCCGCGGTCATGCCCGGCAGGTGCGCCGCGCCCCCGGCGCCCGCAATGATCACCTTGATTCCGCGCGCCGCCGCCGTCGTGGCGTAGTCAAACAGCAGATCGGGTGTGCGATGGGCGGAAACGACGCGCATCTCGTGCTCGATCGCGAGTTCGCCCAGGGTAAGCGACGCGGCGCGCATCGTTTCGAGGTCCGAGACGCTGCCCATGATGATGCCCACGCGGGGATGATCCATGCGTTCGGCTTCGCTTGCCGCGCAGGGGCGACCTCGACGCCCCGGCAAAAGCGTTCCTAATGGGTCGTTTTCTGCTCGGAGTTAACTATTGGCCGCGAGGCTCAGCCATGGGCATGTGGTCGCATTTCGATGCCGCCGAGATCGACGAGGATTTCGCCCGCATCGCGGGGCTCGGCTTAGATAGCGTGCGCTTCTTCCTCACGTGGGAAACCTTCCAACCGGCGGCCGACACGATTTCCTCCGAGATGCTCGACCGCTTCATCGTCGTGCTCGATCTCGCCCACGCCCGCGGGCTGCGCGCGATGCCGACGCTCTTTTGCGGACATATGAGCGGCGTCAACTGGCTACCGGCTTGGACGCTCGATTCGCGCTTCGAAAGCCGGCGCTTTCGAACGCTCACCGCGGCGGGCCCGTCGCCGTACGGTATCGGCGATTTTTATACGGGCGCATTGCTCGATGCTCAGCGCGCGCTGGCGCGGGCCGCCGGCGAACGCGCACGCAACCACCCGGCCTTGCTCGCCTGGGATCTCGGCAATGAGTTCTCTAACCTGCGCGAACCACAAACGCCGGACGATGCCGTGCATTGGAGCGCGGCGCTCACGCACGATCTGTTCGCGAGCTCGAACATCGGAGCAACCGGCGGGCTGCACGGAGAAGATCTAGGCTTCGACCGCAACATCCGTCCTTCGAGCATCGCGGCGCCTTGGGATTTTGCAACGATGCACGGCTATTCGGTCTATAGCGATTTCGCTCGCACCCGTCGCGATCCCGAAGTCGTGCCTTTTTTGTATGCGCTGACCGCCGCGTTTTCAGACAAGCGCGTGCTCTTTTCCGAATTTGGAAATCCGACGTGCCCGGCGGGCCGGCCCCACGAAGCCGGCGGCTTGGCATGCCTTTCGGAACAGGAGATGACCGTCTACGCGCATCAGGTGCTCGATCGGCTGCAACATCGCGGTGCGCTCGGCGCGTTCTGGTGGTGCTGGGCAGATTACGCAGCCGAGCTTGCGCAGACTCCGCCGTTCGATCGTGCGCCGCACGAGCTGACGTTCGGGATCGTACGCAATGACGGCAGCGAGAAACCCGTGGCCGCGACGTTGGCAGCCTTTGCGCGGGAACGGCGTGAAGTCGGCTCGCCTCAGTACGAGGCATTCGGCGCTGAAAACGACTTCTACGCCGGTCTGCCGAAATCGCTCGCGCTTGCGTACGCATTTCATTGCGAAGCAAACAATCTGTCCCAGGAGGTGTCGTGAGCCGCCGGCGCGTTGCGATCGTTACCGGAGCATCATCGGGAATCGGATGGGCGTTGACCGAGCGCGCCGTGCGCGCCGGCTGGAACGTATTCGCAGTCGGCCGGCGCGGCGAGCGACTCGGAGACCTTGCGCGTTTGCTCGACGGTGCAACGGGAAAGCTCGCGACCCTGGCCCGGGATTTGCGCACGCCCGGCGCTGCCTCCGAAATCGTAAGTGCAGCGCTCGAACGGTTCGGCCGCCTCGACGTCCTCGTCAACAACGCGGGCGGTGTCGCGGTCGGCCCGATCGCCGAACAGAGCGATGAGGCGCTGCGCGAACAGATGGAAACACACGTGATCGTTCCGTTGGCGCTCACCCGCGAAGCACTGCCCGCACTGCGCGCAAGCAAAGGGCAAGTTTTCTACGTCGGCAGCGGCGTGGCACGTATTCCGATCGGCTCTCTCGGCGCCTATCCACCGGCAAAAGCGGCGGTGCGCAATATGGTGCGCGTCGCGCGCAACGAACTGCGGCACGACGGCATCGCGGTCACCTACGTCGACCCCGGCGCGGTTGCGACCGAGTTCATGACCCGCGCCGGCTTCTCGGGGCCTCCACAGGGCATCGCGGCATCACCCTACGATGTAGCCCGCAAGATTTTTGCCGCCTTTGAAACGCGTCAAGCAGTGGTCAATGCGGTTCCGTGGCAAACGCTTTTCGTCGCGATCGGCGAAGCTCTGCCGGCGCTGACGGACTTCGTCTTACAGCGTGCACCCGGCATCGTCGGCCTCGAAGCGCTGCCCGCGCCGGCGATGCAAGAGGTGGTGCCGGCTTTGCCGGAAGAAGCGGCCGCGGTCGCTGAACTCCCGCCCGCCGCGCCGGCTCCACCGGTCGAAGAACCGGCTGCGGAAGTTCCGGTCGCGGCAACCGTCGACGTGAGCGAGGGCGAATATCTGCCGCCCGAGAGCGAGGAGGTCGCGCACCTCGAACGGCCGGGCGAATCCACCTTCGAATTAGCGCTCGCGCCGCTCGAAGGGCGCATGCACAAGATGAATCTCACGAGCGAAGTCGTCGCGCGCCTGCTCGTGGTCGGCAACGAACTCGAGCCGGCCGACGTCGCCCTCGGGTGGGCGGGGATGCCCAACAAGAATGAACGCGCGCTCACCCACCAAGTGCTCGACGCACTCGCCGACTCCGGCTTCTTACAACGTGTCGCCGACGAGAAATATTTGGTCCTGCGCGCGGCGAGCTAAGCGCGGTAATCGTTCGCATCCTTCTCCCGGCTTCGCCCTTCCGGTCAAGAGCGCGCGGTCAAAAAGCCCAGATGCGGATTGGGCCGACTCGCAAACCGTTCGTCGTGGAGACGGCGATTGTGAATGGGACACTCAGCGTCGTCGCAACAAGAACGAAAGCGTTGCTAATCGCGACGAACCACCCGGATGCCGCAAATAACTGAAATGTCGCGAAACCAAATAATGGGAGTAGAATTGGCGTGAGATGAATCGTACCAATTTTTGTTGTTCGGCTGCGCTCGGCGGAATCGTGCTCGCAGTGAGGGGGATGGCGGACGCAGCCGAGTTGCCCGGCCCCACGGGCCAGATCAGGCTTACCCCTGCGGGCTTGGCCAAGCTTGCTCCGGGTGGCGCGATCGGGTCGTCAAACGTTGCCGGAATCGAGGACTGGACTCTGAAGGGAACGCCGACCGCTTCCGGGCTTTACACGATAGCCTTGCGCGTACCGAAGCACACGCGTATTCAGGCACATTGGCACCCGGACGATCGTGTGGCTACCGTCGTGCGAGGAACGTGGTCGCTAGGCTACGGCGAGGATTTCGACGAGTCGAAACTGCGAACTCTGCCACCGGGTAGTTTTTACACCGAACCGTCACGGCAAGGCCACTTCGCGCAGACGCACGACGAGGACGTTCTGGTATTCATCACGGGATCGGGTCCTACCGGAACAACGTACTACGACGCAAACTGGGATCCGGCGAGGCGCCGGTAGTTCGTGAACCTCGATCTAACCGGACGAGTGGCGCTGGCGGCGTCGCCCGCCGCACGCGGTCTCGCGCCCGTCCTCAGGACGGCTCACGGGATCGCGGCAATCCCTTGCGGAGGACTTGCGACGACGAACGTCGCGCCGAGCGCCGTCGGCGCCGCTGTCGGTGTAGGCGATGACGCCGCCCGTGCTTGGGTCGACTTCGTAGAGGAGGCCGTTCGCTTCGTCGTAGGTGATGCCCGTGGGGTGCGGGGGGCCCGTCACGCTGCCCCCGCCGAGCGGGATCTGCGCGCCGTTTGGATCGTATTCCGTGATCGCGCCGTTGAGGAAATTCGTGACGTAAAAGTCTCCATTGGCCGTATCGTACGCAATGCCGTCGGGATCATCGAGGCCGCCGAACGAGCCGCTCGTCGTCTGCTGATTGCCGTTGCCGTCGTACACCGTGATATCGTCGCCGCTGACGTTCGTCACGTAGATGAAGCCGTTGACCGGGTCGTACGCGATGCCGTGCGGGGCGTCGAGACCGGGGAACGTTCCGCTCAGCCCCGTCTGCTGCGCGCCGGTCGCGTTATAGACGGTCACGGTGCTGTTCCCCTCGTTCGCGATATACAGGAAGCCCGTGGCCGAGTCGTACACGATTCCCTCCGGTTCATCGAGGTTCGGGAAGCTGCCGCTCGCAAGCACTTGCACCGCACCGCTCGGCGTAAATACGGAGATGGTATTGTTTCCCGCGTTCACGACATACAGCAAACCGTTCACGGGATCGTAGGCGGCCGCCGCCGGGTTCGACGAACTCGTGAACCCGCTGACCGTCTGCGTTCCGAATTGACTATAGCCGGCTACGAGATTGCTCGAGCTTTCTTCAATGTAGAGCGTCGCAGCTTGCGAGAACACGCGCGCGGTCGTACTGAGCGGACTGCCGCCGCTTTGCGCGCTCGGAGTAATCGTCGCGGTGAGAATGGCGACGGCTGGATAGTTTGAGACGTTCGCGACGGCGAAACGATTCGGCGAGCCGGCCCCGGCGGGCGTCGCCGTGTACTCGGTGTCGTCGTTGCTCGTCAGCGTCACGCTTGGCGCGCCGGCTCCAAGGATGAAGTTGCCGTCCGCATCCACGCCGATGACCGTGATCGATCCGGTTTGGCCCTTCGCAAGCGTGAAGCCGTTGCTTGCGTCTCCCGGCATCGTCGTGGGCGATGTCACGACGATCTGCGCGGACACCGGAATGCCGCCGAGCGTCAAGGTGATCGGGTTGCTCGCGCCGGTTACCACCGTGAACGGTACGCTCTGCGCCGCGGAGAGCACGTTGCCCGTTCCGTTTGCGCCGTCGTACGTCGTCATCGTTGCATCGTAGTTGCCGCCCGGGAGATTGAGCGAGAGCGTGCACAGCGTTCCGGCCAGCGTCGACGAACAACCGCTCGAGGTCGGCGTAAGGTCCGCCGTGATCGGATAGCCTTGGAGCGACGTAGAACTGCCTTGAAGCGTGACGTTCACGGTGATGCTTTGCGTCGCCGCCGAGATGTATAGCGGCGTTCTCGAGCGGGAAGTCCTCTTTGCCGCTCGCGGCACGATCAAAGAGAACACGGCAGAACCTTGTGCGGCAGCAGGCACCTCACCCGAGCGCGACGATCTTACGACGCTACCATCGCCACTGCATGCGGAAAGAGCCAAAGCACATACGATAGCAGCCCGAAAAACTGGGTTGGTTCTGGAGAGCACGGCAAAACCTCACGCGGTAGTTGGTGTGGGGTCGTCCCTGCGCTATGCGTTTGCCTTCGGTCGCTCCTGCGAAGCGAGCGACGGTTTACCAATATCTCGAGCAGCTTGCTCCTGAAGTGTTGCACACCGCGACGTATCCGACGCGCGACCAAACGTGTCGCCCTCAGTCCAATCTGGTCCAATTTCGTGCGGGCCGCGGTGTATCGCAGAAGCGAATCGCGCAATCGGGTCGAATTCGACATTTCCAAGTTGATGTCGGGCTAGAGTTAGAGTGGCTGCGCCGCTTTCAGGCGTGGGCACTGACCGAACGCAACTTGCAGATGGCTTTGCGCGAGAAGTGCGCTTTGAAAAGGGAGGCGTCCGTTGCGAAAAACCCTTGCTCTTCTTGCTTTCGCAGTTATCGTCGCCGCGCCGAACAGCGTCCGAGCTGCGTCTGGGGCAGCGGCGCTGCAATATTACGTTGGCACCTGGTCCTGTCGGGCCGGAGCCGTCGGAAGACTCGCGAGCAAGTCGACAGTGATCTATACTTTGGATTCTGGCCTCCTGCACGAATGGGTCGACGTGCCGCCGCACGGGAAGATGGCTACGCCTTATCTGAACAGCATCGCGACAACCTACGATACAAAGAATGGCCGCTACGTCCAAAGCGGAATTGACAACGAGGGCTTCTGGTGGGTTTCGTATGCAGAGCCGTGGACCGGGAACACTGAGCAGTGGACGAATCACGCGAGCTCCGACAACGTCATTCGCCGCTATACGTGGGTGCGCACAAACCGGAAGATCTTTAGCTTCACCGAATATCCCTCATTGACTGCTGCGAAGCCGGACTTTAGGGGAACGTGCATTCGGTCGTCATAATTTAGGGCCGCGCATTATTGGCACAAGGGGCGGTTCCCGTACTCTTGGCAATCGCATCGATCAACGGAGGCGGTTGGGATCGGCGTCTTCCACTCCCGTCGGCGCTACATCTAAAGCGCCAGAGCCTCTGCAACGGCCCGATCCTCGGAGAGGAGCGGGCCTTCGGCGTCGAGCGCGTCGAACCGCGCATCGCTGAGCGCTCCGCGGAGCGCAGTCATCAGAATGTCAACCGTACGTTGTTCCGTCGGCTCGCGCGTCATTGCTCTGCGTGCCTCGCGTCCAGACCCACGAAGCCGCGCAGCGCAGAGGGCATAGCCGCCCAGGGCGGCGATGGTGGGGGAGAATCCTGCGCTCGAGGCGGACTTCGGCTTTTCCGGCGAGCGGATGGCCTGCACCCTCGACATCATCGCGGAGCTCCGCGGCTATCCCAAGACCATCGTGCTCGACAACGGCCCTGAAATGTGTTCCCTCGCA
>Ga0302324_100006917_pt1 | contig 24257 bp, 18 predicted proteins | sample Palsa_T0_1_FD_201949 | JGI IMG/M metagenome (GOLD analysis project Ga0302324, IMG submission 201949) | Peat permafrost microbial communities from Stordalen Mire near Abisko, Sweden - Palsa_T0_1 | ecosystem: Environmental > Terrestrial > Soil > Palsa > Peat permafrost | place: Sweden: Abisko... | reverse complement strand
GAGTTCGTCGAAAGCGGATCAGAGGCTCGGGAATTCCTTCAATCCGATAGCCCGCCGCGGCAACCCGAATCAAGAAATCGCGGTCCTCGCATTCGCGGAAGCTGCTGTCGAATCCACCAATGGCGCGAATCTCGGCGGTGCGAAACATCATGGTCGACGGCACGGCCCAGTATTCGTCGCGCAAGGCTTGGGCCAAAGACATAGGCTGCCATGCATCAAAGCGGCCGAACACATGATCAGCAGCATTCGTATAAAAGGCGCATACTCGGCTATGCACCATGGTGCATTCCGGATGCTCCTCCATGTACTTGCGTTGGACGGCAAGTTTCTCCGGCATCCAGATGTCGTCATCATCGAGCAGCGCAACGAAATGTCCGCGGGCCGCGCTAATGCCGGCATTACGCGATCCTGCCAAACCAACGTTTTTTTTCAGATCGACGATTTTACACACGTCCGCAAAGCGGTCCAGATACTGTCGCGATGATTCCCGCGAACAATCGTTCACAATAATAATCTCCAGCGGTTTCAGAGTTTGCGCCAGGACGGACTGAACGGCCTCGTCGATATATTGCTCACGATTGTAGAAAGGGATGATGACCGAAATGTCGCTGCTTGTCTGCGTCATAGAGAATTTCTTCTTGAGCAAATTCGTCTTTTCGCTTAGCTGTCGTGCAGTCCACGCTGGTTTCATTTGGCCGCGGCCGTAAATCGCCGGATCTCGATAACGCGCCCTTTGCCGGTATTGAACAAACTGAAGGAGAAACAACATGATTTCGTTCAGGTAGTGAATTTGGCGGCTCGGCGCCTGTGCTTTTTCAATCACAAAGCTCAAAATGCCCCTCATGCCGTAGGCGTTCTTGTAAAGCGCCCGATGTTTCCAACACATCCTCAGGTCCGCCCGATAAATTCGCCAGGGTTGCTTGGTCAATCCTTCCTGATCCTGCCGGCGAACACGGATCAGCGCCTCTTCGATGCCCTCTACCCGGTAACCCTCCGCACAACAGCGGATGATAAAGTCGCGATCTTCACACTCGCGAAAATTGACATCGAACCCACCGACGGCTCGTATGACTTCGCTGCGAGCGAGAACCGACGGAATAATCGCCCAATATCCGTTCATCAGAGCCTGGGCCAGCCACATCTCTCCGAGCGGAAACTGTTTGAAGTATTCTTCCCTTCCATCCTGAAAAAACAACCAGGCGGCAGAGTGCACTATGGCACACTCGGGATGGTCGTCCATATACTTGCGCTGAACTTCGAGTTTGTGCGGTAGCCAAATGTCATCGTCGTCGAGAAACGCCATGAACTCACCGCGCGCGGCCTCGATTCCCGCATTACGCGCCCCGGCGAGCCCAATGTTTACTGGCAAATCAACTATCTTGCACAAATTTTGATAGCGATCCAAATACCGGCGGGAAGACTCAATCGAGCAGTCGTTGACAATAATAATTTCCAGCGGTCGAAGGGTCTGCGCCAGAATGGACTGCACCGCCTCATCAATGTACTTTTCGCGGTTGTAGTATGGGACGATAACGGAAACGTCAGGTCTCCCGGACACAATGCCCCCTACCTCCGAAATTACTACGTCGACGATGTTAAGCGATTCGCGCGATTTTCTATCTGTAGCGATGAAGAATTCACGGAAAATTTACGGGAGAGTCAGACTTTAAAGACTGATGCGGCTTTAGTGCGCTCCCCGGCCCAGCAGAACGATCTTAATAGTCTGGAAAAGGATGAGCACGTCGAGCCCGATCGAGGCATTCTTGATATAGAAAAGATCGTATTGGAGTTTCTCCTTGGCGCCTTTCACAGTGTTGCCGTAGCCGTAGCGAATCTGGGCCCAGCCCGTGATCCCTGGACGCACCAGATGCCGTAAGCCGTAATAAGGGATTTCCTGGGTGAGCCACTCGACAAACTCCGGACGCTCCGGCCGAGGTCCAACGAAGGCCATGTCACCTTTCAAGACGCACCACAATTGTGGAATCTCGTCCAGCCGCGAAAAGCGCAGAAACCTCCCAACCCGAGTGATACGCGGATCATTATCGTCAGCCCATGTTGGGCCGATGTCGGCCTCCGCATCCTGGTGCATCGTGCGGAACTTGTAACAGTGGAAGATCTTCTCTCCCCGCCCGACACGCTGCTGGCTGTAAAACACCGGCCCTTTCGAGTCCAAGCGAATGGCGAGGGCAACAAAGGGTATCAGCGGGAGTGACAAGAGCAGACCGATCAAACCGATTATGAGACTCATCAACCGCCTCACCATTCGGAAAGCGTCATTGAAGCGGAAACCCTTTTCGAAGATGATCCAGCTGGGGTAAAGGTGTTCCACTTCAATCCTGCCGGAAATCTTCTCGAGCCACGACGTTGCTTCCTCAATATGTACGGCGCCCAGCAGTCGTAGATGCAGAAGTTCCTGCATAGGCATGGCATCACGACGGTCCTGCAACGCTACTATGACGCGGTGCACGGTCTTATCGCGAGTTACGTCCTGCAAATGCGCAGCCATACTCTGCCGCGTAAAGATCGTTGCTACATCGCCCGTCCACCCCACCACATCAACCCCTAATTCCGAGCGGTTTCTTAGTCCTTGGACGAGTCTCTGGGCTCGCTCCCCCGTGCCCAGAACGTAGACGCGCTCCCTCAAATAAGGTTGCGAGACCAACCACGCATATGCGCTCCGCCAGGCGAGCAGTGCTAAGGCAAGGATGATCAATCCCAGGTCGAGAGAGAAATTCCCGAGCACGACATTTGGAAATCTCGCACCCACGGCGGCGAGCAAAAATGCCAGCAAGCCTGGAACCAGCAGTAGCCGAAAATAGAGTTCCCCTTTGGCGTCAAAGTGGGCGGGATCATAGAGATCGAACAAATGGCAGCCAAGCAGAACGAGAAGTGTCAGTATGATGATCTTGTAGTAACCTGATTCAAAATTCAAAATCAAGTAGCTGTCTTGACCGAATCGTATAGTTACGCCCAGCAATAATGAGACAAAAACCATTAGTGCCTCGCCCACCACGAGGACCAGCGAACGAATCGGGTAATATACGTTGAAGATGCGCATCACGTGGGCTCAAAAGTTCTGTGTTGTGGCATCGACTGCTTTATTCCGCCGGTACTGAGCGCAACCGATGGCTTTTGCCCAGCCCAGCCCCGTTGCCCTCGTGCACAGTCACTCTTACTCCAACCGTACCGGACGTATAGACCAAGTGAAGCCAATCAAAGCGACTTGCGGATGTACAGCAGGGGAGCAACTTGTGGAACCGCCGCAACCATAATTCTCGTCGTTGAATTGATAGCTAGCAAAAGCGCTCAAAGACCGTCCCAAACGCCGCTTTATAGCCGCACCTGTAAACCAATATTGATATGAGCTTCCCGATACCTCCGACGCACCGGGTCCGATCCCACTCACACTGGTGTAGCCGCCGTTTAGAGTGACCCCCCAGGACCGAAAAATAGTTCGGTTGAAGGAAAAGATGGCGGTGTTGCTAATTCCTCCGGCAAAGTAGCCAGAGCCCGCAGTCATCAGCCGGTTGTACGAAAGATTTAGAGTGGACCTCTTCCACCGATAGCCGAGGGATGCCAGAACGGTGGCGGTGAATTGAGACTGTCTGCCGGTTCCAACGCTCAGATTTATTAGCTCCGGCCCGACGCCGAGCACTAAGTCCATACGACCAGTGACGCGGCGCCGGTACGTGAGTTGGACTGAATTTGTGACCTCGTTGCCAAAGTAACTCCCGGGAAAATTAAAGGTTTGATATCCGTACACCGCCCCGATTCCATCTTTTAGAGTGAGCTGGTAGTTGTATCCCGCTTGCGCCGAAACCTGGCGGCTGTTAAATAAACCTTCATCATTCTCGAGGTAATTTGTGATTGAATAACCGCCGGCGAGAGACACCGACGAACGCGGCGTCAAAGCCTGGGTAACGCCAACCGTCGAAGTATTCGTTATATAACCCGCTTGACCTACTTCTCCAAACTGACCCGCGCCAAAAAAATCATTGGCTCCTGTATTGGACGGAAGACCCGCGCCAGCGCCAGTAAAGGAGGACGCTCCAAAATTTCCTTCGCTGGAATAGTTGAGAGCGTCCCTGAAGGTCAACTGTCCCCGCGACCATCGGATGCGTTCGCCGGCATCTAGCTGCTGGAGGGGTTGGTTGTAGTAGCCCAGATCGCCGTAGCTGCTATACAGGGTATCAGTCGCCAGGTAATCGATTGTCGTTTCGAAATGCCGCTGGGACTTCATCATATTAACGTTCGCCGTCAAGCTTGTTACTGACGATATTTCCGACGAATTTCCGGAAGTGTAGCTGGGGTTACTCTCTGCACCTTCACTTCCGCTGATGCGTGCGACGAGGAAACTGCGTGATGACGCGGGCGGGGGCTTGACCGACCATTGGTCCAAGCTCGAACTTGGAGCGGCGTCAACCGGCTTGGGGGCGGATTCTGGTCCCGATTCCGCCTGCGGTATCGTGCCTTGCACATCGGTGTCGGCGGGCGGCTCTCCACTATTGGCTTGCGACCAGCCCGTCCCCAACGCAACCAAGAAGAACATCAAGGTCAGCAGGCGCTTTCTTTGGCCTGATCCGGTCGTCCATCCGTTGCGGTACGGCAATCTGCGCTCCCGCTTTCCATACGAAGTTACACGTCTTGGCCCCCTGATTCTCGCTCATGTCAGCCCGTGTGGAACGCGGTCTCCTGAAGAATTCATGCAAAATTAACTTAGTGAGGAGACCCTTCTCTCCCTCCCAGGAGCTACACTTTGCGCGCGCAGTTTGCTGGTCGTGATTCTGAGTCATATCCATGCACAAACCTGATCCTTACAAGTTCGTATTCCTTTGTGGTCTTCACAGGAGCGGCACTTCTCCACTATTCCGGATACTCCGGGAACACCCGGAGATCAGCGGCTTCCGCAATACAGGTGTACCCGAGGACGAGGGCCAGCACCTGCAAACCGTGCTTCCAGCGGCCAAGACGTACGGAGGCCCGGGCCGCTTTGGCTTCTCGGAGGAAGCCCACCTCACCGAGAAGTCCGCGTTGGTTTCTCCGAAGAGCAGGCAAATATTGTTTGGGGAGTGGTCGAAATACTGGGATCTTAGCAAGCCGTTCCTGATGGAGAAGTCTCCTCCCAACCTGATCAGAACTCGTTTTCTTCAAGCCATCTTTCCGGGCAGCTACTTCGTCGTCATCTCTCGCCACCCAATCGCCGTGTCCCTTGCAACTTCGAAATGGACACCATCGAGCTTGGAATCACTGATCGAGCATTGGTTGCACTGCCATCGAGTGTTCGAACTCGACCGCCCGTTTCTTCGCAACGTCCGGGTGATCAGGTACGAAGATCTTATCCGCAACACTGAAATCGAGCTCAAGAAAATTTACAGTTTCCTCGGTTTGGCGCCCCATTCTTCGTCTCCCCTGAATCCTGCCGGCAATGAGCAATACTTCAGTGACTGGCGCCAGTTGTCAGCGGAGCCGAGTGGCCGGACCCTATTTCATGAGATCGTCGCGAAACACGAGGAGAAGGTGCGGCGCTACGGATATAGCCTGATGGATTGCAACTCGGCAAACCTGGCTGCATCCTCGGCCTAATGAACCCTGGGTTCAAAGGTCGGGACGTGGAAAATTCATCGAACATTAATTTCTACGTCGTCAGAACGAAGCATTGGTGGAGCTAATATTGCTTTTAGAACCAGTTTGGCATTTGGTTCTTCGGCAGGATCAAGAGAGTCACTCGTGCCCGATTGCATCAGCCAACATGGCGTTGGCGGTCCAACCTTCGACATTCCAACCGGGGGCCATCAGTATTCGAATGTCGAAGTTTCCCCTGACGAGGCTAGCCGTGTCAGCACATTCTATCGTTTCCAGAGAACCACAAGCATGCTCGCGCGATATCGCATGTCTGAATCCGAACCTGCCTGTACTTGTCTCCGGCCATCCTGCCCCGACTGCTACCCGAAGCCATGAAAGGCTCTTAGGTGGATTTGGCCTGTCGGTGGTCATAGCAATCCTCGCGCTCGGAATTTATTCTGCGGTCAGATATCTATTGTGAACGGCCGGCTTATTCACAAAACATTCATACTCTTGCCACAGTCTCGTAACAAAGGATGCCTATGATTGCGCGCGTAGAGCTTCGCCCAGCTTCGCTGGGATGCACAGGCCGGTCTTTGTCTGCCAGTTATGAGAGCAAGCAATTCACGATTTATGAGAATCGGCGTTGTCGCTTGGCTCGCAGGTGTTCTGATGATGTCCGCCTGCGGTAGCGACAAATCGAGTTCCGCCGATCCCAGTGGAATGTCAGGAAACTGGCAGATGACATTGACCGAGACTGAGCCTCCAACCGAGACCAGCGTAGCGTCAGAATCAGGTTTCCTCGTCCAATCTGGAAACTCGCTTACGGGCGGCCTTGTGCTATCAGGCGCTGCCCTTTGTCCAGGCCTTGGCGCTCCGTCCGGAACCGTGAGTGGTTCCAACGTCGCCATCACCCTGGATCAAATCGCACAGACCGTGACGCTTACGGGAACTACCTCGGGCAACGGCACTTCGATGGCCGGCGACTATTCAATTCTCGCATCCGGTTGCGGTAGCTCAACGGTTGGGACATTCACCGCCACGCAGGTAGGTACGCTCTCCGGCAGTTTTCAGGCGACTTTTACCTCCGGGGAGTTTATAGGTCAGGTTTATACCTTTGCTGGCACCCTGACTCAAGGACCGAATACGGGCATGAGTTATGCCACACTTTCAGGGACGATGACCTCGACTAATGCCCCATGTATCAACAATTTCTCCGTCGCGGGCGAAGTCAGCGGGACTTCGGTGGTTCTTAATTTTCTCGCATCCGACGGCTCCTCTCAGGGTTCGTACAGGGGGACAACCACAACGGACGGGACCATGCTGACCGGAACCTATGACTTTCTGGCGCAGTCCAACGGCTGTTTCGGGGACGCGGGCGGGGTTACTATCGCCTTTCAAACGCCCTCCTCAACGTGATCAGCTTCTGGGGCGTCTCGAATCACGCACTATTCACTTCGTCGCAATTTAGCCGTCATGCTGGATGCCGCTCGGGCGCTTCAAGGAGAAAGTTGTGAGACACTTATTCACTAGCTTGCTGCTCGGCGCCCTCGTCACGACCGCAGCGTGTGGCGGTGGAAGCACTGCTGTTTCCAGCAATGCACTTCTCTCTGGCAACTGGCAGATCACTTTGGTAAGACACGCGGTTCCTACTCAGCCCTTGACCTACACTGGCTCTCTCACACAGTCCGGTAACTCCCTCAGTGGAAATCTCATCTTGGGCTCTGGTTTTATTGGTTCTGGTTGTTCGGGAGTGGGTCCTGTCTCCGGAACGGTGAATGGACAGAATGTTTCTTTGACCATTAACCAATTCGGAGAAGACGTAAGCCTGACTGGGACCTTGCCAGCCAGCAACACCGCCCCTATGAACGGCGAATTCTCCTGGCTACCGGGTGGATGTAACGCTTTTCCGGGCACAGGGACATTTACGGCAATTCAGGTGACGCCGATCAACGGGAGCTTTCACGGCACTTTCACGTCGACGCTGCCCCCACCCAACAATGGCACGATCAACGTGGTGGGGACCCTGACTCAAGGACCGAATACGGGAGGCAGCACCGCCAACCTTACGGGAAACATCTCAGTCGTCGGCTCCCCTCATTTTTGCAGTTACCTTTCTACGGCAACTATTACGGGGCTCATCAGCGGCACTTCAGTCTCCCTGAATCTATTCGGTCCCGATGGCTCGCTGATTACGCAGATTGGCCAAATCGGCCAAATCGGCAATCCCCAGGTCACATCTGAGGTTACGATCAGTGAGAACGGAGCTGCGCTCAGCGGCCCTTATACGTTCCCGGCGATCTCGACCGGTTGTAATGGGGATCAGGGAACCTTCCAAGTAACTTTCCCTTGATTTGAAGACCTTCGAGATGATCGTGAATGAATCACAACGCCGCTCTTGAGAACATTGGTTTTTATTTATTTCGGCCTTTCTTTGATCTGTGCTGACAGCCTGATGTACAAGGTGGTTCTGACAGGAATGTTGAGCATTCTGTGCTGCCTTGGGTCGTTTGCGGCTGCCCTCCGTCTCAGGATGAACCGAGCGCCACAAATGAGTTTCCAAGCTGCACAGACCTATCGTATCGACTGAGGACCAACACTGCACGGATAACTGCTAAGCCTGCCCTCAGGGAGCAGTAAGGGAAAGGTCTCGGCCGAAGTATCAGTCGCTGGTTCGGGACCGCTGAGGTCGTACTCCCAGACTTCTGCCGGATGGAACAGATTCTCCGGTTCGATCCAGCGCCGCGGTGCCAAGGCAAACATCGATCTGCGAATTCCAATCGCGTCGAGATAGGCCAACAGGTTTTCGCGCTCACGGTAGGGCGCGAAAGGGTGCCCGATGATGATCCAGGCTCGCTTCGAACCGCGCAACTGATCGATTTCACGAAAATACTGCCGCGGATCGTCGGTACGACAGGTGCCAATGATGGTTGATGACCCAGCCAGTCCATAGCGCGGGCCGTAGTAGGAAAACGCCGGAACCGCGCCGTGAAGGACATAGACCTTATCATCCGGTTGGCGGTGCGAGGCTACGTATTCGATTACTGGACGCAGATGTTCGACGTGGTATGGCGGCAACTGGTGGAGCACGGGATAAGCAGCGAAACCGACAAGGATGGACAACACGACCCGAGGGAACCAGCCGCTCGCGCCGGCGAGCGAAGCCAGGCTCTCCGCGGCTACTACCAGGGCGATGATGAAACTTGGTAGGAGGAACAAGATGATGCGCTCGGTCAAGGGATACTGCCGGGCGGCGGATGCGAGCAGGGCAGCGAAAACGGGCGCGGCGATCACGATTCCGGGCAGTTTCCGCCCGAATACCAGGACCACAAGGCCCAGCGCAGTCAGCACCGTGAATATCCCGGGATGCGGGTAGCCCATGACCCCGATCCCACCGGTTCCGAAGAATCCATGAAATTGGGCGTAAGGCCAAAGGTTCGACAGCGAAGTCGGAAGGTGTGCTGGCATGAATCCATCCTTCCAGAAGTCGCGCATGTACTCGCGCGTCTCGGGAGTAAGCAAACGAATGGCGTGAATCATGGAGCCGCCAGCAGAAATTCCCACGATCACGCATGCCACAAGAATCGCGCCGTCCGATTTGCCTCTACCGGACCGCAGTTGCAGGACTTCATTTGCAAACAGAAGAAAGGCCATGCCGCCAACCACAATAACCGACGGTTGAGAAAACCAGACGCACACAGCTCCCGTTATTCCAAAGAGATATGCGGCAGAACGTCGGCGCGTGCTCACGTAACGAGTGGCAGCCAAAGAGAGCAAGCAAGTACAGAGAACATCAACCGAGTACTGTTTAAGTTGGGACCCATAGAGAATGAACGGACCTGCCGTGGCAAACATTGCCAGGGACGCCAGAGCGCCGGCACGCGAGAGCAGCCCGCGAACAAGCATCGCGAAAATCACCACGGAAGCCGCTGAACATAGAAAAGGAAATAGTCGGAGTGAGTATTCGGTCGAACCGAGGAAACTCAGAAGCAGCTTTTCAACCATCAGAAAGCCGGTGGGGGCCAACTGTCCAAAGTCCAAAGGCTGCGTCAGCAGGTCGCGCCATGGCCGATCCATAAGGTTGCGCAAGACCGCGATTTCATCCATAAAGTAAGAGTCATTCGCGAAATACTGCCAATAACGCAGCGCGATTCCGATCGAGGCGATTGTAATGAAGGCGACATGGGGTCGGACCCTATGCCACCGGGAAAGAGCTTCGCTGGAGGAATGCGGGGCCGGCGCTGTGGGGGTTTCGAGCATGCCGGGAGATCGAGTGATCATTCACCTGACAAAGACATAAAGCGCTCACATTTCATGAGGGTTTGCGTTCCGCCGGTATGTATCGCGGGATTCTATTCGGCCGCTGCGCCCGACTTTGCAGAGCAAACGAAAACAGTACTTGCCGGTTTCGGCGAAGTCAAATCAACATACTGTGAAATCGCGTACCCTGAGGGAACGCTCGACTCGCAGACCGCCTGCAATGAACTTTGGCAGACCCTGCACGGGGAGTGCCTTATCGAGCAGGACTCTTCGCCTCCGCCGAGGCTTTTGTGACATTCTGAGGGCTGCCGTTATGCGCGAGTGGAACTGATCCAAGCCGCTCTTTTATCCAATCAAACCCGTTGCCCTTGGAGGCTACATCGGTGAGAAATGCGTTGGTGTTCTCGTAGTGCATGATACTCACATTGGACGGGGCGGCGGTCTCCATCTTTTCTCTGACAACGTCGGGGGTGACTGTGATGCCCCGCCTGATATCCTGCAGCCGCACTTGCTGTGTCTTTAGCTTAGGCAGATAGTTCACGGGATCGAGGTTTTCGACCATCTTTAAGTATTCGGGCTTCAGCAAGCCGGCGCGTTCCGTTTCTGGCACCAGCGTGGATTTCGCCAACCACTCCGGCCAATCTCCCCAAGGGTCCAGCAGATCGAGCGCCTTGATGCGGGAGTCTACCGCCGCGGCCATGATGGCTATGCTGGCGCCCGAGCCGTCGCCCCACATTCCCACTCGGGTCATGTCCAGATCTCCGCGCTTAGCGAGATAGTTCAGAACCATCTGCACGTCATGCGTCGAGGTCGCTAACCCTTCCTGAAGCTGGTTCACAAAGGTTTCCCGCATCGGGCGGTCATGGCGCCGCTGGCCGGTGACGGCGGACACAAATCCCACGGCCGCGAAACCATTCCTGGTGACAAACTGGCAAAATCGGTTGTCCTTGTACCGAAGGTCGTCGGAAGGATAACTATAGAGATATAAGATGACCGGGGGATTCTTGATGCCCGCGGGTTTAATCACCCATAAGTCGATGGGATCGAGGTCCCGCCACTGTACGGCGATCATTTCCCGCGTGAACCCGTCCTGCTCGCTCTTCAGCAGTAGCACCGCCTCCATCTTCATACCGGGCGTAAGTTCCGGCTTGCTCCAATCTTCGTATTCCGAGTTTTTCCGTTGCGGGATGTCTTTGGGGTCCTTGACCACTACGGTCTGCGCCCCGGGGATGGCAGGGTTGTCCGCATCCTTATTATTAACGTCTCCATTGGGATAGCCGGCTGCCGGCGATCCTCCGTTCTGTGACGCCGGTTTCGTGGCTGCGTCTTTTACGTCGCTGGTTGATCGGGCAGCCGCTGCTCCGTTCGGCGATGGCTCCGCGCTAGCGGACGGGACCGCAGGCACAGCTTGTTGCGCCCTGGCGCCACCGGGGCAAATGCCCAGGAACAAGAATAAAAGGACAAAAGGATTTTTCCATCGATCACTTCCCCGCATAAGACAATCTCTCCGCTGTATGTTTTCGCCACTCTCGATTTCGTGCTGCATCGTAATGGCGAGGCAGGCCCCATGCTGGCGGCCTGCCTCGTCATTCTTTCGAGTTCTAGTGCAGTTACCGGTTTAGACCTCAAACCGATTTAGTGGAGGTTCCCCGTGGTTGTGGTGCCAGTTGGGTAGATGAAGCCACCGGCATCGCCACCGCACTCCGCCGTCGGGGGACCGTTGACCGGCGTACCGCCCGGCGCTGATCCACTGCATGCTTCCGTGGAGAAGTCGACGTAGATTGTGGGGTCCGAAGAACTACCCGTCAGAGACGAGCTGCCACCCTGGTGGGTGCTTGTCCCGGGGTGTACGGTTTTTTGCCATGGGTTCCCCGATGGAAGCCCACCTTGTCCCAGAGCATTGTCGTTATCGTTCGGACCGTAGAGGTTGAAGTGGGAGCGGATGTATTTAACGTCGCCGTAAGGCGGGGTAAAAGACAGCGCACCGGTAGCTGCGTCGGAGAACGGAAGGAAGTCAGGCACGCCACCTGGATTGTTGTTGTGGATATCGAATTGGAGATGTTGCACCAGTGCTTCGGCTCCAAGAGGATCATTTGCCGGAGTGCAACGCGCCGGCGGGGCCTGCGTGTCACTCGGATCGCACATCATGCGCAGTTCTGACCACGCCGGGTAACTGCCGTCACGAAGATGCGGAAAGGACGGGATTGAACCCCAGATCGCAGCCGTGGAGCATGCAGGCTGGCCGGTGCCACCGCAATTCGGCAGCTCGCCCCAGCCCGTAGCACCTGTTGAATAGTAGTTTACCGGTTGCCCAGGCTCACCGCCGGTCCCGTCGTAAGAAGTGAAGAGCGGGTCCACGCCATCGATCATGAGGTAACCGAAGCTCTTGCTGTGCGCCAAGTGGGAAACGTTGCCGAAGCTGAAGAACGCATAGGCAATCGAGTCCGCAGTGTAGGCGACGCCATCGCCGGAGGCGGTGTTGACGCCGAAGTTGGGTCCAGTCAGGACTTCACCGGTGCCGATGCCGCGCACGCGGAATCCCTCGGTACTTGCTCCTTCGCCGCCGAACTTAGCGGGACATTGCAAATCCAGCGGGTCGGCCCCAGCCTGTCCAACAACGACGTTGGATTCCTGTGAGATATAGGGAGTCGACTCATAGGTGCCAGAGCCGTTGGTGCCGCTGCTGCCACCAGGGGTTCCGTAAAGCCGTATCGAGCTGTATTCGGTGGTGCTGTAGGTGCCGGAGAGAGGCTCACGCAGGAAGAGCGTGATCGGCTCCGCGGTGCCGTTGGGAGGAATAACTCTTGTTCCTTGGGTGGTCGGGTCCAGAGGCCACGTGAAGGCAGAATTGTCAGTCTCGCAATCGCCGCCAGAGAACAGGTTGCCCAGAGGACGCCGGGTGTAGTGGCAAGCAGCGGTACTCTGGTTGGCCGCAACCGAGCAATAACCGGTCGACGCAAAATTCAGGTTGGGGAAGACGTTGGCTTGTTGTGGCCAAGGGTGCTGGTCCCAGACGTTGCGGTATTGGTAGCTGCCATCACTAGTATATGCGGTAGTTAGACAGCCAGGGGTGGGACTGCCACCGCAGGCTGGCTGATTCGGGATAATTTGTCCAAGACCCGTACTCGTGTTCGAGCGATTCGCCACGAAAATGATCGGCTCTTCGCCGACAGGATATACGTTGATTGAGGTAGATACCGTGGAGCTACTGATGGGATCGGCAGCGCCGGGCAAGGCAAACTCTGTCGGTGTGGCGACCGCCGTGCTGCTCGGTTCAGCGCTCTTAATCCCGAGACCAGTGGGTCCGGGGCCGTAGCCTAAGGCGAAGGAGTAGATGAAGTTATCCGCTGTGGTAGGAACCGTATCCCCACCGTAAGGACTGGGCACACTGCCCAAGATCCGCTCCGTGGCCAGCTTGGCGTCTTCGGGGCGGATATCCGTCATGCCGGAAGTGATTGGAACTCCTTCCGTGCCACTGATCGCCGTCCAGACGGCAGTAGTCAGAGGAACATCCGAGCTGCCATCGATAAAGAAAGGGCTGGAAATAGCGCCAGCTCCGGCGGTCCCGACGGCAGCGTTATCTACCACCAGTTTCGCGCGGGGCACGGCCAGGTAATTACGCACGCCAACAGTCGAGTCTACTGAGAGGTAGGTCCAGATGTCAGTAACGGTGCCGGTCGTGGTGTCGGTGACCCAGTCTACCCACAGATTTCCATACTCGAGCGGGATGGAGGAAGTACGGGTGTCGTGCAGGTAAGCATAAGGTTTGCTGGTCTTAACGGTCCAGTGGCTGGTAGTGCAAGCATTTCCGTTAATCGCTGTACTGCCCGCCGTGGTCTGTATCGTACCTGCATTGCAGATACCGGTGAGGGAGGCGGCAGTCGCCGAACCAGCAAGGTCGTTATAGGCGGCGAGGCCAAAGCCTTGCCACATTGCCGACGAACCCGCGCCAATGTAATGCACCGTAGTAGCTTCTTGGGCATTAGCGACAGGAACCACGGCTACACTCGCGGCGACTGCTAATGCCGCGAAGAGTGATTTCATTCTATTCATTGGTGAATCTCCTTAAAATTTTATCCATGAGCTGGTGTTGAATACTCATTGCGGCCGTGCAGCCGATCGAAGCCCACAGGCCAAGAACCAAGGAGGCGATAAAAATCGAAAGAGAACGAAGCGCCAAGCCGATTTGTCCCTCTTCCTGAGACTTTGCACCACATGCGATGCAGATCGGATTAGTAGCCCTGAACTCTTGCGCCCCACTATCCAACAACTCAGTGATCGCAGAATGACGCGATTATTAAACTCTCATTAATTCTTTTAATTGCTGCGATTCGATTTGTGGAAATGCGCGAGGAGCAGCGGTTAGAGGGTGGACTGCCACGATGGCTCGCGCGAACACGTGCGCCGCCGCCATGCATCGCGCAGAGATGGCTCAATCCGGCGAGCTCGCAGTCAGTTGTAATGCGATTTTAACCGGGTGGTCATCGCAGTGTAACAATGTGGGTGTAATTACTAGCTTCCTAACTTCCGCCCCTTAGTTTCGCCGAGTCCAATCCGCATCCGGCCGGGAGCGAATGCGCCGCGCCGAGTTTTGCTCGACAGAGTTAGCAGTACCGTTCCGAGTGGAGGGAATGTTCTGTGAGATGGTCGCTAGCACTGCCGGGCTTGTATTTGTGCATCCTGAGTTTGGCAACAACGTTGTCGTCAGGGCAAGACAAATCGGCTACCGAAGCCTCAGCGCAAGATGCCAAAGCAGCAGTCACCGGGACCGTGAGCGACCAAACTGGTGTCGGAGTGGGTAGTGCGAAGGTAACAATGGATAATGGGAAGGGGTCCGCTCAGAGCGCAACTACTGACAAGCAAGGTTTGTACGCTATCACCGATTTGGATGCCGGATCTTACACGATCTCGGTCGAAGTGCAGGGAGTTAGGATTTTTCAAGGTAGTGTGTCGTTGAGTCCGGGACAGGTCCTGACGATGAGCGTAGCCGGCGCGCCGGTTGCACAACCCGGCCCGACGCCACCGCCGACTCCAGGCCAGGCGACTCCGCCCGCAGCGCCAGTTGGCAACCCCGCAGCTCCCGCACCGGCTGAACAACCCAGCGGAGCGACACCTCCACCATCGACAGCCAACCCATCAGTTCAAGCTCCAATCCCGTCTGCGCCCCCTCCGGCTCAAGCTGCACCGGCTGCCGCTGAATCGGCTCCTGCTGCCCCTCCAACTGCTCCGGAGCAAATAATCCAGCCGACGGCTCCGCAAGTAGTATCCGCACCAGCCAGCTTCAGTGGTCCTGGCGTTGGAGGACAGGTTACTGACCAGACCGGTGCGGTTTTGGTGGGCGCAACCGTGAAGGTTAGCAATGCTTCTGGGGTCGTACAGACGGTGGTGTCGGACGCCAAGGGTAGTTACGAGATCCGAGGATTGCCTGCGGGCTCTTACAACATTAGGGTGACGATGAAAGGATTTAAGCCTTTCGAAACGCAAGGGGTGACGCTTGCGGCGGGACAGAGCCTTTCCCTCGATGCTCCGCTGGAACCGGCGACGGAACAGACCGAAGTCAACGTCTCAGGTCAGGGGACTGGCCAGGTGGAAACCGAAACAGCGCAAGTCTCCGGCACGATCACGGAAAAAGAAGTTTTGAGTTTGGGTCTGAACGGGCGTAATTTTACGCAGCTAATTGCCTTGACGCCGGGAGTAAGCAACCAGACTGGGCAGGATGAAGCCCACGTTGGGATTACCGGAAGTGTCAAGTACAGTGTGAATGGTGGACGCGTAGAGTACAACACCTTCGAGACGGATGGAACCGATGTACTGAACGCCGGCCTGAACGGCGCCGAGAGTACGCTCGTTGTTTATCCAAGTTTGGATGCCATTCAGGAAGTGAAAGTGCTTACTTCCAACTATGGCGCCCAGTACGGGCGTACGGCGTCTGGCACGGTCATGGTGACAACTAAAACTGGCACACCGCACTGGCACGGCGATGGCTACGAATTTCTGCGCAATGAGGCGTTCAACGCCCGCAACTACTTTGACCCGCCAGGGAAAGCTCCGTACTACCGCAGAAATGATTTTGGATTCACCTTCGGCGGTCCTGTCTTCATCCCGAATACTTACAACACCGATAAGAGCAAGACCTTTTTTTTCTGGTCAGAGGAATTCCGTTATGAGAGGTCACCTACCGACCAGCAACCCGATTTCGACCGAGGCGTACCATCCCTGGCTGAGCGGCAAGGAGACTTCAGCGACGTTTGTCCCGCTTATGCCTTGCCGTTTGTGTTTAATCCCGTCCAGTGGCCCGACTGTCCAAGTGCAGGATTAAGCAGTCTATATTTTGGCGACCGCGTGATGTTCCCCAACAACAATATCTCGCAGCCAAACCCGTTCGGGACCATCGACCCCAATGCAGTCGCTCTGCTAAACACCAATCTGATTCCCTTGCCCAATTCTGCGACAGGTTGCAATTCGAGTATCGGCTCTTGTTATGACACAGTAATCTCCGAGCCTACTCATTGGCGCGAAGAGCTAATCAACCTCGATCACAACTTCAGCTCGAAGTTCCAGGCTTCGTTCCACTACATCCACGATGCCTGGAACACTGTCGTGCCAGTTCCACAGTGGCAGCGTCTGCCGGGAAACGTCGTGAATAGTTTCCCCACAGTACAAAATCAATTTGTGGGTCCGGGGGTAGTTTTGGCGGCTCGCATGACGCAGACCCTTAGCCCAACGCTATTGAATGTGTTCACTGCCAGCTTCTCTAACTCCCACATTACACTTTCGAACGTGAATGGACCGGGCGGAGCCAACTATCAGAGACCGGCTGGCTTGGGTCAGCCGGGTGGAGCCTGTCAAACCCTGGCTGACGGAAGCACGAGTTGCCCGATGGGAGCGATCTTCAATAACGGATTCGGTGGGAAAGCACCCGGCTTGGTGATCGCTGGCAGCAACCAAGAGTACGGGGGAAATGGATTCACGGTCGATACATCCTACATGCCTTGGGAACATACTAACCCTACGTTCAGCTATCGCGATGATCTTAGCAAGGCAATCAAGACGCACACACTCCAATTCGGAGTCCAAGTGGTCTTTTCCGAGAAAAATGAGACGAACGAAAGCACCGCAGCTACTCCCGGCGATGTTCAAGGATTATTAACTTTTAGCAATATTAACGGAGGCACCGGCAATACCGGGAACGCCTTCGCGAACTTCCTTTTTGTCTCCAGCGACGTCGGAAGTCCTGTTGCCATTCAGAGTTACACGCAGGATAGTACCCAGTCCCGATATTACAACCGCTATCAGATCGGGGAGCCATATGTCCAAGATGACTGGAAGGTCAACTCTCGCCTTACTGTGAATCTGGGAGTGCGCTTCAGTCTTTTTGGCCTTTACTATGAAAAGTATCTGGCGGCGTACAACTGGGATCCCTCGGCGTTCAGTTCCGCATTGGCCACAACGGTGCAGGTAAACCCCATTAACGGGCAACTGAATAGTGTGCCGCTTACGACGCCGCCGACGGCCATTCCTATTAATCTCAGTAATCCGGACCCGCGTATTCTGAATGGCATAGTGCGATGCGGTGTAAACGGTGTGTCTGGCGGCTGTATGAAGGGGCACCTGTTCAATCCAGCGCCTCGTGTCGGGTTCGCCTGGGATCCTTTTGGTGACGGCAAGACGTCCATTCGGGCCGGATACGGGATGTTTTATGAACACGGTACTGGCGAAGAGGCTAATGCCGGGTCTCTCGAGGGATCCCCGCCCAACGTGCTCAGTATGACGCAAAGATTCCCACAGAATTACGGATGCATCGGAGGCTCGGCGGCAGGTTGTGATGTTGGGCCCGGTGCTTATCCGCTTAACGTAACGGCAATCCCGACCAAGGCCGTGTGGCCGTATGCGCAACAGTGGAGTTTAAGCGTGCAGCGCCAATTCCCGAAATCCATGGTTGCGACCCTCGCTTACGTGGGCAGCAAAGGAACACACCTCACTGTCGAACGCGAACTTAATCAGTTACAACCTCTGCCATCCGGTCTGAATCCTTTCGGAACCCATGAGCCTATTGTTCCCCAAGCTACGATTTCCGGATTGCCGGGTGACTGCGGCGGATTCACCGGACAGGGGGGAACTCCAGGCGAGTTTCACTTATTGAACGGCACCACTATCAGTCCGCAGGACCCTGTTTATATCAACTTGGAGGCCGCCTGCGCCGGGGAACAGGGAATGGGGCTTCAGAACATTATTCCCGATGTAAACACCTTGCGCCCGTACCCCGGGTTGGGAGAAATTTTTTCGCTCCAGAATGTCGCTAACTCCGCTTACAACGGCCTGCAGACCACGATCCGCCGAACCAAGGGCCCCCTCACTATTGGAGCCTCCTACACCTACAGCCATTCTTTGGACGACTCTTCGGACCGCTCCGACGCCACTCTGGTGAATTCGTACAATCTCGCTTCTAACCGGGCGAGTTCAAACTTTGATCAGCGCCATCTTCTAAACGTTAGCTACATCTACGCGGTGCCAAGTTTAACTCAAGCTTTACAGCGGATGTCCATCGGTCACCCCGGCGACCCAACTGGCGATGGCCAGGATACAGCTTTGCCGGGCGCGTCGTCCCGGCTTCTGCGTGTCTTGGGCGATGGTTGGGAGTTTTCTGGGATCACCATCTATCAGTCGGGGACGCCTTTTAGCGTAATCAACGGAGGCAGCACTACCGTCTCGGTTCTCGACAATGCCGGAGTGGCCAATGGCATCGGCGCGGGATCCTATCCTGACCTGGCACCCGAGGCTGGCCTACCACCCGATGAGCGATTTAATACAAGGAGTTTCGGTCGGCTAATCGGAAATCCCAATAGGTTTGTCGCGCCTCGGGGACTCACCTTCGGAAACGCTGGCCGAAACTTCTTGAACAACCCCAACCGGTTGAATTTCGATATGAGCTTGCTGAAGCACTTCAAAGTGACGGAGGGCAGCGTCGTCGAATTCCGTGCGGAGGCATTCAACATCTTCAATCACACGCAATTTCGAGTGTACGACTCTAACCTGGGAAACACAGGCAGCAACGTCATCAGCTGCTACGGTGGGCCGAATTATTCGGCGGGCTATGCAGCTCCCCTGGACCCAGTCACTGGCGCGAGCACTGGTTCGGATTGCGTGACGGGCAATGCTTTCCTCCATCCTGTGGATGCCCACCGCCCCAGGACGGTTCAGTTTGGAATTAAGTACTCTTTCTAGAGTTCGGGCCGGAGATATTACCCGTCGGATTTGGCTTGCAAAGCGTCGTGGAGTAACGTTCGTGGGCTCGGACGGTAGTTAACTTTTTGGATTAATTGGGCGATTAGGACGGGTCACTATGAAACCTTATGTGCACAGGCGCGACGCGGTGCTAGTTCGAAGATCAGCCGTCACTTTCTTTATGGTTTTGGCATTGCCGCTTCTCGCCTTCGCAACACTGGGTGGCTCGGTGGACTCGGTTCGAGCCGATCAGACTCACTTCAAGGCGAAAATGAGCGTCATCGAAAGTGGCGTCTACACCGTGCACCAATTGACGACTCCAACCGACATCGTGATGCGGGAATATGTTTCGCGTAGCGGCCAGGTATTTGGGGTCACCTGGCGAGGACCGTTTATTCCGGAGATGCGGCAACTCCTGGGCGGCTACTTTCCGCAGTATGTAACGGCAGCAAAGGCCGCACGGGAACGCCACGTCGGGAGGGCTCCTCTGAACATTCAGCTGCCGGGACTGGTCGTCCAAACGGGCGGCCATATGCGAGCCTATTTCGGCCGTGCCTATGACCCTCAATTACTGCCGACTGGAGCGAGCTCCGATGACGTCCGCTAGAGTAGGCAGAGTGCGAAGAGTAGCAATACTGCTTCTCTTGGCAGGTCTAATGCTTTTGATAGGATGTTGGCGTCACGATGCGGCGATAACGCAAGCACCCGTTTCGATTGCCCTTACTACGAGTAGTACGGTAGTCACCGGAGGTCAAACGGTCACCGTGACGGCAAGCGTTTATGACCCGAGCAACCAGGGCGCAACATGGACTTTGTCCCCTCTAAATTTCGGGGCCCTAAGTCAATCAACTGCGACTTCAGTGACGTATACGGCTCCAGTGGGTTTCACCACTCCAAGCACAGTAACCATTACCGCGACGTCGATCACGAATCCTAACATCTCTTCCTCCGTGCGAATCTCCGTTTCCCCCATCATTGTTGCGCTAACTCCGCCCGCACCACAAACGGTTAGTCAAGGCGGTCAAATTATCTTTGGTGTGAATGTCGCGAACTATATGACGAACCCGGGAGTCACTTGGACTCTCACCCCGGCCAGCGGCGCGGGCTCACTGATAGACGCGACGCCCACTCTTGGCGCAATTTATGTTGCACCGACCATAGTCTCTGCGCCAACAACTGTGACCTTTACGGCCACGTCGATGGAAAATGTTGCCGCGACTGCAAGCCTGCAAATCACCGTTCTTCCCTCCGGTGGCGGTCCAAACGTGGCGATCATTAATGTCGACGGCGGACCGGTTCCTGGCCAAACCTATGTCAATGGTGCCTTTACCACGGTCACCATCTGCAATCCCGGCAGCAGTACGGCCTGCCAAACAGTTGGCGGCATTCTGGTCGATACGGGATCTTACGGCTTAAGAATCCTGCAGTCGGAAATACCATTCCTCAAGATCACGCCCTTTGTTGACGGCAACGGTAACACTTTAGACAATTGCGCAGCGTCTCCCGATGGATCTTACCTCTGGGGTCCGATGGCACCGTTCGACGTCTACATTGCAGGAGAGGTCGCGAGCTCCTCTATCGTTCAGGTGATTAGCAGCTCCAATATTCCAGCGCCCGATAGCTGCTCGAATGGTGGAACAACTAACCAGAATACGCCGCAGCTATTGGGCGCGAATGGCATTCTGGGAGTGGGGCCTGAGCCTACAGACTGTACAATCGCGGGAGTTAATTACTGCGATGGTAGCGTTCAACCAATACCACCTAACGTCTACTACACATGCCCTTCCATCGGGTGCGCAACCACAGATTCTTCGATAATCGTAGCGGACGACATGCAGGTCACTAATCCGGTCCCTTCGCTTTTTCAGGTCACTAACGGCACTAGCGACAATAACGGAGTGATTCTCCAGCTTCCGGCGGTATCCGGCGCCCAGGCTGCCGTTACGGGCACGATGGTTTTCGGTATCGGGACAGAAACTAACAATGAACTGGGGACTGCCACGGTCTTCACGCTGGACTCGAGTGATAATTTCACCACCCTCTACAATGGACAGAGTCTCACGAGCAGCTTTATCGACAGCGGCTCGAACGCCCTTTACTTCCCTGATGTGCTGCCCGTTTGCGCTGACGACCCTCAGTTTTACTGCCCTTCGTCCTTAACCAGCCTTTCGGCAACAAACAAGGGCGCAACCCAAGGACAGAGTACAACAAGCTTTAGTGTCGATAACGCGGACAATCTTTTCCCTTCTAATCCAGGCGATGCCGTGTTCGACACACTTGCAGGCCCTCAAGGAACCTATAACTCCTGTTCGCAGGGAAATTCCTCATGCACCTTTGACTGGGGCTTGCCCTTCTTTTATGGGCGTAGTGTCTATACGGCGATCGATGGAGAATCAGTATCCGCCGCTCCTACGACGCCGTGGTGGGCATACTAGAGTCGATGGCCTCTGCGTGGCGGTCGATCCGACAAACACCACGGCATAGGCCGAACTTTCCAGAGATTCTCCGACTGCGGAGCTGGCTTGTTTTACTTTATCTTCTTGGAAGGAATTTGAAAGTTATGCGAAGTGGATTAATTTGTCTGCTGCTCGGATCGCTGGCCTGGGCCCAGGCTGCAGAATCGCCGCAGGGCCTCCGGGCGCAACCTATGACATCCGCGAACAACAATTCTCAAAGCAAGCCGTCAGACGCGGCGAACGTTGCTCCTAACGTGCCTGTGATTACTATTGACGGGCTGTGCGAGAGGAAGCCGAACGACACAGCTCCGGTTTCGGGTTGCAAGGTGGTTTTCACGCGCGCTCAATTCGAGGCGTTTGTAGGACTGGTGCAACCGGACATTTCGCCGGCGCAGCGCAGGCAGTTGGCAACAACCTATGCCGATACGCTGATTTTCGCGGAGCAAGCGCGGGAAATGGGTTTAGATAAGGGACCGCGATTCGAGGAATTGTTGAAGTTGCAGCGCTTAACCCTATTGCGGCAGCTTCTAAGCCAGGCCCTGCAGGAGAAAGCTGCACAGGTCTCCGACCGAGATGTTGCAGATTACTACCAGCAGAACATCGGCACGTATGAGGAGGCACAGTTGCAACGGCTCTACGTGCCGCTTCACCAGCAGCTGGATCCGCCCAAAGAAGTACTCACAGCCGCCCAGCTGCAGCAACGCCAGCAAGACTCCGACGCTGCGATGGAGAAGGAAGCTACCGAGTTGCACGTGCGTGCGGTCGAGGGCGAAGACTTGGCAAAGTTGCAGGACGAGGCTTATAAGGTGGCGGGAATCAAGACCGCCTTTCCAGCGTCGAAAATGCAAGCCTACCGGCGCAGTGACTTTTCAGCGGCGCAAGTCTCGGCGATGAGTCTGAAATCGGGAGAGATTTCGCCAGTCATAAAGGACGTGAATGGCTATTTTATCTTCAAGGCTGGGGACAAAAGTTTGGTGCCGCTGGATAAAGTACGCTCCCAGATCACCAGCATGCTGCGCTCACAGCGATTGCAACAGTACATGAATGCGGCGGAGCAATCGGCGACGACCATATTAAATGAAGACTATTTCATCGCGACCCCGGCCGCCGGAACGCAGGGAGTGCTCGCGCCCACCGGCACGACCCCGAAAGGCAAAGCAGCCGGGGCGGCCGAGTGAGAGTCCACCGAATCAACAAAGGTGGAACGATTTTCTGAGACACCAACATGGCCGACCAGGGCACATATTTGTCGATGTCAGGATTCCGGTTTGCAGCCAGCGGCCGAATATTCCTCAGGTTCGGGCAGAGCAGTGTAGATCAAGCCCGAGTATTTCTAATTGCGACAAGCGTTGTGCAGCAATTGTTGCTGACCCTGTGCACTGCAAGATATGGCGCCAGTGGCGGCCTGAACGGGTCGATCGTCTCTGTGGTCTGGAATAGTCGATTTCTGGATGATCCCGCGCCCTTGAGCGCCAATCTAGCGCCGGCAGGTTCCCGCGTTACAGTTCAGTCGCAACCGGGCGTCAATGCTCATCCCGAACTCGGCCGATTAAAACGCTACGGCGACCCCGCGAGCGCAGCATGAAAGCGGGACCAAGTGACGTCCGGTCTCGCAAATGTTTGCAGCTTTTATCAACTCTTAGCATGATTGCCTGCGCTGTAGCTTTGGCATGCCCGCTGATTGGATATGGATATCTGGGAACGTTCACGCGATATGTAGCAGACGACTTCTGCGCAGGCAGGAACCTTGCGATACGAGGGTTTTGGGGCAGCCAAATCTGGAGCTATCAAACTCATTCGGGAAGATTCTTCTCGTACTTTGCGAGAATCGGCGCAGCCCTTATCGGACGAGATCACGAGACAGGTTTTGTCCCCTCGATCCTTCTAGCTTCCTGGTTGGCGGCCACTACGTGGGCGCTATTTCAGCTGACGGCATTGCTGAAGTGGCGATTACGGCTGCTTCCTTGTCTGTTATTCGCCGAACTAATTATTTTTGCGATGTTACGCACCGCGCCAGATACGGGACAATCCTTCTACTGGCAAGCCGGCAGTTTCACGTACACCGTTCCTATCATCCTGATCACGGCTTTCCTGGGACTCGTGCCACATTTTCTGACAGTACAGGAAAGCGGAAGGAGCGCTGTCCCATCGGTTATCTTGGCTGGGCTTTTGGCCTTCTGCGCCGCAGGTTGTTCAGAGACAAACGCACTCTTTCAGTGTGCGGGTCTTGCGGCGGCCGTCGTATTCTGCAAGTGGGGGCCGGTTCAACGTGCGTTGCGAATCCTGCCTATTCTATACGCCGGATTTGCCGGTTCACTTGTTGCATCTCTCGTAGTCACGGCGGCACCTGGCAATGCGGTGCGCGAAGCGGGAGTTCGAACATATTCCCCAGCCTTGCCCAAGACCACACTCCTGCTGAAGACAGCTGCCGCATCGACCAGATATATCGTCGACTTCCTGCACATTCGCCCGTTGGCGGCACTGGCACTATTCGTGGTTGCATGGGCTCTAACCAGGTCTCTGCAATCGCAGACCGAAACCCCGGCTAGCTGGCAGTCAATCATCTACACAATTATTGGAGGATGGACATTCGCATTTTTCCTCATTTTCAGTAGCATCCTTCCGGGCATGTATACGTTCAGTTCCATGCCTCCGGAACGCGCCCTGTTTGTCGACCATTGGATTCTACTGCTGACTTTAACTCTCAGTGGGCTCGTGTTCGGCCGGCTCACCAAGGATTGGTATGCGGAGTCT
>Ga0302324_100006914_pt1 | contig 24261 bp, 22 predicted proteins | sample Palsa_T0_1_FD_201949 | JGI IMG/M metagenome (GOLD analysis project Ga0302324, IMG submission 201949) | Peat permafrost microbial communities from Stordalen Mire near Abisko, Sweden - Palsa_T0_1 | ecosystem: Environmental > Terrestrial > Soil > Palsa > Peat permafrost | place: Sweden: Abisko... | reverse complement strand
GCGACGCCCCATCGCGGCGCGTCCGTCGCAGCGAGCGCGAAGCGGTCGGCCGCCCATTCGCGCGAACGCGACGCCGCCGCGAGCAGCGGACCGAGCACGATGCCGCAGACGGTCGCGAAGAAGTACAAGCGCAGCAGGGCGGCGACGGACGTCTCGGAGGCATCGTCCGACGAGCGTCGAGCCATCGCGCGCGCGGCAACCGTCGTCACCGCGGATGCCGCGGTGCCGAGCGCGACCGAACGCCAGACGTCGCGGTGCACGTAATGTCCCAGTTCGTGGGCGACGACGAACTCGATCTCGTCGTCCGTGAAGTTCGCGAGGAGCGTGTCGCCGACGACGATCCGGTGGGTCCCGAATAGGCCCGTCACGTACGCGTTGGCTTTCTCCGTCTGCCGGCTCATGTCGACCCGCAAGATCGCAGCGTCGCCCACGCCGTAGCGCGTCGCGAGCGCCCGCAGCCGATCCTCGAGCGCGCCGCCGAGCGGCTCGAACGTGTTGAACAGCGGCATGATGAACGTCGGCGCGATCAGGTTCGCGAGGATCAAGAGTGGCGCGGAGCCGAGCGTGACCACGAGCGGCCAGCGTTTCGGCGCGCGGCGGACGACGGCGACGAACAGCTCGGCGAGCGGCAGCATCACGGCGGCCGTGACCAGCAGCGCTTTTCTGCGCTCGGCGAGCCACGCATCGCCTTCCTGCTTCGAAAGCGAATAGCGGCGCTCGAGGACGTGGTCCTCCACGTAGTCGACCGGGAGGTCGAGCACGGAGCCGGCCACGAGTGCGACGGCGAGCAACCCCATTCGGCGCGACCGCCGCTCGGCATCGTCCGCACTGCCGCTCGCGGCCGGCGCGAGCGCGAAGGCGGCCCATCCGGTGGTCGCGAGGGCTCGTGCCATCCCCGCGAGCATCAAGCGGCGACGCTCGCGCCCGTACGCGCGCGCGTCCTTCTCCGCGGGCAGTGCCGGACACTCGAGGTCCAGGAGCGCGTCGTAGGCCCGCACGGCGGTGTACCCGAGCGTACAGCCGGCGGCGATGCCGGTCAGGAAACGGCGCATGGATCGATCCATCGCGCGGGCTCTTCCGCACCTGCGCGCGAGAAGCATGCGAGCCTCCGCACCGCTTGGGGGCGGCACCTAGAGAAGCGAGATCGTTTCTTTCGGGCGTGGGTGCGCCGCCAGTGCGCCCTCGAGGGCACGCGCAAGTGTGTCGCAGACGGGATCGTCGATCTCTTCGACGCGGCCCGCGTCGGCGAGTTCCATCACGCGCGGGATCAGCGGAACGCGAGCGAGCACCGGCGCGCGCGCCAATTCGGCGACCTGGTCTGCATACGATGGGCCGAAGACGTCGTAGCGCTTGCCGGTATCGGGCGCCACGAAATACGACATGTTTTCGACGACGCCGAGCACCGGCTTCTTGAGCTGATGCACGAGACCGGCTGCTTTCCGCACGATCATCGTCGCGAGGGCCTGCGGCATCGTCACGAGCACGACGCCGTCGACGTCGAGCGACTGGAGCACGGTCAGCGGCGCGTCGGATGTTCCGGGAGGGAGATCGATCAGCAGGACGTCGAGGTCGCTCCACAGACCCTGCTCGTAGAATTGGCGGATGACCCCCGAGAGGATCGGGCCCCGCCAGATCATCGCGGTGTCCTCCTCTTCCGTGAGAAGGTTCGAACTGATGACCTCGATCGCCGACCGCGAACGGAGCGGCATGAACAGCGGGCGCGGCTGCTGGCCGGGCGGCGAATCCGGGTCGGCCTCCATGCGCATCGGGCCACGTAACCCGAACAGCCGCGGAATCGATGGCCCCGTGATGTCGGCGTCGAGGATGCCGACTCGCTTCCCAGCCCTGCGCAGCCCGATGGCCAACAGGGCCGTGGTCAACGACTTGCCGACGCCGCCCTTTCCCGACATCACCGGCACGACTGCGCCGAACGACGCACGCCGGGAGAAGGAACCGGGCGCACGCCGCGCAGGCGTGCGATCCGCTTCGCTGATGGCCGGCATCCGGCCGGTGCGACGCGCCTGTTCCAAGGCCGCGATCACCGCTTCGATGCGCAGGCCGTGCGCGGCCGTTCCCTGCGCCAGCGTCTCGTACTTGTTCACGCCGCAACCGGAGCAATGCAGGCCGAAGCCCTCGAGTACATCGCGGGCGATCGGTACGGCGTCCACGAGTTCGCGGATGTTGGTGCCGGGGTGGAGTTCGAGGGTGGTCGTCACGCAGCCGCTACAACCTCGGGCACGCGCGATCGGTTCCACGTGACGCGCGAGTTCGACTTCACGCGGTCGATCGCGTGGACGGTCCTCGCCGCGCTTGCTCTCGCCGCCATTCTGCGGCTCGCGGTCGTGCATTCCCCGAACCGCAGATGGCTCGTGCTGCGCCCGGCAGCCGCACTCAATGCCGGCGGTAGTAGAACGTTTGGTGGGGCGTCCGCAGGCCTGCGACGCTCACCACGATGACGCCGCGGGCCGTACCGTTACTCGAGTTGTAGTTGTCGTAGTCCCCAAAATAGGCAGTGACGGTCGAGTTTCCTGTGACGGAAGGCAGCGTGAACGTCTGCGAGTAGCAGCCGAACGAGAGGTTGACGCTGAGGCGTCCGGTCGACCACAGTGCCGACCCGATCGCCGTGCCGATTGGGTTCTGTGTTCCGGACGGGAACGTGTACGGAACGGGCGGGAACCCCTTGGTCCCCATTCCCACTGCGGAGACCACGTGCACCGAATCGACGTTCAGGAACTGGACGGTGCTGCCGACGGCGAGGTCGATCGGTGCGGCCGTCGGCAGGCTGCTGCCGGTCGCGCTCAGGCCGTACTCACCGAGGTATCCGTACGTCGGGTTGTTCGTCGGTAGAATCTCCGGCGTCACGTCGACGACGAAGCTCGATCCGTCGTAGCTGCCGCAGGCGCCGCTCGGGGTCGCCGTCGGCGCGCCGGAGCTCGTGGGTCCCGACGGGATGCCTCCGCCCCCATCGGAGCCGCCGGTCTTGATATGGTAGCAGCCGTTCGCGGCAAAGATGGAACCGACGACGACGGCGAGGCCGAGAAAGCGGCGAATGGCGTTCACGATCGCGATCGTTGTCCTTGAAGCGGCACCGCAGCGCCTTTCACGAGCGTGCGCACGCCTCCCGCTGCGGCCGGCCCTCTTCACGCAACGCTCATCGCCGCCCGCGCCGCCGGAGGCCAGGGGCGACGCGCGAGCGTGGATAACGACGCGGGCGATGGCAAGCGCGAGCGCGCGGGTCGCTGGGCACGGCGCGCTCGCCGGAGGGGCAAGCTCGCCGGTGCGAGCAGGCGCGGCAGTTGGCGGTGCGCCCTTCGTCCAGGTCGCCGGACGCGGACCCTACGCGATCGGCGCGGACGGGGCCGAGTACGTCGACTACGTGATGGCCTACGGCCCGCTGCTCTTCGGGCATGCGCACCCCGCGCTCGCTGGGGGGTTTGATGCGCTCGCGCGGCGCGGGACCGTGTTCGGCTCGACGCACCCGGAGGAGGAACGCCTCGCCGAGCGCCTGTGCGCCGCGGTTCCGTCCGTCGAGCGTGTCCGCTTTACGAGCACCGGCACCGAAGCGGTCATGAGCGCCGTGCGCGTCGCGCGCGCGTTCACCGCGCGCCCGCTGCTTCTGCGCTTCGGTGGCAACTATCACGGGCACTTCGATGCCGCGCTGCACGGCGCCGGCGCCTCGGCGAGCGCCGGCGGCGCGGCGCACGTGGGCATCCCGGCGTCGGCTGTATCCGACGTGGCCGTCGCGCGCTACAACAGCGTTGCCGACATGGATCGCGTGCTCGCAGGTCGCAGCGCCTCGCTGGCCGCGATCCTGCTCGAGCCGATCGTCGGAAACATGGGCCTCGTGCTCCCCGTGCCCGGTTTCCTCGATGGCGTGTTCGAGCGCGCTCGCACGAGCGGCGCGCTCGTTATCTTCGACGAGGTGATCACTTGGCTGCGGCTCGGTCTCGGCGGCGCGCAGGCGGCGGTCGCGCAGGCGCCCGACCTCACGACGTTCGGCAAGGTCATGGGCGGTGGGCTCCCGCTGGCCGCGTTCGGCGGACGCGCCGACGTGATGAGCGTGCTCGCGCCCGAGGGCGCCGTGTTCACGGGCGGCACGTTCTCCGGCAACCCGCTGAGCGTGGCGCTGGGGCACCGGGTTCTCGATTTCATCGAAAGCGACCGCGATCTGTACCGCCGCCTCGATGGAGCCGGCAGGCGGCTTGCCGGCGGTCTCCGCGCGGCGTTCGCCGACCTGGGCTTCGACTTTGCGGTGACGCAACTCGGAAGCATGGTCGACTTCAAGTTTCGGCGAGGGCCTGCGGTGCGCAACTACGACGAGGCCCGCGAGGCTGACGGGCAGGCGTTCGCGGCGTACTACCACGCGATGCGCGAGCGTGGAATCCTGCTTGCGCCGTCGGCGAACGAGCTTATGTTCCTATCGACCGAGCACGCGGACGCCGACATCGACCGCACGGTCGCGGCCGCACACGACAGCCTGCGTGCGCTGCGCAGAGAAGGCATCGTATGAAACCGACGCTCCACGCCGACCGGGCTGCCGAACGCCTCACCGAGGTGCCCCTGTGGCGCCACCGCGGCAACGCGATCGAACGCATCTTCGACTGCGGAGATTTCGACGGGTCGATCCGCTTCGTCAACGCCGTCGCCGCGGCCGCGAACGCAGCGAACCACCACCCTGACCTGACGGTCGCGTGGAACCTCGTGACCTTGACGCTGGCTTCGCACGACGCGGGTGGGTTGACCGATCGCGACTTCGACCTGGCGCGGGTGCTCGACGCCCTCGGCGGTACGAGCGTGCCCTAAGCCTCCGCCTGCGCCTGCAGTGGCGGTTCCGCGACGGGTGCGGATGTCTCGGCCGGCACGAATGGCCGCGGATGTGCCCGGCGGGGCTCCTGCAGCTCGATGTCAGCGACCAAGTCCTTCAGTTCGGTGAACTCGTCCGCCGCGTCGAGCAGCTCGTCGGAGGCGCGCGCGGGGAACGCGCGGGGGTGCTCCGGCGTGGCGCTCGCCGCGAACGGCACCTGCGAGGCGACGACCTGCACGCGAACGCCGCGCGCAGCGACGGCACGAACCGCCGGCGTGAATTCACCGTCGCCGGAGACGAGCACGATGCGGTCGCAGCGCTCCGCGAGCGACAGCATGTGCAGCGCCATGTCGACGCCGATCTGCGCCTTCGTGCTTCCGTCGGCGAACACGAGAACTGGGCGTTTGACGACTTGATAGCCGTTGCGATTCAGCATGCGGATGAAGCCCTGCTGCTGCACGCGCTTGCGCTCGCTCTCCTGCGAGTCCGGCGGTGTCTGGGCGGCGTCGACCACGCGCGCCCGCCGCAGCGTCGCCATCAAGGCGTACGACTCGTCGGTCCATTCGCCGATGTAGTAGGTCGCGCGCAGCAGGCTACGGCCGGCGCAGAGCGTTGCAAGCAACCGCTTGAAGTCGACGCGGATGCCGAGCCCTTCGTACGTCGCCTTCGCGAAGTTCCAGCCGTCGATGAAGATGGCAGTGCGGTCGGCGCCGAGTGTGTGTCGTTCCGTCATAGCAGTGGTAGTTCCCGAGGGCTGCGATCGCTAGCGGGTAGGCATGGGGTACGAGGCAACGCTGCGATGACCCTCGGCGTCGACCGCTCGCACGCCGAAGATCGTGTCGTCCTTGCCGACTCCGGTCAGCGTGGCGGTCGTGACCCCTCCGACGTTGCGCACGTGCGTCCAGGCCGGCTCCGTGGTCGCGCGCCAAACCACTTCGTACGACGCCGCGCGCGGCACCGGCTTCCAGGCCAGTGTCGTGTCGTAGCCCAAATCGCGAACGAGCATCGTCGCGTCCGGCCGGCGAGGCCCGAACGCGAGGGTGGCGAGCGCCGCGACGTTGAGGCGCGTGACGCGCGCGAGGTAGTCGAAGTCGACGTATTGGGGGAGGTCCCCGTACTGGACGCCGTTCTCGACGCGGACCGTCTGATGCTGGTGATCGAAATTCTCGTTCGCTTCGACGAAGCGCACGGCCGCGAAGCCGGCTTCGGAGAACGACTCCTGATCGCCGCCACGCAAGAAGCGATCCTGGCGGGAGACGAGCGTCACGTGCATCTGCGGGACGTATGCCTCGCCGGTTTCCGCAACGAAGCGAGCGAGCTCTCGCGCGGGCGAGTCGTTTTCGCTGCCCAGCAGGTTCACGCGCTCCGGGCGCGCTCCCAGCGGCAGAGCCTCGCTGAAGAGGCGCACGTCGTACGGGGCGGCGATGCCGTCGTGTCCGACCGACGCGCCGATGATATCGTCGTTCAGGTTCGCCTCGACGTCGACGCCGGCGTCGTGCAGCGTCTTCGCATAGTGACCGGAGCCGAACAAGCCTTGCTCTTCGCCGTCGAAGGCCGCGAAGACGATCGTCGCTGCCGGACGCGTCGGCGCGAGCAGGCGCGCCGCCTCCAGCACGCAAGCCACGGCCGACGCGTTGTCGTCGGCGCCCGGCGCGTCGAGGACCGCGTCGTTGCCGTCGCTGTTGCGGGAATCGTAGTGGCTGGAGATGACGATGGTCCCGCGGCTCGGATCCGTCCCGCGCAGCGTCGCGACGACGCTGGACACTTCGACCGCCCGAGGCGTGCGGTCGGTCTTCGGCTGGACGTACGAATCGAACGCGACCGATAGCCGGCCGCCGCTCGCCTTCGCGCGCTCGCGGAACTGCGCCGCGATCCAATCGCGCGCGACGAACACGCCGCGTGCGCCGCGGTCCGCCTCGGAAAACAGGTTGCGCGTGCCGAACGCGACCAGGTGAAGGTCGGTCGCGCGCAGCCGGTCGGCCGAGACCGAGGCGACGAGCGCTTCGATCGTCGGGTCGCGAGGCAGTGCCCCCGGCGCGTCGCCCGGCTGGGCGACGGCGCGTCCGGCGGCTAGCGCCATGGTCAGCGCGGCGAGCGGCGTGGAGCATCGGGTGAACCGGCTCACGCTGCCATCGTTACACGCCGGGAGGGGCCGCCCTTGCCCGGGGGTGACCCTAGATCGCGGCCGCCTGGCGCGGGCTCGAACGGCCTCCGCGCGACACCCGGCGCACGCCGAGATACCTGCCGACGCTGACGACGGTCCCTCCGCCCGGGATCGTACGGATCGCGAAGATGTCGCTGCAGCGCTGCATGATGTGCAGGCCGCGTCCCCGCTCGTCGTCTTCCGGCGGAAGCTCGGCCAAGGCCAGCACCGAGGCACAGCAGAAGCCGACGCCGCGGTCGCGAACGGTCGCGACGATCCGGTCGCGGGCGGCTCGACAGTCGATCTCGATCGGCGCGTCGCAGCACGAATGCTCGATCGCGTTCGCGAGGGCCTCGCCGAGCGCGGTCAGGAGTGCATCGCGGTCGTCATCGTCCACGCCGCGCTCGCTGGCGAACTCGGCGACTCCCTTCCGGACGTCCCGGCCGAAGTGGGGCTCGGGCGGAATGCGAAAGGAAACGGCGGTGACGTGGTCCTCCGCCGGCGATTCTTCGCCCAAGACCATCCTCCGTTCCACGCCCCAGAGTCTACCGCGCGGCGGCTCGACTGAAACCTGGGATGGGCCTGGGAACGCGAACGCCGCCGGATTCTGCGACCCCGCGCGGAACCCGGGAGCCATGGCCGCGGTCGTCTACGTGCTTGCGTGCGCCGACGGCTCCCTCTACACGGGATGGACCGTCGACCTCGTCGCCCGCCTTGCGGCCCACCGCCGGGGGCGGGGCGGGAGCTACACTCGCAGCCGCCGCCCGCTCGCGCTCAAGGCCTGGTGGGAATGCCTGGATCGGAGCGAGGCGCGCAGCCACGAGGCGCGCTTCAAGGCCCTCTCACGGGCTGAGAAGCTGCGCGCGATGGCCCGGGACGAGGTGTTCGGGCGGCGGCTGCGCAACGCCCCGCTGCTCGACCTGCCATCGCGGCGCGTCGCGCGAGGAGGAGCCATGGCTGCGCTGAGTCCGCCCTCCGGAGCCGATCTCGACAACCTCGCCGATGAGGCGAACCGAGTGCAGGCCCGGATCCACACGGCGAAGGGCGATATCGTCTTTACGTTCTATCCGCACCAGGCGCCGGTGCACTCGGCGGCGTTCATCAAGCTCGCTCGAGCGGGCTTCTACGATGGGCTGACCTTTCACCGCGTCGTTCCCGGTTTCGTCGTCCAAGGCGGTTGCCCCAAGGGGACGGGCACCGGCGGCCCCGGCTACACGCTCGACGCAGAATTCAGCGACCTCGCCCACGTGCGAGGGACCGTCGCGATGGCGCGCTCCGCCGATCCCAACTCGGCGGGATCGCAGTTCTACGTGTGCCTCGACGACGCTCGCTTCCTCGACCGCGAGTACACCGTATTCGGTCAGACGACGGCAGGGCAGGATGTCGTCGATGCGATCCGGGTCGGCGACGTTATGGAAACCGTGACGATCGAGCCCAAGGCGCCCTGACACTCACTCCAGGCGGAGCACGCCGTCGATCAGCCCGACCGCCGAGCCGCCCACCTCGATGCGCCGCGCGACACCGGACCCCGAAGTCCGGATCCGCAGCAAGCTGCGCCGCCCCATCCGGGTGCCCTGTTCCGCCGTGAGCTCGAGGGTATCCGCGTCCTCGACCAACCCGTGTGCGAGCACGAAGGTCGCGAGCGGTCCCGTCGCGCTGCCGGTGGCGGGATCCTCGATGATGCCGTGTTCCGGTGCGAACATCCGGCTGTAGACGCCCCCAGGGCGGACCGCAAACACGTAGACGCCGCTGGCCGCATGCTCGCCGAACACCGCGCGGGCCGCGCGCGCATCGAGGGATGCTCGATCGACCGTTGGCACGTCGCGGAGCGCGACGTAGACGAACGGATTCCCGGCGGAGGCGACTTGAACCGGAGCGTTCAGCAGGTCGGCGGTCGCGATTCCGAGCGCCGCGGCCACGCCATCGCGGTCGGCGAACTGTGGACCGAGCGTGACCGGCGGCGTCGTCAACCACGCCGTGAAGTGTTCGGCATCGTCGATACGGACGGACACGGGGCCGATGCCCTCTTCGAGGACGAAGCTGCGCCGGTTTGTCGCGAGCGCACCCGTCGCGTGGAGGACGTACGCGGTGCCGATGGTCGGATGACCGGCGAACTGCAACTCGGCGGCCGGCGTGAAGATGCGCAGCGTCCCCGCCGAGTCGTCGCGCACGGCCGGAAACACGAAGACCGTCTCCGAGAGGTTCAGTTCGCCCGCGATCCGCTGCATCATCGCGTCGTCGAGGCCGCGGGCGTCGTTGAAGACGGCGAGCGGGTTCCCTTCGAACGGTGTCCGGGTGAACACGTCGACGTGATGGAAGGCGTAGGCGCGCACGCAGCGGGCTTCGCCGCTCGCTCCGGCCGCCCCGCACCGAGCCCGCTACATTTGTGACGCACTCGTGTAGGGGGGCGCTCGGGTGCCCGCCAACCCCCGGGGCGATGCGCACCGTCATAGCGGTCCTGATTTTGCTGTTGGCCCGCGCCGGCGTTGCGAGCGCGGCGCCCCCGCTCCACGTGTTCTCGTCGGCTTCGATCTCGCCCGACGCCCACGACGTCGCCAGTCTCGAGAGCGACGATCTGCCGAATGCCGCCGCGCCGCCCTCGGCGATCATCGTCCTGTGGTCGACGGCGAGCGGTCCGCTGCACGTGATCGATCCGTGCGGCCGGCGCAAGGGGTGCCGCGTCGATGCCCCGGTGTGGGCCCCGCACGGGCACCAGATTTCGTTCGTCGTGCACGACCGCGCCACCGGGCACAGCGCGCTCGAGACGTGCGATACGGCCAAGGGGCGCACGCGCGTCCTCATGCGGTTCACCGGCGAATTGAACGCGCCGCGGTACGCTCCGGACGGGCACAGCATCGCGGTGCTCGCGACCGCCAACGCGCACAAGGAAGTCGGCGCCACGCGCGCTGGCGCGGCGCCCAGCGGCGCGATCGGCGTCGATGCGGACGTGCAGCGCATCGCCGTCGTCGATGGGCGGGGACGGATGCGCTACGCGTCGCCGCGAGATCTGTTCGTCTACGAGTACGACTGGTTGCCCGACGGCACGGGGTTCGTCGGTTCGGCCGCACACGGCAACGGCGATAACAACTGGTGGGTGGCCCAGCTGTACTCGTTCGTCGGCGGCAGCGCCGTGTCGTTGTACCGTCCGGCGCTCCAGATCGCGTCGCCGCGCGTCTCGCCCGATGGCAAGAGCGTCGCGTTCATCGGCGGTCTGATGAGCGATTTCGGCTCGACGGGAGGCGACGTGTACGTCGTCCCGATCGCCGGAGGGAGCGCGGTCGACGTCACCCCAAACCTCGCCGCATCGGCGACGTCGCTGTGGTGGAGCAGGTCGTGTTCCTGCGTCACGTTCACGGAGCTGACGGGTACGAGTGACGGCATCGCCGCCGTCGACGTCGATACGCACGCGATCGCGTCGTATTGGTCGGACGAGACGAGCATCTCTGCGGACGGATTCGCCCGCGTCTCCGTCGCGCGCGACGGCGTGACGACCGCCGTGATTCGGCAGGCGTTCGAGCGGCCGCCGGAGATCGCCGTCGGCCCGATCGGCGCGTGGCGCGATCTGACGCACGCGAATGCAAAGCAGGTGTCGGCGGGCCGCGCGCGCAGCCTGACCTGGACCGACGACGGGCGTTCGCTCGCGGGCTGGCTGCTGGAGCCGCGCTCGTTCGACCCGTCCAAGCGCTACCCGATGATCGTGAACGTGCACGGCGGTCCGTCGGCCGCATACGAGTCGCGCTTCGTGGGCCGGGGCATCCTGCGCGATCTGCTCGCGCACGGCTATTACGTGTTCTTGCCGAATCCGCGCGGGAGCTTTGGCGAAGGTGAGGCGTTCACGCAAGCCAACGTGAAGGACTTCGGATATGGCGACCTGCGCGACATCCTGAGCGGCGTCGACGCGGTCGAGCGGCGTGCACCGATCGACGACGATCGCCTCGGGATCATGGGGTACTCGTACGGCGGCTACATGACGATGTGGGCCGTGACGCAGACCCAGCGCTTCAAGGCCGCGGTGGCGGGAGCTGGGGTCGCGAACTGGCTCAGCTACTACGGCGAGAACGGCATCGACGAGTGGATGATCCCGTTCTTCGGTGCGTCCGTCTACGACGATCCCGACGTCTACGCGAGGAGTTCGCCGATCACGTTCATCAAGAACGTGAAGACGCCGACGTTCGCCTTCGTCGGCGACCGGGATGTCGAGTGCCCGATGCCGCAGACGCAGGAATTCTGGCACGCGCTCGTCACGCTTGGGGTACCCACGTCGTTCGTGGTCTATCCGGGCGAGGGGCATGGCATCCGCTCGCCGGCGCATCAGCGTGACATCACGGAGCGAACGCTCTCGTGGTTCGGGCGCTACCTCACGAAGAACTCGGCGCAGGAACCATAAGGCGGAAGACGGTCCCGCCGGCATACGGTCCCGCGGGGCCCCCGTAGCTTGTCGTTCCGTACAGGTGGCCCTCCCCGTCGCGGACCACGGCACTCGTCGGCATCCCACCGTCGGTCGCGTCGTCTTCGAACACGTGCAGGACGCGTTCGCGCCAGGTCGATCCGCTCGGCTCGAGCACGGGCGCACCGGCGAAGGGGATCGCGCCGTCCGGGGCGCCGGTGAATGCGTGGAGCACGCGCTCCGACCCGCCGCCGGCGACGGCCGGCATCGTTTGCGCAGTCGCCGCCGCATACGTTCCGGCAACGAGGGCGAGCAGCGTCGCAATGAACGCAAACCGTCGCGGCATTTGAGCTGTCCTCCGGCGCAGGGGTGGCACGTCAGCGCTCGTAGAGCGTCGCATGGACGGCGCGCGCGATGTGCCGGATCGCGCGCACGCCGAGCGAGAAATCGTCGAGGTTCTTCGTGAGCACGGCGAGGATGTAGGGCGAATCCCCGTACGGGTCGACGATCGCGATGTCGTTGCGCACCGCCGTGATCTCGCCCGTCTTGTTGGCGAGCGGTATGCCGTGTGGGATGCCGCTCCCGATCTTCTCGCGGTCCTCCTGCTGCAACATCAGGTCGATCATGTGCTTGCAGGCGAGCGGCGATGCGATCGTCCGGATCCCTTCGCGCCAACCCCGTTCGATCTGGTAGAGGAGGCTGCCCATGTCGCGCGGCGTCGAGACGTTCTCGCTGTGGTTGCGCATGGCGTGCACGTCCATAAAGTGCCGGCGCAGGTGGGTGTGGGTCAGCCCGAACGCCTGCGCCGTCGCATTGATGCTCTCGAAGCCGAGGAGGTCGATCAGCTGGTTCGACGCCGTGTTGTCGCTCTCGACGATCATGGCGTGCGCCAGCGTCGCGACGGAGAACGCCGCGTCGTGCGCCGCGGAGTCGAACATCGGAGAACCGTCCACGACTTTCGAGTCCGGAGTGGCGATCCGCCGCTCCAGCAGCGCCGGGTCGCGATCCACGCGCCGAAACAGCGTCACGAGGATGAGCACTTTGATGACGGAGGCGGTTGGGAACGACTCGTCGGCATTGTAGGCAACGGGCGCCGCGCTCGGAGACATCGTTCGAGCGAAGACGCCGACGGTGCCGGTGGACGCGCGAGCCGCCGCTGCGATCGCGGAGTCCACTTGCGATGCCGACGCTCGGCGTGGGAGGGCGAGGACCAGCGTCCCACCGATGAAGCGCATCCGTTTCACGCTCACACGCTTTCCGCGAGGAGTCCCCCGGCCCTCGCACAATCGCGGCCGGGATGCGACCCACAGCACTCGTGCCGTCCGATCTGTTCCAACTCGTCGCGGCCGCGGATCCACAAGCGGCCCGCGGAGGTGCCGTGTACTACGTTGCGACGCGCCTCGATCGCGAGCGCAACGAAGCGTGCAGCGCGATCTGGCGCGCGGCGCCCGGGCATCCGGCGGCCGCGTTCACGACGGGTCGCAAGGATCGCATGCCGCGCATCTCGCCCGACGGGGAGACGCTCGCATTCGTCGGCGACCGCGGCGACGGCGTGCGCGTGTACGCGCTCCCGCTGGTTGGCGGGGGCGAGGCGATGGCATTGAGCGGGCCGCTCGACGGCGCGAGTTCGCTCGCCTGGTCGCCGGACGGCCGCAGCCTCGCATACACCGCGAAGGCGGCAATCGATCCTCGGACGGCGCGCGTCGCCGTCGACGAGCGCAGCGGCGCGCGGCACGTGCGGCGCCTTCCCTTCAAGAGCGACGACGACGGACTCCTCGATGGGCGGCGGCGCCAGCTCTTCGTCGTGGACCTGGGCGGCGAGCCGATACAGCTGACCGACGGCGACGTCGACGTTGCCCAGCCCAACTGGTCGCCCGACGGCTCGTCCATCGTCTTTGCAGCGACGGTCGAAGCACCGGACACGGCACTGACTGGGGACATCCTAGTCGTCGCGCGCGCCGGCGGCTCGCCGCGCCGCCTGACCGCCTCGCTCGGACCGGCCGCCGCCCCATCGTTTTCGCGAGACGGGCGCGAGGTTGCCTTCGTCGGCCACCTCCACGGCGACGATCCCGGCGGCCGCAACGACCACGAGTTGCTCGTCGTACCGGTCGCGGGCGGGTCGATCCGCAGCCTCTCGGCAGCGCTCGGCCGGACGATTGGCGATTGGGTCATCTGCGACACCCGGACGCTCGCAGGAGCCGGCGCACCGGCGTGGAGTGCGGACGATGCCGAGGTTTGTGCGCTCGTGTCGGATCGGGGCACCTGCGGCATCCGCGCGTTCGCACGGGATGGCTCGCGGCATCGCGTCGTCGCCGGCGGCGAGCGCGACATCGCCGGGTTTTCCCAAGCGCCCGACGGTGCGTTCGCGTTCGTGTACTCCGATCCGCACGTCCCGAGCGACGTCGCGTTGCTCGATGCGAGCGGCGCCGAGACGCGGCTCACGACGCAGAACGCGTGGCTCGAAGAGCGCGCGCTTCGCGTTCCCCGCCGCGTCGCAGCGTCTGCCGCCGGCGGGACGCCGCTCGAGGCGTGGGTCCTCGACGCCGGCGGCGACGGCGGCCCCCTCGTTCTTCAGGTGCACGGCGGTCCGCACACGGCATACGGCTACGCGTTCTTCTTCGAATTCCAGATGCTCGCGAGCCACGGGATTTCGGTCGCGTACGGGAACCCGCGCGGCAGCCAGTCCTACGGCAGCGCCTTCTCCGGGGCGATTACGGGCGATTGGGGTGGCATCGATGCCGACGACGTGCTCGCGATCCTCGACGCGGTGCTCGCGGACGGGCACTTCGATCCCGCGCGCATCGCGATCGCGGGAGGATCCTACGGCGGCTTCATGACGACGTGGCTTCTGGGTCATACAAAACGGTTCGCGTGCGGCGTGTCGATGCGCGCGGTCAACGACCTCGTCAGCGAAGTCGGTGCGGCCGACCTCGGATGGTTCATCGAGGCCGAGATGGACGCGCCGTGGACCGACGGCGGACGCAAGCTCTTCGAGCGATCGCCGATGCGCGCGGCGGCCGCGATCGAGGCGCCGCTGCTCATCCTGCATTCGGAGCGCGACTATCGGTGCCCGGTCGATCAAGGCGAGCAACTCTTCACCCTGCTGCGCCGGCTCGGACGAACGGTGGAGTTCGTGCGCTTCACGGGCGACGGACACAACCTCGCCCGCGCCGGTACGCCGCGCAACCGCGTCCTGCGCCTGCGCGCGATCGCGCAGTGGTTGGGGCGCCACCTGCGACCCGTGGGATGGACCGCCGCCGCCGACGCCGCCGGCGCGCTCTTCGAACCGTTGCCGGATGAAGCGCGCGCCGAGGCGCCGAGCGGCGGCGACTCGCGCTACGAGTGCCAGGTTCCGAGCGGCGCGGCGGGCGACGTCGCGACGCCGTAGTGCGCCTGCGCCGGGTCGTTCACCTGGTAGTCGAACACGCCGCCCGGGTAGGTGTACCGGTCCATGAAATCGCCGTTGCTCGCCGTATAGAGGTAGGCGTCGTTCTTCGTGAGGGCGACCTCGTACGCGAAGATCGGCAGCGTTTGCGACGCGGTGCTCTGGCCGGGCGGGTAGATCTGCAGGCCCGCGTCGCGGTCGAGAATCAGCAGGTCGCCGGCGGAATCGAAGCTGACGCCTTGGGGACGGCCACCGAAGTCGACCGCCAATTCGGTGAGCGTGTCGCTACCGGCCACGAACTCGCCGACGTCGAACGAATATTCGTTGCCGAAGTAGCATGGAATGACGACGTCGCCGGCGTCGTCGATGGCAGCGTAGTCCGGCTGGTTCTGGTGCGGCGTGTGCAACGTCTGCGTCGGCGTCAACGAGCCCTTCGCAAAGACGCTGATCGAGTCGCTCAGGTAGTTCGTCACGACGACCGTGCCGGCGCGGTTGACGCTGACGCTGAGCGGCGCGTCCAGCCCGGTGAGGATACGAGTTGGCGTCGTCGTCCCCGGCTTGAAGACCTTGACGTCGTTGTTCGTTTCCTCGGCGACGTACAGGTTGCGGTGCGAGTCGACCGCGATGCCCTCCGGCTGGACGAGGCCGGTGATCTGACCGATGGGCGCCGTCGGCGCTACCTTTGTCTTGGTGGAGTAAATGTTGATCGTCCCAGTGGCGTACTCGGCAAGGTATACGACGTCCGTGCCCGCCGCAATCGCTTGCGACCAACCCGGAGCGAACCACGACCGTGCAGGAGCGTTCCCGTCGGGACGGGACGGAGCACTGGCAGCGCGGAGGGGAGCACCGTGAGCCGCGGCGGATGCCGGCGAGCCGGTGGCTCCCGCGAGGAAGGCGGCGACAAGGGCACCCGAAGCAGAAACGCGGACGGACGAACGCATGCTGGATCCTTTCAGATCGGCCTCGTCCGAGTCGAAGCGCCCGAACGCACCCCCAGGTTAGGCCCCGAGCGTCCGCGCAGCGTCCGGACCCGTATGGCGCCGCGACGCAACCGGCGTGACGTACCCCGCTGCCGAGTTCCGGCTATGGGGCTTTCGCGGCGGAACGGGTCCCGGAATTCAGCCCCGGCGCTGCGCTCCCGGAACGCCCGTGAAGAAGCCCGGCAGGACCGGCGTCGCGCGCTTGAGGGGTCGCTCGAAATCGTCGCTCGGCGCCGCGAACTTCCCGGCGACGCCGACGAAGGCGACCACGAGCAGCGCAAGCAGAACGGCGTCGTCCAGGAGCCCCAGCACGGGGATGTCGCCGAAGAGATCGAGCGGCGAGACGATCAGGAGGCCCAAAGCGACGGCGGCAGCCTTCATCCAAAACGGAACCCGCGGATGCCGCAGCAGCGGGAGCACGTGCGGCAGCGCACGCTTGGTGGTCGCGATGAAGCGAACGATGGGGAAGGCCATGCCCCACCGTACCCAGGTCAGCCGCGGGAGTTACGCGGCGTGCGCGACCCGGGGACGCCCGTGCAGCGCCTCACAGGCCCGCGAACACGCCGGGGGCGCCGACCTGCCGCTCCTCAGCTCCCCGTGCCTTGATAGTGATTCAGTCCAAAGCGCCAGAACGCGTATGCCGCGCAGACCCACACGGCGCCGACGACGGGCGTCAGCGTGCCGACCCAGGGCGAAAGAAACAGTCCGGTCTCCGCTTTGTGCAAGAGAAAGGTCGCCGGGAAGTAGTTCATGAACGCGAACGGCAGCACGAACGCCAGCACAAAACGCACCCCGCGAGTGTAGATGCTGATGGGATAGCGCGTGAAGTCCTGCTCGAGCGACATCACGACCCAGCGTAGCGTGTCGATGCGAATGAACCAGAACGACAGCGTCGCGACGGCGAGCGTGATGCCGAAGTCGATGAGGGCGCCGCCGATTGCCACCAGTGGAACGAACGCGACGTAGCCGAGGTCGACGTGCACGCCGCTGAAGCGCGTGACCACGCAGAAGAACACGATCGCGAGCGCGAGTTCGTCGGGCCAGATCTGCTGCGGGACCGTTATCGCCTGGAACAGCGTGTCGAGCGGCCGCACCAGGAAGCGGTCGAAGCGGCCTTCGCGGACGAACGACGGGACGTCGGCGACCGACAAGAAGAACGTGTTGTGGATCGCATGCCCGAGCATCCACAAGCCATAGAGCAGCGCCATCTGGCGGAAATCCCAGCCATTCATGGATGGGAACTGCAGGAGGGTGACCCATAGGGCGGCCAGCGCGGTTCCATGGTAGACGATCGTGAACGCGAACCACAGAAAAAAGTTCGTGCGGTACTCGATCATCGTGAGCAGATTGATCCGCCAGTACTGTGCGTAGGCCGCCAGGTACACGCGGCCGCCCTTCGCCCACGCGAAGCGTGGTTCCGGCGGCCGAGGCCCGGCAAAACCGGGCGCAACCCCGCTCGTGTTGTGAGAGGCGTGGATACGATAGCGAACGCACCGGGGGCGGTGGTCCAGCGGTCGGCGGACCGGGCATACTTCGACCACGGGTGGCTGCACACGCACCACTCGTTCAGCTTCGCGGACTACCTCGATCCGGCGAACCTGCATTGGGGCGCCCTGCGCGTGTTCAACGACGACGTGGTCGCGCCCGGCACCGGGTTCGGCACGCACCCGCACCGCGATATGGAGATCCTGACGTACGTACTCGAGGGCGAACTCGAACATCGCGATAGCATGGGGAACGTCGGCGTCGTGCGCCCTGGGGGCGTGCAGTACGTCAGCGCCGGGACCGGCATCGCACATTCGGAGTACAACCACTCGCGCGAGGCCGACGTCCGCTTCGTCCAGATGTGGGTGCTGCCGCGCGAGCGCGGCTCGCGCCCGCAGTACGGTCAGGTCGACTACGAGGGTGGCGAGCGGCGCAACCGTTGGCTGCCGATCGCGACCGGACAACGCGGCATCGATTCGCGCATCGCGATCGGAGCGGACGCGACGGCCTATGCCGCGCGCGTGGAGGACGTCGCGCTCCGCCACTCGGTGGCAGCCGGGCGCTTCGCGTTCCTGTTCGTCGCAGACGGCGAGGTCACGGCGAACGGAGAAACCCTGGGCCGCGGCGACGCGCTTCGCGTGACGGGCCCCTTCGAGATCGACGTGCGCGGGACGGGCGAGCTGGTTCTTTGGGATGTCCCCCCGCTCGGCGGCGCGAGCACCGGCTAGCCGGCCAGCAGCCTCGCGAGCGACGGCAGTCCCTCGGCGAGGGTCGGGTGGATGTGCATCGAGCGGTCGAGGACCTGCCATGTCGATCCAGCCTCGATGTGCGCGACGATCACGTGAATCAGTTCGCCGGCCTCGTACCCGAGGAACGTGGCGCCGATGATCCGGTCGCTCGCCGCGTCCACGACGAGCCGGAAGAAGCCGCGCTCGAGGTCCCATTCGACCGCGCGTGCCACCGAGGAGAGCGGTAACGTCACGGTGCGTGCGTCGATTCCCGCGGCTCGTGCCTGCGCTTCGCTGAAGCCGGTGCGCGCGAGCTGCGGCTCCGTGAACGTCGTGTACGACAGCACGCGATCGTCTCGTTTCCGCGGCCGCCCCGCGAAGGTGGAGAGCAGCCGTCGGTGGTCTTCCCACGAAACGTGGGTGAAGGCAAATTGGCCCGCCACGTCGCCCAGCGCGAATACGCCTGGGCAGGTGCTCTCGAGGTACTCGTTCACGGCGACGGCGCCGCTTTTTGCCAGCTCGATACCTGACGCTTCGGGCGCGAGGCCAGCGGTGTTGAGCGTCCGGCCCGTCGCAACGAGCAGTCCCTCGCCCTCGACGGCGTCGCCGCCTGCGAGCTGCAGGCGGAAGACGCCCCCGGCCCAGGCGACCGATTCGGCGCGTGCCCCGAGCAGCACGCGGACGCCGTCGGCCTCGAGGGCCCCACGCACTCCGGCCGCCGCATCGCGCTCCTCGCGGTCGAGAACCTCGGCGCCGGCGTGCACGATCGTCACCGCCGAGCCCAGGCGCTGTGCGCCCTGCCCGAGTTCGAGGCCGATGTAGCCTCCGCCCAAGACGAGCAGACGGCGTGGCAGCTCGAGCTGGTCGAAGAAGTTCGCGTTCGTCCAATACGGACTGCCCGCCAGCCCCGGCAGCGCCGGGACCGCGGCTGCCCCGCCGGTGTCGATCACGACGCGGCGGCCGCGCACCGTCCGCCCGCCGCCGGCCAGCGTCCGGACGCCGACGAATGCGGCCTGCGCGCGGACGACGTCGACGCCGGCGTCCGTCAGGCGGCGCTCGACCGCCGCGCTCCAGCGCGAGCGCAGCTCGCGGACCCGCGAGAAGACGGCCCGCTGGTCGACCCGAACGTCGGCGTGGACGCCAAGCGTGCCGGCGGACCTGGCCCGCCCCGCGGCGTGCGCGGCTGCGAGCAGCGTCTTGGACGGCGTGCAGCCCACGTTGATGCAGGTACCGCCGAAGGCGCCGCGTTCGAACAGCACGACGCGCTCCCCGGCTCCCGCAAGGGTGGCGGCAAGCGGAACGCCACCTTGCCCGCTCCCGACGACGACAAGATCGACCTCCTCCGGCGCACTTCCCATGCCCGGGCCTTAGGCGCCCTGGCCCGCCGCTCCGCCAGCGCAGAGCCGGCGGGTGATCCGCGAGACTTTCCCTGCCGTACTCTGGATGTGAAGCCTGGCCATGAGCACGGGAGAAGCAGGCACGCCTGCGAGCCGAGCATAACCTCCGGACATGATCGGACGCGCGGAACGAATCGCGGGCCGATCGCGGAGCGTTTCGAGCGCGCATGCCGACCTCTCGGACGAAGCGCTGATGATCTTGGTCGTTTCGGGTCGCGCAGACGCGTTCGAGGAGATCTATCGTCGACACGCTCCGGCGGTCGCCTCGTTTGTCGCGCGCGTCTCCTCGGACCGCCACGTTGCTGACGAAGTGACGCAGACGGCCTTCATGACACTTTGGAATAACGCGTCGCGCTTTCGTCCCGAGTCGGGACGGTTGCGGGCGTGGCTGATGACGATCGCACGGAACGCGGCGATCGATCGTGCGCGGATCAAGCGGGTCGAGGTGGTTCCGTTCGAATCGGCGCCGGCAGCCGCGGCACGGGACGGCCGCCCCGACGAGCAAGTGGAGAACTTCGAACGCGACCGTGTCGTGCGTCAGGCGCTCGGGGCCCTCTCCGACGACCAGCGGACGGTCATCGAATTAGCCTTTTTCGGCGGCTTGACGCAGACCGAGATCGCGCGGATCATCGACGAGCCGCTCGGTACGGTAAAATCTCGAGTCCGGCTTGCAATGCAGAAGCTGCGGCGCATCCTTGGTCCAACGCGGGAGAATTGGGAATGAGCCAGGTGATAACCGACTCCGAGCACGACGACCTCGAGGCCTATGCGCTCGGCGCACTGGACGTCGAGGACGAGCGGCGCTTTACGGCGCACCTGGCGTCCTGCGGCGCGTGTCGCGACGGCCTGGCAGCGTACGTGTCCGTGACCAATGCGCTCCGTGCGATCCCCGTGGGGGTTCCGCCGAGTCTGCCGCTCGTCGGCGAACCGGCCCCAACGCTCGCGCGGCGCCGGCTCGGGCCGGCGGTCTTCGCCTACGCGGCCGCAGCGGCCGTGCTCCTGGCGCTCGGCGCCGGGCTCCACGCCTTCCTGCAGCCGTCCGCAAACCGCGACCTCATGACCGTTGCCGGCATGCTGGCGGATGGCCCGCGCCAGGCGGTCCTGAGCGGCACGGGCATCCGCGGCCGCGTCATCATCGGGCGCCGCAGCCTGCGCGCCGCCGTCGTCGTGCGAGGTCTGCCGGCCGCTCCGGCCGGAAGCGCGTACCACGTGTGGATCGGCGGCGGAACGCCGGTCTTGGTCGGTGCGCTGGAGCCCGCGGAGGACCACGTCTCCGTGCTGATCTCCGACGCGGCGAAGTTCGCCGGGAAGCACGACGTGGAAGTTTCGCTCGAGTCATCGAGCGCGACGGCGCCCGGTACGCCGGTGGCGACGGGAGCGATCTAGCCGCCCTGCACGACGACGCGCCGCTGCGCGTAGCGCCAGACGACGAGCGATAGGGCCGCGAACGTCGCGAGCCATCCGCACTGCACGAGCAGCGCCCGGACGATGTCATCGCCTGTGGCCTGCCCGATGTAGATGCGCAGCGGGGTCGAGTAGATGGCTGCGAACGGGAGCGCGTTGACGAGGCCGCCGAGCGCGCCCGGGAAGAGCGACAGCGGGAGTATCTGCCCGCTGAGCAGGTCGGAGACCCAGCGGATAACGAGTTGGATCGCGAACGTCTCCAGCGTCCAGAATGCGACTGCGTTCATCAGGAAATTCAGGAAGAAGTTGACGCCGTAGCCGAGTGCGAACGCGACGAGAAACGCCGCGAGCGTCGCCGGCCCGGGCACGTCGATGTGGACCAGGAGCAACGCGCACGCGAGCGACGGCACGATCAGCAGCGCGTGGAACAGCGTCTGGCCGAAGCCGTCGCTGAAGAAGTAGAGTGGCAGGCTGATCGGCTTCATCAAGTCGATTGCGATCGTGCCCTCGCGCACTTTGTCGCGGATCATGCGCGTTCCGTCGATCTCGAGCACGAGCGACATCAGGAGCGCGACCGTCGTGTACGTGATCATCGCGTGCAGGGGGAGATCGGCCGGTCCGGCGTTCTGCGCGTAGAGCGCTGTCCAGAGCGAGCGCAGCAGGTACACCCGCAGCACGAGCGAGCCGACGTTGGTAAAGACCTCGACGCGGTAGGTCGCTTCTCGCGAGAACGCCTTCCGCGCGAATTCGACGTAGGGCAGGAGCATCAGGCGAGCGGCTCTGCCACGCGTCCGCCGGCGAGCGGACGGCCCCGCTCGTCGTACCCCTCGACGTAGATTCGCCGGATGATCGACTCGAGTTCCGGTTCCTCGATCGACACGTCGATGACGCTGTATGCGTCGGCGACGCGCCGGATCAGCTGGTCGGCGCCGATAGAGCCACGGTCGAAGCGCAGGCGGACGACGTCGCCTTCGCGCGCGACGACCTCCGCGCCCGCGACCGACACCTCCGCATACGGCTCGGCCAGCGTGACGACGAGGGTCCGCTGCCGGCCGAAGCGATCCTTCAGCGATTCGATCGTTCCATCGAAGACGAGCGTGCCGCGATCGATGAGCACGATGCGTCTGCACAGCCGCTCGACGTCGGCGAGGTCGTGCGTCGTCAGGATGAACGTCGTACCGCGCGCCGTGTTCAACTCCGCGATGAACGTTCGAATCGCTTCCTTCGCGACGACGTCGAGGCCGATCGTCGGCTCGTCGAGGTACACGATGCGCGGGTCGTGGAGCAGCGCGGCGGCGAAGTCGCCGCGCATGCGCTGGCCGAGCGAGAGTTGCCGGACGGGAGTGGACAGGAAGTCGCTCATCTCGAGGAGCTCGACGAATGCAGCGAGGTTCCGGCGATAGCGCGCAGGCGGCACGGCGTAGATGGCACGGAGCAGTTCGAACGATTCGACCAGGGGCAGGTCCCAATAGAGCTGGCTGCGCTGTCCGAAGACGACCCCGATGTTGCGCGCGTTGCGCTTGCGCTCGCGCCACGGGACGAGCCCGGCCACCAGTGCGTCCCCTGAACTCGGAACGAGGATCCCGGTCAACATCTTGATCGTCGTCGATTTTCCCGCGCCGTTCGGCCCGATGTAGCCGACGAGTTCGCCCTCGTCCACCGCCATCGTGATGCCCTCCACGGCGACGCGGTCCACATGCTCGCGGGAGAAGAGCGTCCGCAGGGCGCCGAGGGCACCGGGCACACGCTTGACGGAGCGGAAGACCTTGCGTAGCTCGCGCGTCTCGATGATCGGCATGCGAGGTGCGACGTTCGTCGCAATGGACGGCGGGTCTTGTGAGGCACGACACGCGTCGCGGCGACGGACATGCCGCCGTGCGAGGGCACGGCGCGTTCCGTCTGGAACACAGAATCCCGGCGGTGCACGCCTACGGGTTCGCACGCCAGGGGGTTCGCAATTCCGTGGTACTCAACGAAATCGAGATCATGTTCGGCGGACAGGCAGGCGACGGCAGCCTGACGACCGGAGATTTGATCGCCGGCGTCTTCAAGCGGATGGGCCTGGAGGTCTACACCTACAAGGACTTCCCTTCGCGCATTCGCGGCGGACACACGAACTACGTGATCCGCGCTTGCGAGCAGCCGGACTACGGCAAGGCCGATGCGGTCGATGGGCTCGTCGCATTCGACGTCGAGGCGGTCGAGGCGCACATCGAGGAGATGCGGCCGGGCGGCTTCGTGGTGTTCGACAACACGTCCGAAGCGCTTCCGGACGGCGTGCGCCGCGCCGATATTTTCTGGTACGAAATTCCGCTGGCCCGGATCGCCAAAGTCGACCTGGGTCTCGAGCTCGTGCGCAACACGATCTCGCTCGGCGTGCTCGCCAAGCTGATCGGAATGGACCCCAAGATCGTTCGCGACGACGTCGCGGCGGTGTACGGGCGCAAGGGCCAGAAGGTCGTCGACATCAACCTGCGCGCGATCGAGGCGGGCGAGCGCTACATCGAGGAGCACTTCGCCGGCCAGCCCGCCGGGTACGGCCTCGTCGCGAAGGCCGACCGCGATCGCCTGATCATGATGGGGAACGACGCGATCGCCTACGGCGCCCTCGTTGCCGGCTGCCGCTTCATGGCAGGCTACCCGATTACGCCGGCGACCGACGTGCTGGAGTGGATGGCGAAGTATGCGCCCGCGTTCGGTGGCGTGGTCGTCCAGGCCGAAGACGAACTGTCGGCCATCAACATGACGATCGGCGCGTCGTTCGCCGGCGTGCGCTCGATGACCGCGACGTCGGGCCCCGGGCAAGCGCTGATGACCGAAGCCATCGGGCTCGCCGCCGTCCTCGAGATCCCCATCGTGGTCGTCGAGTGCGCGCGCGCCGGCCCCTCGACGGGAATGCCGACGAAGACCGAGCAGAGCAACCTCAACCACCTGATCTTCTCCGGGCACGGCGAGATACCGCGCGTGGTCCTCGCGCCGGGGACGGTGGAGGAGTCGTTCTATCTTACCGTCGACGCGTTCAACCTGGCCGAACGCTTCCAGGTTCCGGTGTTCATCCTCAGCGAGCAGGCGCTGTGCCAGAGCAAGGCGACGCTGCCGCCCCTCGACATCGAGTCGGTGCGCGTCGATCGCGGACGCTTGATCGCAGACGGCGAGCTGACGTTCGGCGAGTACAAGCGGTTCGCGTTCACCGACGACGGTGTGTCGCCGCGCGCCATCCCCGGCGTGCCGGGGGGAATGCACCTCGCGGCGGGATCCGAGCACAACGATTTCGGCGTGATCACCGAGAGCGCGAAGAACCGGGCGCGCATGATGGACAAGCGCATGCACAAGCTGCACGCCATGCGCGACGAGCTTCCGAAGGCGCGAGTGCTCGGCGACCCGCACGCAAGCGTCGCCATCATCGGCTACGGAAGCAACCGCGGGCCGATCGCCGAGGCGCAGGACTGCCTGTCGCGCGACGACATCGTGACCCGCTTCCTGCAGCTGCGCACGCTCTGGCCGTTCCCCGACGACGAGGTGCGCGACTTCGTCGCGAGTGCCGATCA
>Ga0302324_100006913_pt1 | contig 24264 bp, 24 predicted proteins | sample Palsa_T0_1_FD_201949 | JGI IMG/M metagenome (GOLD analysis project Ga0302324, IMG submission 201949) | Peat permafrost microbial communities from Stordalen Mire near Abisko, Sweden - Palsa_T0_1 | ecosystem: Environmental > Terrestrial > Soil > Palsa > Peat permafrost | place: Sweden: Abisko... | reverse complement strand
CTTGCCAGCATTTCCGCGACCAACAGTCCGCTTCGTCCGCACCATCCCGGCGGTTCGAAATCCATTCAAACCCCATAAGTAGACCGGCTCAGTTCAACGAATTGTATCCAACGTGTTCCGGGCCGCGCCTTACGGGTTAATTCGAGCCTTCGTCCCCCGGAACACATTGGATACAATCCTCTTCGTTATTTTCTCACAAGCTGGGCTTCGCGGTTTTCGAGGCGGCAGTGTGGCCAGCCCCGAGACGATCCGTACTTTGGTAAGCAACGTGCTTTGGCCCAAGTATGACCACTGTTACTGGCGTTTTCCGGCTCTATCGGAGCGCGTTTGACGCCGCGGTCGCGCTGCGGCGCGGCGGGTTCTCCGAGAGTCAGGTGAATCTCTTATCTCCGGCTTCCTCGGAGGAGGAGATCCATAGCATTCCGACCTCGGATACGGAACAGCCGGGCGTCGGCGGCGCGATCGGAGGCATGCTTGGCGGGGCACTGGGCGTGGCTGGGGGGCTCGAGTTGGGAATGGCCGCGGCCGTCGTGCTGATTCCCGGTGTAGGACCTATATTGGCGTTTGGGTTGGCCGGAGCGGCCCTTTTTGGGGCCGGCGGCGCCTTGGGCGGCGCCGCTTTAGGCAATGCCGCCGACGACAAGGCCACCGACGGCGTCCCGGCGGATGAAATCTTCTTCTATGAGGATGCGTTGCGGCAAGGGCGGTCGGTGGTCCTGGTGCTGGCCGGGGATCATTCCGAAGAGCAGCGCGCACAGAAAGTGTTAGCGGACGCCGGGGCGGAGAGCCTGGATGCGGCGCGAAAGGATTGGTGGCTGGGGTTGCGCGACGCCGAAGAAGAGCACTATCGGGCGCTGGGGCACAACTTCGAGTTGGATGAGGACGTGTATCGCGCCGGCTTCAATGCCGCGCTGCGCCGCGAATGCCGCGGCAGGTCGATCGACGAGGAGTCCGACTGCTTGAAGTGGTGGTATCCGGACACCTGGGATTCCGAGCCGTTTAAGCTGGGGTATGCGCGTGGCCTCCAGTACTGGCAACGACAAGCCGCCGGCGAGGCGGTACATACGCACTCCGGTTAGCGCGCGCGACACCATCGGCCGTTCCAGACTTCGAGTACAAAGGAGAATTCAAATGTTGCTAGGGCTGTTCTTTATCTTGGTTGTGCTGTGGCTGTTGGGATTTCTCGCGTTCCACGTGGCCGGCGGGCTGATTCACCTTCTGTTAGTCGTTGCGGTGATCGTTTTGGTGGTGCACCTCATTAGGGGCCGTTAGCCGCGCCTCAACGGCACGGCGCGTGCTCCATCATTCCCGAGGCTATAAATCATGACAATACGTTCAACCGCTACGCTTACCGGAGCCGTCTTGGCGACGGCCCTGTTGGCATTCTCGGCCTTCGCGCGCGAGCACACCGCCCTGAACGGCACCTGGACGCTGGTGCCCTCCAAGAGCGATTTTGCAGGCCAGCCCGTCCTGCAAGCCGCCACGGTGACAATCGACGAACGGCAGGGCAACATCACCGTCTCCCGTGGTTTCGTGTATGAAGGCGCGGGCGGCGAAACCGTCTTCTATAGGGACATGACCGACGGCCAGAACTACGCCACGTTTCACGACGGCAAAGATGTCAAGAGCAAGACCAGGTGGGAACACGACGTCTTGAAAGTGACGACCACGCAATCCGGCGCGGTGACCGCCGAAAGCTACACGCTTGCCGCGGATGGAACCATGATAGTCAGCGTGGTAAGGCCGGAACACGCCCCGATCACGCTCGTCTTCGAACGCAAATAGCGCAACGGGACCCCTGACTAAAGAACGGCAATTTTGGCGTTCCCGCGTGCAGGTTGTGCACTTCCAATCCGGCGTTCTGCACGAAATCGCGGGCTTCCGGTTTGGCCTCCGCATTGCACATGCGGATCTCGGCGAAGGCCGCCATACGGTCGCCCTCTGAGAAATAAAAGGAAAAAATGAGACGCTTTAACGTTGCTCGTGTCCGTTTCGGTCGTTTACTTCTGTTGGCGGCAGGAGCCTTATGCCTGTCGTCGGTATGCTTCGCGCAAGTTGACGTGTCGGTCGACATCGCGCCCCCCGAACTGCCCGTCTACGAGCAGCCTGAATGCCCCGGCGACGGTTACATCTGGACGCCTGGTTATTGGGCCTGGGGCGACGGCGCCTACTACTGGGTGTCGGGAGATTGGGTGATGGCTCCGCAAGTCGGGTATCTTTGGACTCCCGGCTATTGGGGTTGGCGCGGCGGCGGATTCTTTTTCAATGAAGGTTATTGGGGCCTGGGAGTAGGTTTCTACGGCGGGATCAACTACGGCTTTGGCTACTTTGGCCGGGGTTACGACGGCGGACGCTGGGACGGCGGCCATTTTTTCTACAACTCGGCGTATAATCGCGTGGGCGCCGGCTTTCACAACGTTTACAACGCCAGGGTGAGCGAGGGCGCGGGTGGCCGCGTGAGCTACAACGGCGGCAAGGGCGGGCTGGACGCGCGCGCCACGCCGCAAGAAGAGGCGGCGGCGAGGGGCACGCATACCGCGCCCGTAGCCGCGCAAACGCAACACGCGCAGGCCGCCCGCAGCGCCCCCCAGCAACGGTCTTCGGAGAACCATGGCGCATCCGGCGCCGCAGTCCATCCCAAGGACTTGGCGCCCGTCGCACACGCGGACGCCCCTAAGACGGGGAACACGAAGCTGGACCAACAATACCAGAAGCAGCAGGATCAACTCGGCGCGAAGCAGAACCAGGAACGGCAGAAGCTCCAGCAGCAGCAGGACAAGGAACATCAGCAGCAGACGAAGCAGAATGCCAGCGCGGCGAAGACGCAGCAGTTGGAGCAACGCCACCAGCAACAAACGGCGCAACTGCAGCAGAGACACACGCAGCAGTCTCAACAAATGCAGCAGAGGCAGTCGGCGGCCGGCGGGTCTCACGGCGGCGGTGGCGGAGGCGGGCATCACTAAATACGAGTAGGGCGGCGCCATGCGCCGCCGCGGGCCTTTGGCCCCACCTCGGGATATGTATGTCGCGCGGCGGAAGTAGAGATGAAAACGAACGATCAGCTCGAGCCCAACGTTTTCGTCATCTTCGGGGGCGCCGGCGACCTGACTTGGCGGAAGTTGATGCCGGCCCTGTTCGACCTTTCCCAGGGCCACAGCATTCCAGAGCATTTTTCGATTATTGCCGTAGACCGCGTCGCAATCGGCGAGGACGCCCTGCGCAAGCGCCTGCATGCGGGCGTCGCGAAGTTCGCCCGCAGCTGGAAAACCTCCGCCAAGGAGTGGAACCAGTTCGGCGGGCATATCCACTACTTGCAGGGGGATTTCAAAAGCGATGCGACCTACAAGGAACTCGCCGGCCAGTGCGCCAAGGTGGAAAAGGAGTGGGGCGCCAAAGCTCAGCGCATTTACTACATGGCCACGCCGCCCTCCCTGTTTGGCGTAATCCCCGCCTTCCTCGCGCGCGCCGGCCTGGCGGCCGACCGGGAACGGGCCCGTATCGTCGTCGAGAAGCCCATCGGGTATGACCTGGAATCGGCGCTGGCGCTGAACCGCACGCTCGCCGAAGGCTTTCACGAATCCCAAATTTTCCGCATCGACCATTACCTGGGCAAAGAGACGGTGCAGAACATGTTGGCGTTCCGCTTTGCCAACCCCCTGTTCGAGCCGATCTGGAACCGCCGTTATGTGGACTACGTGACCATCACCGTGGCCGAAGAGGTGGGCGTGGAACATCGCGGCGGCTATTACGATGGCGCCGGTGCATTGCGCGACATGGTGCAGAATCATCTGATGCAACTGCTGTGCCTGGTGGCCATGGAACCCATGGTGTCGTTCGACGCCGACGAGATTCGCAATAAGAAGGTGGACGTGCTGCACTCGGTCCGCCAGATTCCGCCCGATATGGTGCATCACTGCACGGTGCGCGGGCAGTATGGGGAGGGGTGGATCGGCGGCAAAAAAGTGCGCGCTTACCGCGAAGAAGATGGCGTGCCGCCCGACTCGCAGACGGAGACGTTCGCGGCGTTGCGGCTGTTCGTGGACAACTGGCGCTGGCAGGACGTGCCATTCTACCTGCGCACCGGTAAACGGCTCCCGCGGGAAGCTTCGGAAGTCGCCATCCAGTTCCGCGCCGTGCCGCACCAGGCGTTTCCAACCGAGGCGGCCATCGACTGGCAGCCGTCGCGCCTGGTCTTATCGATCCAGCCCGACGAAGGCATCGTGCTGCGCTTTCAGGCAAAACATCCGGGGCAGAAGATGATCCTGCAGCCCGTGGACATGCGGTTCGACTATCGCGAAAGCTTCGCCACGAAATCGCCGGAGGCCTATGTGACGCTGCTTTGGGACGTGATTAACAACGATGCCACGCTGTTCATGCGCGCCGACCAAGTGGAGGCGGCGTGGCGGTTGCTGATGCCGGTGCTGGATGCGTGGAAGGCCAGCCCGCCCAACGATTTTCCAAATTACGCCGGCGGCACTTGGGGGCCGGATGCCGCGCAAGGTCTGATGGTGCAACAGGGGCACAGTTGGCCGGCCCCCGTGGAACTAACAGGAGGACCTAAATGAGAAAGCGGATTGCCGCAGTCGTCGTTTTTTTCACCGCGATTTGCGCGCTGGCGCTCTCCTGCGGCTGCCAAACGGCGAAGCCGGTCGACGATGCAGCCATTGCGAAGAGTGTGAAGGCGAAGTTGGCTACGGTGTTTGGGCCCATCGAAGACAGGCAGACTCGTCAATTCGACCGGGGCGCCAATGGAGAAACCATAACCTATATCTCCGTGAGCTCGGTCGGCGGAGTCGTCACGCTAACCGGCGAAGTGGGGAGCAAGAAGGACAAGGCCAAAGCGGGCGAAATTGCCCGCGGCGTCCCGCACGTAGTCCGGGTGAACAATAACCTGTCGATGGCGCCCGGCTACTCCGACGACGCCGTGAACGACAAGCCGTGAAAGAGTCTCTAAGATTTGGAAGTACGCAGACTAATAAAGGAGCACTATGTCGAAAACTGCTGTTGGTTTGTTTGAGAACCCGGGCGTGGCGGAGCAAGTCGTCCACGATCTCGATGCGAGTGGCTTTCCCCGGAACGAGGTCCGCACTATAAAAGAGTCGCTGGATATGGCGGTTACCGGAGTCACCAGTATCCCACACACCGACTTCGAGGTGGGTTTGGGCCGGGACCTCGCGGCAATCGGAGCGAGCGAAGGAGAGTCCAATGCTTATGTCCAAGAAGTGCGGCGCGGAGGAGTCCTGGTTTTCGCGACGGGATCGAGCGAAGCCGTGGACCGCGCGGCTGCGATCATGAATCGCCACGGTGCGATAACAGTTGAGGAGCTCATCGGCCGCGAGCCGGGCAATGGCCGGATTGCTGGCGCGAGCCTGCCTCTGGTACGCGAGGAAATGCCTTCCATACACGATACCACTCAAACCGGGCGGATCCGCCAATCGGGCGACGGCGCGCGTATGTTCGTTTGGTAGGCCGGGAAGAGCGGGGACCGGCATGTGGGGCGGGCAATTCTGCCCGGATCCGGCTTTGACCGCCTAAAAGGCGGCTGCGGCCAAGATTGGCCGCCCCACAGGTTCCCTACAGCTTCGGGGCATAGTAGCCCTTGCGGCACCGCACCACCAGATCCTTGCGTCCCTTCACCCGCAGATCCACCGTGTGATACTGGCCGTCGGCCCTCAACGGCTCGGGGCGGTAGAAGACGTTGTACTGATGCCGCAGCTCGTTGGCGATGTTTTCGAAGGATTGCTCCAGATCCTCCACCTTAAACGGAAAAAAGGTCTGGCCGCCGGTTTCCGAAGTCAGGTATTTCAGGATCTTGTCGCCGTCGGTTTCGCCGGTGATCACGTTGGTCGAAATCGCATAGATCACCACATCGGCCTTCTGCGCCATTTCGAGCGCCTGGTCGCGCGTGTACTCGCTTTGGTTGTCGTCGCCGTCCGAGACGACCACGATGGCGCGGCGGAACTTGTGCCGCGGCTGGTCCTTGGCCAGCTTGTCGCGGCAGGCGAAGTAGATGGCATCGAACAGCGCGGTGCCGCCGCCAGGGCGCAGGCCGCGGACGGCGTTCTGCAGCTTCTCGGTATCGTCCATGAGGTCCGCCACCAGTTCGGCTGAAGTATCGAAGCTCACCACCATGGCCTTGTCGCGGCCCGGACGCACCACGCTGTTGATGAACGAATTGGCGGCCTCCTGCTCGAACTTGAAGCGCTCGCGAATGCTGTTGCTGGTGTCGATCAGGATGCCCAGCCGCAGGGGAAGGTCGGTTTCGGCGGTGAACTCCGCGATGGTCTGCTGGTTCTTGTTCTCGAACACCTGGAAGTCGTCCTTCACCAGATCGGTGACGAAGCGGCCCTTCTTGTCGGTAACCGTGAAGAGCATGTTGACGCGGGTCACATCCAGGATGATGCGGGTACTGGAATCTTCGACGATCTCGGCCGGCTTTTGCGCGGCCGGCGCAACCCCCTGTTGTGCGTAGACGGCGGCGCAGCACAGGGCGACGGCCGTCGGGAAAAAGAAGGCTTTCATTTGGATCAATTATAACTGTTCCAGCCAGCGTCGAAGATCCTCGGGCAAGGGGGACTCGATTTCGACCGGCTGGCCGGTGATCGGGTGTGGAAGCCGGATGCGATGGGCGTGCAGGAAAAAGCGCCCGCCCGGCGGTTGAATTTCATTCTTGGCGGCGGCCCCGTAGAGCCGGTCGCCCGCTACCGGATGGCCGATAGAGGAGAGGTGCACACGGATCTGGTGGGTGCGGCCGGTGCCGATGCGGACTTCGAGCAGCGTGAAGCCGGAGTAGCGGCCGAGGACCTGATACTCCGTCCAGGCGGCGCGGCCTTGGGCCAGGCGGGCGGTCATCCGGGTGCGGTGGCGCGGATCGCGCGCGATGGGTTTTTCGATGCGGCCGTGATCGGCCGTCACGCTGCCGTGCACCAGCGCCAAATAAGTCTTTTCCACCTGGCGGCCGGCGAACAGCGCGGCCAGCGCGCGATGCGCGGCGTCGTTTTTGGCCACCAGGATCACGCCGCTGGTGAAGCGGTCCAGGCGATGCACGATGCCGGGCCGCAGGTCGCCGCCCACGGCGGATAGCGACTCGAAACGGCCAAGCAGCGCATTGACCAGCGTGCCGGAATGCGCTCCGGCGCCGGCGTGCACCACCATGCCGGCGGGCTTGTCGATGGCGACGATGTGCGGGTCTTCGTAGAGCGCCAGCAGGGGAGTGGCTTCGGGTTCGGCACGCAGCGGCGGCAGTTCGGCGGGCTCTACGTCGATGCGGTCGCCTTCGCGGAGTACCCGGGAGGAACGCGCGGCGGCGCCGTTCACCAGCACGCGTCCGCGCTTGATCCAGTCCTGCAGGCGGGCGCGGCTGAATTCCGGAAACCGCTGATGCAGTACCTGATCCAGCCGCCTTCCCTCTTGTTCGCTTTTAGCGGAGAATTGCAGCAACCCGACCCTTCCGACTTCTGTCTTCCGACTTCCGATCTGTGACACCCTTCCAAACCCGCCGATTATACAGGAAGGGAGTTGTGGGGCGGCCAATTGTGGCCGCAGCCGCATTTCAGGCGGCCAAGCCGGGTGAAACCCGGCTGCGGGCAGAATTGCCCGCCCCACAAGCCAATTTCAGTCACACCTTGTACAGTCCGTCAACCCGCCGGTGGCTGGGCTGTCTTCTGACTTCTGTCTTCCGACTTCTCTTCTGTCTTCCGACTTCTCTTCTGTCTTCTCAGTCTAGCCAAGCGTGCGAGGCTGCGGTCGATACCTCGGCAATCGGCGGGATGGCGCCGAACCGCCTTTGCCGCGCATGGAACTGGCGGACGGCGGCCTCCAGGTCGGTCGCATCGAAATCCGGCCACATGCGCCGCGAGAATATCAGTTCGGCGTAGGCGCATTCCCACAGCAGGAAATCGCTCAGGCGCTGCTCACCGCCAGTACGGATCAGCAGGTCCACCGGCGGACCCAATTGCTCTTCCAGGCACTCGCGGCAAACCAGCCCGGCGTGTGCGGCCTGGCGCACGGCTTCGGCGATGGCGTCGCGCCCGGAGTAGTCCACCGCGATGCGAAGCTGCAGTTTCTCCCCGGCGGCGGTGGCCGATTCGGCCTGCGCGATGGCGGCGGGCAGTTCGCCGCTCAGGCGGTCGCGCCGCCCGATCACCTCGATGCGCACGCCGTTCTCCAGGCACCGGCTGGTTTCGGAGCGGAGATGCTCGGCCAGCAATTGCATCAGGCCGGCGACTTCTTCCGGCGGGCGCCGCCAATTGTCGGACGAGAATGCGAACAGCGTCAGCACGCCGATACCCAGGTCGGGCGCGGCCTCCACGGTGCGGCGCAAGGCAGCGGCGCCAGCGCGATGTCCCGCCAGGCGGGGCAACCCGCGCGCCAGCGCCCAGCGGCCGTTGCCGTCCATGATGATGGCCGCGTGCAGCCGGCCGGACTTGCTATGAGTACTTTGCATCATAAAGTAAAGATCCAAAAAAGGGGCCTACCGCTCCCGCATCGTGCCGATGAGGGCCTCCATGTGATCCAGGTAGCGCTCGAGCGCGCGGCGTCCCACGGCGGTCAGGCGATACTCGGTCTTGGGCAGCCTGTTCTGGAACGATTTGTTGCAACCGATGTATTGCGCGTCTTCCAGTTTGCGCGCGTGCACGCTCAGATTGCCGTCGGTAGTCTCCAGCAACTTTTTCAACTCGTTGAAAGTCAGCGATTCGTTGACGGCCAATGCGCTCAGAATGCCCAGACGCAGGCGCTCATGAATCAGCCGGTCGAGCTTGGGAGCGCCGCCGCCAATCCCGGCGGGGCGCAATCTTTTGTCCCGTTCGCGCGGGAGCGCATTCTGCTTAGCCACCGTATTTCACCGTAATCAAAATGCCAAACAAGATGTGCAGGCCGCCGAAGCCCGCGCCCAGCAGCGTATTGCCCCAGGCCGCCGGGGCAAACAGGGCCGCCGCGCCGAGCGCCATGAAACACACGCCCATGGCCGGCACTACTTTCACGGAAGCCGCGCCGCCGCACAGCACTCCCGTCCCGTAAAGCAGCAGCCAGACGCCGGGCAGGGCGGCGATCAAGCCCGCGCGAAAGAGCACCAGGGTGAGCAGCGCACCCGCCAGCAGGGGCGGCGCGAAGCCCAGCAGGAATTTGCGTCCGGGACCGGAAAGCAGCGGCATTCCCACTTTGTGCGACTTGTGCGCGGCGCCCGCCACGCCGATCAGGCACGCGATCACGGCCTCACCCAGCCAGGCTACCAGCCAGGCGTCTGCGTTCCACATGCGCCGGGCCAGCGCGGCCACCGCCAGCGCCGTGCACCCCAGCGCGATTCCGCCCACGCCCGGCACGGCCGTGAAAGATCCAGCCCGTTCCATGGCGGAGCGGATGTACTGCAGGTTATCGAGCGCGTGCGCTTCGATCGCGACGGGCTCGGGGCGCGGCTGGCGGATGGGTCGGACAACTGCCACGAAACGATTATAGAACGGCGGTCAGGAGTTGTGCAAGTACTTTTCAGAATAAAGCGCCATGCATACCGTTTGGCCCAATGGAATACTTGCGTTGTCGGCGGGCTGGTCGAATCACGGCACCGGCCAATACCCCGCCCGCGTCCGCACCACCGCGTCCGGCCGATTCCGCACCGTCACCCGGATCTGATGGAACTCCTCCGGGTTCGAGTGCGGCGGCGTGAAGCTGATCAGATACTGGTTGTGAATCTCCTCGCCCAGCGCTTCGATCACCTGTTCCAGTCCTTTCTGTTTCAGAAACGAAACCCGCCGCCCGCCCGTGTACTTGGCGAAGGCCTCCGCGATATTGGTCTTGGCCAGTGCCCGCATCTCGCCGAACACCGCGATCAGATTCGTATCGCCCCATTCCGGGTCGCGCGGCTTGCAGTTTTCGTGGTGCTCGTCGCATATCGGCCCCCAGTCCGTCGAAGTAAACGGGGTTAGAAAGCGCGAGTAAGTAATGAAGTAGACTGTCACATTCTCCCGCTGCGCGCGCGAGATGGCTTGTTCCAGCGGCATCTTGCTGCTCCGGTCCTTACTCTCTCCGATGACAAACACCACCTTGCGATTCTCTTTCCGGGCAGCCAGCAGATCCACCGCCTTGGCCACGGCCTCGATGGCGCTGCCCCCGGAACCACCCGCCTTCGCCTGACGGAAAACTCCTTCCAGCGTCGCCGTGTCGGAGGTGAAATCCTGCGCCACCGTGACTTCCTGGCCGTACCAGATCACGGCCGCCTCGCCGCGCTCGCCCGCCACCAGCGGCTCGATCATGCTGCCGATCTTCTTGATCTTGTCGAGAGCGGCCCAAGCGTCCTGCGTCGATTGCACGGCGACCACCAGCGAAATCGGCATGGTCAGCTCGTCCACCTGGATCTTGCGCGGCACATTGTTGTCCAAAAGGAGCAGTTCCTCGGGCGCCAAACCCCGGACATAATGGCCGGCCCGGTCGGTGATGGTGGTGGGCGCAATTACCAGCGGGACCGTGGTTTTGAGCGTGGGTTCCTGCGCCGGCATGCGGCATGCCAGCGCGCACACGATGGGCAGCAGCAAGCCGGCGGAGCGCATACATTAACTTCGCATAGCACGCCTGGTTCCGCGAATGACTGCAACCTTCCTGAGTCTGCCTGACTACGTCGTCGGCGGATCGTAAAGGCTCTGCATCTGCCAGCCCCGATAATGTTGCGGAGCAGCCAGATCCATCAGCACGCTGGCAGGCCCTACTTGAGGAGTGGGAGGAGTGGGGCCGATCTCCAGGCTGTAGCCGAAGTTGCTCTCCAGCGCCAAGTCAAAGACGATGGCATTCTCGAAAAAGTAGTTGCCGTCGCTCAGCAATTGGGCGCTGCCCATGGCCTCGGAATAGCCACCCAGATCGAAGCTGACAACCGGTGTCACCGTCATGGCGCTCTCATCCACAGTTAAAGCCATGCCGCGGCTATCGCAGTCGTACGGCGAGCACTTGCCGCCCAGCCCCAGGGGCGCGGGGGAAACCCGTGTGTTGCCGTTGTCCATAAGCGTCATGGGTCCCGTGCCGCCGTTCTCGATGCCGACTTCGTGCTGATGCGAAAACCACGGCCAGGGGTCGGCCCACGTGTTCGAAAACGTGAAGTCGCCGGCGGGCAGGAGACCGTTGTCGGGCGGCCCCATGGTCCACACGATGTCTCCGGTACCGGCGCCGTCCCGGTAATCGATCTTGAAAATCAGGTCCTGGTGCCGCGAAGACCAGACGATATCGCCTCCCGTGGCGTTGCCGTCCTCGGGCGCCGGCCAATAATACAGGCTGTTGGCGTGGAGCCAGTCATGCGCCAACGGAGCGATGTTGCCCTTGCTCAGCAGCAGGACCGGGGGACATCCGGGCGAGCCGACGCCGCAGGTTTCGCCCAGGGGCGCCGTCCGGGTGACCGGCAGTTGAAGGTAGCCTTGGCCGCCGCCGCTGGGGTCGAATGCGTCCCAATACCAGACTACCTGCCAGTTGGCATTGAGGACGATAATCATATCGCCGATGATGTCTACTGGGAGGCCGCTGGTGTCGCCCTGGGTGCCCACTGGAAAGATCTTTTCAATGTCGATCAAGGCCGCGAGATAACCATTTGGCAGGGTCCGAATGGCGTCGTGGTGAAACGCGCCGGTACAAGCCGAGTCGACCGGCGCAGGCGTGGAGAATGCGGTGCATGGGCCACCGTCCATCGATCCCAGCGCGAGCAGTTCCTGCTGGAGCACGCCCATATTGGTTTCGCGTACCACGTTGCCCGCCAAGTCGATCTGGCGCAGGAATTGCAGTTGGCCGCCGGGTACCTTCGGATTCCAGGCAGTATCGTCTTGCAAGGTAAGTGTTCCGCCGCCCGGGAGGGGACGGGTGAGGCGGTCGCTGTGCGTTTCGCCGTTCGCGAAGTAATACCAGATAATGTTGCCATCCAAGTCCGTCGCCACATCCGGATACAGCGACCCCATCCCAAGCGGGCTGAAGGTATGCAGCGTGATCGGGTAGGCCGTATCGGCGCCCGCGGGGTTGGCCGTGAATGTGGGGAAGGGGATGTTTGCCGGAAGCGCGCCGGTGGTGAAACCGGCCGTGGCGCTCTTCGTTATTTTGCCGCCGGTGTCGGTTTCCGCGTACATGGTGTAAGCGGTGCTCGGGTATAGACCGGCAACTTCAAGTGTCATGGTGGCGGGGGGCTGGCATTTTGCCCAATTCGTGGTCCCGGACGGGATGGGCACTGTGCTCGCTGTTTGATACGCGACCCGCATGGTGCTTCCCTTGGCGCAGGAGGGCGCGCTGAACAAGGCTACCAGAGGGTTGGCGGTTTGTTGCGCGACGGGCGTACTGCCGGTTACCAGCGGCTTTACCGAGTAGGTCGCCGTTTTCGACGCAGATTGGCCGGAGATGAAGTCTTTGGCGACAACCTGGATCTCATAATTGCCATCGAGTCCGGTGGGGACCCACACGAAAGATGGAGCAGTCCAAACGCCGCCCTTAAGCGTGCCGGGGAGAAAGTCCTTCACCATCGTGAGCGATCCTTGGGGCGGCGTGATGTTGAACTGAAAGGTGAGAGGCCCGGCATTGCTGTTCGTGGCGGTGGCTGTCCAGGAGATGGACTGGCCGATCGGTTGCGGAGAGGCATGCGACGGCGTCAGGGATACGATGGCCACGGCGGCAAACGCCGGCGCCGGCCACAGCGCCAGCAGCCCGGCAAGAAGGGGCATGGTTTTGTTCGGCATTTTCATGAAATCTCTCCGGAAGCTAACAAGGCCCACGCAATGAAGTATACCAATCCGTATCGAACAGGTTTTATCGGTAGCCCGCCCTAATGTAACGATAAGCCCGCAAATGTAAAGATTCAGCCTGGAAAGTGTCGCGTTTGCGTCACGTTTCGCCGTCAAGCGGCGGTCACGCCCGGCAAGTTCAGGATAGCGGCGGGCGAAGAGATGAGGATAAGCACTTTACCGATCCGACTGTGCGCTAGGTACTAGACTGTCGGCTTTTCGGCGCGGCTGTAGAAAAGACTACCGCGGTGCCAGACCTTGATTCCGCAGCAGCAGAGGCTTGAGCTTGCCGATTAGATCGAAGTAGCCGCACGGCTTGAGAATATAGTCCACAGCGCCCAGTTCGACGCCTCTTTTCACGTGCGATGAATCCGTCGACGCGGTCAACAGCAACGTTACGAGGGCGGATGTGCCGGGATCGTTCCTCAAGCAAGAAAGTACGTCGATGTCGTTCATCAAAGGCAACCCTATATCCAGTAACAGCAGATCCGGAAGAAGCCGCCGAGCAGCGGCCAGGTCGGCTAGTCCGTCGGTTACGAAATGCGCATCCACGCCAACGCACTGCAGCACGCAGGTCAAGAGCGTGACGATTTCGGGATCGTCGTCGGCAACCACCACGCACGGCTTGGTGGACGGCGCGACGGCGCGACGGCCGTCACGAGTTCCGCCCATGAGGCGGGACAGGCGAAAGTTCAGTTCACTGGGCGGATACGGTGCGAAGATGATGTCATCGGCATGATCCCGCAGGGATGCCCGCGCAGAGATAGCGTCCGGCTCGGCCGCCAGCAGCAGCGGACGGGAGTTGGTCCGCAACTTTTTGGGCTGGAACCAGTTCGACTCGGTGGCAGTATCGCCGACGAGCAGGATCAGGGCATGATAGCGTTCCAGTTCCGGATCCCCGGGCGGGACTAGATTTGCATCGACGTGTGCGAATGAGACTTGGGTCTGCCGCATAGACCCGGTCAGCGCAGCCTCAATGGAAGCACAGGCAATCAATCCGATCCGCAAATCCGAGGGCGAAATTGTACGTTCGGCATGGGTTCTTAAAGGCTCCTCTGCTAGGGCTAGGGTGCTTAACCGCCTTGGGATTCAAACCGGCTAGCACTCTGGTTACCCCCTGCGCAGGATTGTCGATCCTGCTTGTCCTTATCGGCCCGAAACCGCGTTTTCCGCGCGCCGCCGTCACGCATGCCGCGCCTCCGATTCGCCCGCATGTCGCGGCGCTGTTGTACACTAGTCGAAAGCGAATTTGGGGACTATTCGGGCGGCGCGTGCCGCTACTTGAGAAAAGGGGATACTGAGATGCCAGACTCCAGCCTTTCCGGCGAAGGCAAACCGATCGTGCTTACCGCGCCGCTGACGGAGACCATCGACCACGCCGGCTACTTTATCCAAATGGCTTTGGCATCGCTGCCGAAGCGCATGGAAGGGGTCATCGACCAAAAGTATCCGAAGTGGCGCGAATTGGAGCGCAACGCGGACGGCTCGGCCCGCTACATGCCCGCCGGCGTGCGCTTGGTGGAAGCGTCGATTCTGCGCGAGTTTTCCGCCGAGGACGTGGTGTGCTGCTATCCCGACGATTTGCCGAAGTTCATTGGGCCGCGCACGCGCGCCATCGGCGTTTCGACGCACAATCCGCTGGGCGTGACGTTCGCGGCCGGCGTGTACGCTTCCATCTTCGGTTCCTCGCGCGAACCGATCAATTCGCACTACGCCCGCCAACTGTTTCTGACGCTGAAAGAAAGCGCTCACCGCCCGAACTTCAAGGTGATTGTGGGCGGTTCGGGCGGCTGGCAAATCTCGCAGACGGACAGTTTCGAAGACTTGAGCGTGGACTGCGTGGTGGAGGGCCGCAGCGAGTCGGACGACACGCTGGAGCTATTCCGCAAGGCGATGCGTGGCGAACTGTTGCCGCGATTCGTGCAGGTCAGCCATCCCACGGGGCGCGACGAACTGCTGACGCCACAGAAACGTACCACTTTCGGCGTGGTGGAGATGACCACGGGCTGCGGCCGGCGCTGCCAATTCTGCCTGCCGGACCTGAACCCGCAGATCGACTTCCCGAAAGAGAAGATCATGGACGCCGTACACGCCAATGTGCGCGACGGCAACCACCAGATCTCGCTGGCGACCGAGGACATGTTCATCTGGGGGCAGGTGCATACGGGCGTCCCGTTCTATTTCCCGAACCGGGAAGCGCTGTTGGATTTGTATCGCGGGATAGTGAACACGCCGGGGGTCGATAATCACCTGTTGAGCCATTGCACGATGGCTCCTTCCGTGGTCGATCCGAAACTGATCGAAGACTTGTCCGGCGTGCTGCTGGAGAAGAGCCCCGTGAAGCTGCCTTCGGTGAGTACGCATCCCGAGGGGCGCATCCTATCGCCGCTCATCGGCATGGAGACGGGGTCGGTCAGGCTGGCGAAGGAGATCATGCCGGGGAAAGGCGTGCCTTTCCCGATTGAAGAATGGCAGAGCGTGCTGATCCAGGGGCTGACCATTTACAACCGCAACAACTGGTTTCCGGTGGTGACGCTGATGGTAGGCAGTCCGGGCGAAACGGAGGCGGATTGCAAGGCCACGCTCGACGTGCTCTACGAGGTGGAGCGCAGGGGCCTGTTCGCCTTCTTCGTGCCATCGATTTTCACGCCGCTGCACGACACCCGGATGGCGGCCAAGGAAGGCGTACAGGCCAGCCGGAACCTGACGCGCCTGCAGTGGCAGATCCTGATGAAGTGCTGGAAGATGAGCTTGAAGCCGGCGTTGCAAAGTTGGTGGGGTCCCATGGCGTGGCGGGTTGGATCCCTGGTGGCTTGGGTTTGGAAACTGCGCAAGATGAATGGGCCAAATTTCACGTGGCCGCTGCTGTTGTTCGCCAGCGCGCTGCCAGAAGGACTGATGGTGAAGTTGGGGAAGATTTACAGGGGACAGCCGCTGGCGGTGAAAAGCCGCAAAGAACTGCTGGCCAGCATCAGGCGGCCGCACTGGAAGTTTTTGCGGGCGGATAACGGGGATCTGCCGGAGGGGTGGGAAGCGGTGAAGGATGCGGAACCGGAGCCGGCGCTCTTGCGGGTGCTGGGGGTGGGGGATTAGAGCTGCGCGCTCAGGCGGCCCGCCGGCGCGGATCGGAAAGGCTATCGGAGAGCGCGCGAAAAGACTCAACCGGCGTCGCGATCCGAAGGCCGGTGCGCCGCGCCGCAGTCGGCGTGAAATGCTCGGTGTTGTGCGCGATCACCCAATCGGGGCGGCTGGAGATCACCGAGAGCAGCACTTGGAGCGGTCCGCCGCATGGCGAATCAGATGGCGTCCAGCCATCACTGCGGCTTGATCCGGAAACGGCACGATTTCCGGCTTGATTAGAGCGATCAAACGAACATAGCTGTCCAACACCGGTTGGCGCCGTCGGCGTCCACGCCACCCAAGCGGATCGGGAGATTCTCTTCGACTTCCTCGCGCACTGCCTCGGCGAAAACCAGCCGGCATATTCGAGCCGCGCATAACGAGAGGACGGCTTTATCCAACCCCCACGCCGAAAAAATGCCAGCGGTCAAGACGTTGGAGTCGGGGAAGACCCGGACGCGTTCCCGTTGGCTCAAAGTCCCTTGCGCCGGGATGGGGAACTCGAGCATCAAATTCCGGATGCCGCCGAGCGCCGCTCCGCGTCTCAATCGAGCGGGCTTGGAGATCCCTGGCGGCGCGGAGGCTCGAACAACGGAACAGCGCCGGTTTCCAGGCGCTGGATAGCGTGGGTGCCCTGGCACAGGCGCTCGACGAACATCGGGGAAGGCGGCTGGTTCCGATCGATACTTCGAGTTACGGCCCGCGCCAACATGGACCGCGCGGCGGACCTGGCCCGTGCCTATCCACTTGGCCGGACTTAGCGATCCCATGCGGTGTTAACGGCCACCATGCAAACCGCCGATCTAACCCTTGTGGCGGATCGCGGCGAGACCGGTTTGTTTCGGCCCGGCGTTTTAATTGTCGGTGCGGCAGGCGAAGCGCATCTCATTCCTGGGAACCGGACAAAAGATATCGGACGACGTCGGGCCAGCCACCCAAGAGCGCATTCTAAGCCTGCTGTGGACACGGACAATCGGTTGCCAGGCGGTTGGCCGCCCGAAAGGAATTGCGTGAGGCGCCATGTCTAATTCGTACTGCTGCCCGGATGCCGTAGAAGCGGGCGCCGAGGAGCGCGAACGCCTGATTCTAGACCATCTGCCCCAGGTCCGCCTGATTGCGCGCCGCATCCGCAACCGCCTGCCCGAACACGTGAGCCTGGAGGATCTGGTATCCGCCGGCATTGTGGGGCTGATCGCGGCGGTGGATCAGTACGATCCGGCACACAACGTAAAGCTGAAAACCTACGCGGAATACAAGGTCAGGGGAGCTATTCTGGACAGCCTGCGGGGTCTGGACTGGGCACCGCGGCAAAGGCGCAAGAAAGCCAAGCAGATCGAGTTCGCGATCTCCCGCGCGGAGCAGCGGCTGCACCGGATTCCCGGCGAAGAAGAGATCGCCGCCGAGATGGGCGTGGACTTGGTGGAATATCACCGCTGGCTGGTAGAGGTGCAGGGCCTCAACATCGGCAGCCTGGAATATACCGGGGAAGACGGCGAAGGCAAGAGCTTGCTCGAATACCTTAGCGACAACCGGGACCAACTGCCTTCCCGTATCGTGGAGCGGTCCCAGCTCGAGCACCTGCTGTCCGACGCCATTCGCAAGATACCTCCCATGGAACGTACGGTGTTAGGCCTCTATTATATTGAAGAGCTCACGTTGCGGGAAATTGCGCAGGTGGTGGACTTGCACGAGTCGCGCATCTCTCACCTGAAGTCGCAAGCTATCTTGCGCCTGCGGGCGGACATCCAGAAGATCTGGCCCAACCAGGCCGGAGGTGTGATGTGAAGGCCGCACAAGTCCGGCGCGCCGGTTCGCGGAGGAATGGACTGCCAGGCTGGCGCCATGCTGGAGTCTTTGGCCGGAAGGCGCCCCGAGCCGGAGGTGTACCACAAGGCTCTTCGCGAGAAGTACCGGACCTGGCTGGCGGAAGTTCGCCGTATGAGTCCGCCAATTGCTCAGCTTCGCTCCGGCTCCACCGGCCGGTAGCCGTTTTCACGCAATACGCGCCGCGCGATTTCCGCCGCGTCCGGCAACACGTAAAAGAACGCTCCGGTACGCACTCGCTGGAAGATGAAGCCGCCCCGATACTCGTCGGCCTCCACTCCGTAATCCACGCCCGCCGCGCTGAAGATCGCCTCCAGCCGCAACGCCTCGTTCAACCGTTTGGCGATGTACACAAGCACGGGATCCTTGCCTTCGAAAAACGACGCTTCCTGGCGCATGTTTTTTTCTTGAGAGGACCGGCGGCCACCGGCATCTTTACCATTTTAGGAGATATTTGAATGGAAGGTATAATGGCGGACCCGGCCGCGTCTTCGATCAGCCGTGAAGAGGAATTGCACTGGTTAGCGCTGACCCTGGTCCCCGGGCTGGGCACCCGGATGGCTGGAAAGCTGCTGGACCGCTTCCGCACGCCCCAGGCCGTGTTCCGCGCCTCGCGCAGCGAATTGGAGGCTGCGGGCGTCAACGGCGCGGTGGCCCAGAGCATCGCCAGCGGCTGCTCCTTCGAGGATGCCGTCGATCAGCAACGCAAGATGGCCGAGCACGGCGCCGTAGTTATCGTGCGCAGCGATCCCCGCTATCCGGCCCTGTTGCGCGAGATCTTCGATCCGCCCGTTCTGATGTTTGCCCGCGGACGCCTGGAACTGCTGCAGCCCTTCCATTTCGCCGTCGTGGGTACCCGGCGCCCCACGGCCTATGGCTTGGCCGTCGCCGAAAGGCTGGGCGCCGACCTGGCGCGCGCCGGGCTGACCATCGTCAGCGGCATGGCGCGCGGCATCGACACCACCGCGCACAAAGGCGCGCTTTCCGCCGGCGGCGACACCGTCGCGGTACTGGGTTGCGGGGTGGACGTGATCTACCCTTCGGAAAACCGCAAGCTGGCCGCCGACCTGTTCGCCAAGGGCCTGGTGATTTCGGAGTTCGCCATGGGATCCACCGCTTTTCCCCAGAACTTCCCCATCCGCAACCGGATTATAAGCGGCATGAGCGCCGGCGTCCTGGTGGTCGAAGGCGCCCAATACAGCGGCTCGGCCATCACCGCGAAGCTGGCGCTCGACCAGGGCCGGGAGGTCTTCGCCGTCCCCGGCAACATCACATCAAAAGCGAGTTGGGGTCCTAACCTATTGATAAAACAGGGTGCCAAGCTAGTCCAGGACTGGAACGACGTGATTGTGGAACTTCCCGCCGAGGTCCGCCGTCAGTTAATCGAGCGAGGGCGAACCCGCCTGCTGGGGAACGCCGGTGCATCCCAGGACGGCGGCCCGGCATCCCACTTAGAGGGATCGTTACCCGAGATTGGCCGCAGGCTGCTGGCCGTCCTGCAGGTGGATACTGCCATACATTTGGACGATCTGCTTCAGATTGTTGAAGATAGCTCGGCTTCCGAGCTGATCGCCGCGCTTTTCGAGCTGGAAATGCTGGGCCTCGTCAAGCAGCTCCCTGGAAAGAACTTCGTGAAAGTGTGGTAGCCTCTGGGATATCTAATGGAACGTCGTTGAAGTGTTCTTATGCCGAAAGCACTCGTAATCGTGGAATCGCCGGTCAAGGCGAAAACCATCAATAAATATCTTGGAAAGCAGTACATCGTCAAGGCGTCGCTAGGACATATCAAGGATCTCCCTAAGAAAGACTTGGCCGTGGATATCGAGCACGGCTTTGAACCCCGCTACGAAATCATCGAAGGCAAACGCAAGCTGCTCGGCGAGTTAAAACAAGCCGCTAAGGGCGTCGAATCCATCTACCTGGCGGCCGACCCCGACCGCGAAGGCGAAGCGATATGCTTCCATTTGCAAGAGGAGCTGCAGGGAAAGAAGAGCGGCGGGCCGCAGATCTACCGGGTGATGTTCAACGAGATCACCAAGAACGCCATTCAGAAAGCGTTTCAGAACCCCGGCATGGTGGACGAAAAACTGGTGGACGCGCAACAGGCGCGCCGCGTGCTTGACCGGTTGGTGGGTTACAAGATCTCCCCGCTGTTATGGGATAAGGTCCGTCGCGGCCTCTCGGCCGGCCGTGTGCAAACCGTGGCTTTGCGCGTGATCGTGGAGCGCGAAAGTGAAATCGCCGCGTTCATCAAGAACGAGTATTGGACCCTCGACGCCAGCCTCTCCGCTCGCAAACCGCCACTGTTGAACGCGCATCTGATCAAAAAGGACGACCAGACGCCGGAACTCGGCAGCCAGGCCGCCACCGATTACGTGGTCGCGCAGCTCGACGGTGCGGACTACATCGTCAAATCCGTCGGCACGCGCGAGAAGCGCCGCAACCCTGTGGCGCCCTTCATCACCTCCACGCTGCAGCAGGAATCCTCGCGCAAGCTGCGCTTCAGCGTCAAACGCACCATGATCCTGGCGCAAAGGCTTTACGAGGGCATCGAGCTCGGCAAGGAAGGCGCGGTGGGCCTGATCAGCTACATGCGCACGGATTCCACGCGCATCTCCGAAGATGCGTTGCAGGAATCGCGCGCCTATATCGCGGTCAAGTTCGGGCCTGAGTTTCTGCCCGATTCCGCCAACATCTACAAATCCAAGAAGGACGCGCAGGATGCGCACGAAGCCATCCGCCCCACTTCCATGGAGTACAGCCCCGACGATGTGGCCAAGTATCTGGCCGAAGACGAACTGAAGCTCTACCGCTTGATCTGGAACCGTTTCGTGGCTTCCCAGATGACGCCCGCCGTCTTCGACCAGACCACCATCGACCTCTCGGCGCGCGGCAAGGACTCCAGCGATTACCTGTTTCGCGCCACCGGGTCGGTGCTCAAGTTCGGCGGCTTTCTAAAGGTCTACGAAGAGGGCAAAGACCAGTCCGACGAAGAAGACGAGGAGATGAAGCACAGGCTCCCCGCCGTGGAAGAGGGTGAGCACCTGAAGCTCCGCGGCCTTCTGCCCGAGCAGCACTTCACCGAGCCGCCACCCCGCTACAACGAAGCCACGCTGGTGAAGAAACTGGAAGCCGACGGCGTCGGCCGTCCATCCACCTACGCCTCGATCCTTTCCACCATTCAGGAACGCGAGTACGTGACGAAGGAGGGCGGCCGTTTCTACCCCACCGAGCTGGGCAGAGTCGTCACCGGGCTGCTGCTGGAGAACTTCGACGATATCTTCGACATCCAGTACACCGCCCGCATGGAAGAAGAGCTGGACGAAATCGAAGCGGGGAAGATCCCCTGGCGCGAGGCCATCGGCGAATTCTACGAAAGGTTCGACAAGGACCTGAAACACGCCGAAGAGCACATGACCGACATCAAGCGGATGGAGAAACCCACCGACTTGAGCTGCGAGAAGTGCGGAAGGCCGCTGGTGGTCAAGTGGGGAAAGCACGGCAGCTTCCTGGCCTGCACCGGATATCCCGACTTTCCTTCCAGGAGCGCGGAAACCGATTTGGAAAAGCTGCAGAAGGCTATTACCCTCCGGAAGCAGCTAACGGACAAGGCGCGCGAGGAGAGCGAGGAGAGTCGCGGAAAGGCCCAGGCCCGTTACGAGGCCGACCTGGCGGCGCTTGAGAAGAGTCGCGGAAAGGTGCAGGCCCGGTACGAGGCCGATCTGGCGCGGCTTGAGAACCGAATCGCCGAGCGAAAAGTAAAGGATCGCGAGGGCGTCGGACGCCGGAAGAAGATCCAGGCCAAACTTGACGCCGCTCTGGGAGATCTCGAGGAGAAAAGGAAGAAGATCCAGGCCAAACTTGACGCCGCTCTAGGGAAGATCGAGGAGAAAATTGTCGAGCGAGCGGAAGAAGATCGCGATAAGACAAGGGAAGGCCTGAAAAAGATCCACGACCGGTATCCCCAAATTAGTGAGTTCTATGACTTGGACCTACGGGACACCGGCGAGGGTCTGGCGTTGTTTTGGCAGAGAAAAGAGGGTTTCTGCACCTATACCCGCGAGCTGGCGGTCGATTTGCCGGACCTGGACGTAGCCAATCTGGCCGAACAGGGCGAAGAGGAATACTGCGAGAACTGCGGCCGTCCCATGGTGCTGAAGAAGGGCCGCTTCGGCACCTTCTTCGCCTGCACGGGGTACCCGGACTGCAAGACCACTAAGCCTATCGGCGGGACGCAGAAGAAGCCCGATGTGCAGCTCGACGAAAAATGCCCAGTGTGCGGCAGCAATATGGTGCTGAAGACCGGCCGTTTCGGCGAGTTCACGGCATGCGGCAATTACCCTGCTTGCAAGCACGTGAAGCAGAAAACCATCGGGATGAAATGCCCGGAGTGCAATGCGGGTGAGGTGATCGAGCGGCGCTCCAAACGCGGCAAGACGTTCTACGGCTGCAACCGCTGGCCGGATTGCACCTTCGTTACGTGGGGCAAGCCCGTGCAGGAGAAGTGCCCGGAATGCGGCGGTCCTTACCTGGTGGAGAAATGGCTGAAGGCCGGGCCGGTGCTGCAGTGTCCTAATGCGGAGTGCAAGCACAAGCAGCCCATGCTGGTTCCGGTGGAGGCGTTGGCGCAGTAGGGCGGAACGGACGTGCCTCCCCATTCACTCTGCGAAACCGGACGACAGCGGCGTTCTCGAATGTGCTGTGGCGAGCCCGACTTCCAGCGAACGCTTGCCTGAAGCAGATCACCCCAGGCGACAAGGGCAACTGGGTCGCCTTTATCACGCAGATTCACCGCGTCGGTGGAAGGCTATAATTTAGTTATGTCACGCTGGGTCTTCGCTCTGCTCATTTTGAGCTTACCCCCGCTACCGGCGGGCGCGCAGGACCAGTCCAAACAGGCGCCCAAACCGCCCGCGCAGCAGACGGTGGAGCAGGAGCCTCCCGAAGAAGACGCGAATCTCAAGCCCGAGGAGTACTCCTTCAATCCGCTGCAGGCCAACAAGGATCTGAAGATCGGCATGCTGTACTTCAAGAAGGGCAGTTACAAAGCAGCCGCCGGACGCTTTCGCGAGGCCACCAAGTGGAACCCCAACCTCGCGGAAGCCTGGCTGCGATTGGGCGAGGCGGAAGAAAAACGCAAGAATGCCCAGGACGCCAAAGAGGCGTACGCTAAGTATCTGGAGGTGCAACCCCAGGCCAAGGACGCCGCCGAGATCCGCAAGAAAATCGCGGGCCTGCATTAAGCGGGCTTGGCGGCATTACTAGCCGCTCGCCTGAGCGTAGAGGCTTGCGATTATCCTCTTGGTTGCTTCTGATGCGAACACGCGACGGAGCCATCCTCGGAGGGCCTTTTCGGTCTTCAACCCGCTCGCCTGATCCAATTGATCGCTTAAGAGCGCGCTCCGAGGCATCGCCGGCCCGTCGTCAATGAACACGGGATAGAGATCTATGGAATGGTGGACGCTGAACAGCGCGTAGCGGTAGTTACCCAAAGCCGGAACCTTTATCACAAACCGATGGCGGATTTGGTCCCCAACTGATGAGGTCTCGACAGTAGCCTCCAGGACCCCCTTGGTCTTCTCCCCGAGGAAAGCGGCTTGCGCCCTTAGGATCGCGGCAGGCGTAACGATGGTGGCGATCCCCAAATCTGACGGCCAAAGGTCTTCATTCAATTCCGGCATGGAGGTCTCCGAGTTCTAGTCCGAACAATATTGGAAGGTGGTCGGATGCCACGGATCTGTCAGGGCGGCCATTCGCCGAGAGGAGTGAAACGGCTCCAGCGTGCGTAACGATCTCAACACCGTCTGTCGATAGCCGCTCAACCAGACTCGGTCGCAATAGCACTTGGTCGAACATATTCCAATAATAGCTCACGTGCTCACCGGAATCGTGGAAGTATGTACCTGCCGGCGTTTCGCCGCGCTCTCCAAAGCATCCCCACATCGGATTGCAGAAGAACGGATATTGTTGGCCGCTAACCGTGCGCTGCCCCCGGAGTGCTTCAGCGCGCGCCATCGTTGCGTGAAATCCTCCCGCTCCTACGACCCCGGCCTCGAACGGATTCATATTGAGGTCGCCCACAACGACCGTTCGGGTGTGGCCGGCCCGACGCTCGGCCTGCGCAATTGTTTCCGCCCACTGCGAGCACGCGAGTATCTGGCTGCTTTCGCCCGAGTGAAGTTTGCTCGGCAAATGGAGAGCTGCCAGCACAATGTCCATGCACATCGGCAGCCTCAGGCGGCGGATCGTATGGCGCGCGCCGTCTTCCAAAGGATCGAGGAATTCGGGTGTGAAGCTGGTAAATATCTTGATCGACTCTTCCGGAGCTTCTGCCCGGTTTGGCGCGTAGTGAAAAATGGGTCCGCCGTCTCCCAAGTTGAGGGCGGCGAGCAGGTCCCCGACCTGGATCGCGCACTCCAGGAGGACCAGAACGTCCACGTCCCTGGATCTCGCGAGTTCGGCGATGCGATGTTGAATCGGTCTTCGGTTTAAATTCCAGCAGAGGAACGTAGTCACGTTCGTTGTACTTCGGCGCGCGCCAGAACTTACCCACCCGTACTTTCCAAAATTGACCCAGGCGGGC
>Ga0302324_100006912_pt1 | contig 24266 bp, 20 predicted proteins | sample Palsa_T0_1_FD_201949 | JGI IMG/M metagenome (GOLD analysis project Ga0302324, IMG submission 201949) | Peat permafrost microbial communities from Stordalen Mire near Abisko, Sweden - Palsa_T0_1 | ecosystem: Environmental > Terrestrial > Soil > Palsa > Peat permafrost | place: Sweden: Abisko... | reverse complement strand
ATAACATGACGGGTATTAGTGACGCCTTTCGTTCATAAGCTGGTTTGGTTTTCCCTTGCCGGCATCGCCATCGCGCAGACGCCGGCGCCGCCCACGCTCACAGTAGCTGGCGACATCGCAGCGCCGCTCACGCTCAAAGCGGAAGATCTGGCGAGAATGCCGCGCGAGACCGTCTCTGTCCCGGATCAGGATGGAAACAAGGTTGAATATGAGGGCGTTCCAGTGCGCGAAATCCTGACGCGCGCCGGCGCTCCACTTGGCAAGCAACTGCGCGGCAAGGCTCTGGCCACGTATGTCCTCGCCAAGGCGCACGACGGGTATCAGGTGCTGTTCGCCCTGGCCGAGTTTGATGCCGAATTTGGTAACGAGCAGATCGTGGTGGCGGACAAACGGGACGGCAAGCCCCTATTTGGATACCAAGGCCCCTTCCGTTTGGTCTGCCCGAACGACAAGGCCGGCGCGCGTTCCGTGCGGATGCTGGAGACGCTCGAACTCGTGCGACTGCAGAAGTAGGCGCGATGCTCGGGATGAAGTCACTGGGGACGTGGCTGCTCTGCGCGCTTCTTCTGTTCGCCGCGCTCCACCGGCGCGCGGTTTCCGCCGAATCGAACCAGAACGCCGAATACCAGTGGAACCTTCCCAAAGGTTTTCCCAAGCCATTCGTTCCCGCCGACAATCCGATTACCGCCGCCAAGGTTGAACTGGGCCGTTATCTGTTCTACGACACGCGCATGTCGGTCAACGGTAAAGCGTCGTGCGCCACCTGCCACAAACAGGAACTCGCTTTCACCGACGGTCTCGCGTCCGCTCAGGGAGCCACCGGCGAATTACATCCACGCGGCGCGATGAGCCTGGTCAATGTGGCGTACAGCGCCGCGCTCACATGGAGCAATCCTGAACTGCGCAGACTGGAAAAACAGGCGCTGGCGCCGATGTTCGGCGATCATCCTATTGAGCTCGGCCTGCGCGATAACGACGGCTTCCTGCCCACTCTGCGCTCCGACGCAAAGTACCGCGCCTTGTTTGAACGCGCTTTTCCCGATGACGCCGATCGTTTTACGATCGCCAACGTCACCAAGGCGCTCGCCAGTTTCGAGAGAAGCATCATTTCCGCTCGTTCGCCCTACGACCGTTATCACTACGATCGCGACGACAGCGCGATTTCCGACTCGGCCAAGCGCGGCGAGATCCTGTTCTTCAATCAGCACTTGTCCTGCTTCCGCTGCCACGCCGGATTCGATTTCAGCGATGCTACCATTTCCGAGCGGAATCCCGACCGGCAAATCGAATTCCACAACACCGGCCTTTATAATGTTCCAGGCTTGCTGTCCTACCCGGCGCCCAACGTCGGAATCTACGAATACACGAAAGCGCCCGGGGACGTGGGTAAATTCAAGGCCCCTTCGCTGAGAAACATCGCGGTCACCGCTCCCTACATGCACGACGGCAGTATCGCTACTCTCGAAGGTGTGCTCGACCACTACTCCGCCGGCGGCCGCAATGGACACGACAACCCGAACAAAGATCCGCTCATCGCCGGGTTCGTTCTTTCTCGCCAGGATCGTGACGACCTGATCGCTTTCCTTCAATCCTTGACCGATGAGCCGGTGCTTCACGATCCTCGATTCGCCAGTCCCTGGCCACGCCCTCGCGAGTGATTAAAGCCCTGCTGACCGGCGGTCGAAAGTACTTTTTGGCCAGTAAGTATGGTACGGCGTGCTAGTACTTGGTAGAAGCACATGCTACTCTTAGGTTTGTCGGGAAATGTAAAGGAAACTTGTAGATGAGAGTTCGGCTGCTCTTCTATTGTCCTCATTGCAGTTCGCTCTGGTTTCGACCGTCGCAAACCCGCGGGATCAAGGACATTTTCCTGCGTTCCTTCGGCGTCCACGCGCATCGATGCCAGATGTGCCGGCTCCGCTTCTATCTGTTCAAGCCGTACCGCCTGCGTTCGCTCCTGTTCCTTCCCCCTCGGGAGGTGCAGCCCCAGCTCCAGCCCGCCCTCCAGGACGGCAACCGCCCGCTCATGGCCTGGGAGCTAGTGCGACAAAACGCCTCCGACAGCCGCCGCAATACCTGAAACAAACGTCATGCCTCCCGTCGGACGCGTGCTCGAAACCTCGCTTTACGTGGACGACGTCGCGCGATCCATCGACTTCTACCGACGCCTGTTTGATTTCCAGACGCTCCAGGGCGACGACCGGTTCTGCGCGCTCAATGTGTCCAATGAGCAGGTGCTTCTGCTGTTCCGCAAGCACGCCACCACTCAACCCATTACGATACCCGGCGGCGTCATTCCTCCTCACGACGGCGACGGTCAGACGCATCTGGCTTTCACCATCCCGCTGGATTCCGAAGCCGCATGGACGCGGCATCTGCGCGCCCACGAAGTCCCCATCGAGAGCCGAGTGGCGTGGCCGCGCGGCGGCTTCAGCCTGTACTTCCGCGATCCGGACGGCCACCTGCTCGAGCTAGTCAGCCCGGGCTGCTGGACCATCTACTGACGCAAAACTCGCCGCCGCGATCTGCGCGATGTCCATCAGTTTCGGCGGCGTTTTCGAGATCCCGGACAGCGCGTCGCGGAACATGGTATTGCAGAACGGGCAAGCCGCTCCCACCACGCTCGCGCCGGTGTCCACCAGTTCCTGCGCCCGCGTGACGCTGACGCGCTGGCCCTTCTCTTCGCCCAGGAAAGCCAGTCCTCCGCCGGCGCCGCAACAGAAAGAACGCTGGCGCGCGCGCGGCGGATCGATCACGGTCCCGAACCGCGAGATCACGCTGCGCGGCTCGTCATAAACTCCCCGATAACGGCCCAGATAGCAGGGATCGTGATAAACGATTTTCTCGCCCGCCGCCGTTTTCGCCGGCAACCGGTCCAGATGCCGCGCCAGAAATTCGCTGTGATGTTCCACAGGCGGGGCTTCGCCGTATTCGCGCCAATCCGTGCCGATGGTCCGGACGCAATGCGGACAAATGGAGACGATCTTCTTCACCTTGCTCTGCTTTAGCGTTTCGAGATTGCTCTCCGCCAGCTGGCCGAACGCCAGATCGTTGCCCAGCCTTCGCGCCGGATCGCCGGTGCACTTTTCCTTGCGCAACACGCCGAAGCTGACGTTCAACCGCCGCATCACCGTGGCCAGCGATGCGATGATCTCGCGTCCCTGCGGATCGTAACCGCCCATGCAGCCCAGCCATAGACAGTATTCCTGCGTCCCGTCGAAGATCGGGAATTCCTGCTTCTGGATGAATTTGTCGCGCTCGCTGGAAGAGAACCCGAGCGAGTTGCCGTTGCGTTCCAGATTCAGGAAGAGCTTGGTCCCGTAATCGTCCTCCCACTTGCCCGTGTTCACGGCGCCGCGCCGCAGGCCAATGATGATCGGCAAATGCTGCACGCCCACCGGGCACTGGAATTCGCACGCCCCGCATGTCGTGCACTGAAACACCGCTTCCTGGGATAGGTGCTTGCCGAGCAGCGGCTCTTCGCTCGCCGGCCCGAAATCGTTCAAGTACCCCCGCACGCCCAGCGCGATTTCCTTGGGGTTTAGAACCTTTCCGGTGTTGTTGGCGGGACAATGTTCGCTGCACCGTCCGCACTCCACGCACGAATAGGCCTGCAGCGAAACCAGTTGCGTCAGATCCTTGCCCGTATCCAGTCCGAAATCGTCGTCGCCCACCAGCGGCGGAATCTTGCTGAAGGTGTCGCGTTTCAAGAACACCGTCACCGGACTCAGCACCAGGTGCAGATGCTTGGTGTGCGGAATCAGCGGGAGGAAGATCAGAAGCGTCAGCGTATGCGCCCACCAGAGCGCCTTGCTTTGCTCGCCTCCCGGCAGGAACGTTCCCAGGTACGTGACCATCAACAAAAAGATAAGCAACGCGATCAGGCCCGATTGGTACGACACTGGCCCCAGCCACTTCGGCCGGATCACCAATCGCCGGAATGCCAGGCCGCTGATGGAAATTGCGACCGCAACGCCGAAGGCCGCGGCCAGATAGAAGTAGAATCTCCCGAAAACTCCATCGCGAGAAAGGAATTCGAAGCCGATGCCCTCGCCGAAGTGATTAAGCGTGACCAAGGCGAACGCGCAAAAGCCCCAGAAGACGAAAGCGTGCGCCAGGCCGGGCAGGGGACGCTGCCGGATGACCTTGCCTTGCAGCAGCACCTCCCAGATGAAATCGGTAACGCGGCGTCCCACCGGCTGGATGCTGAAATCGGGATCTTTCTTCGAAGCCAGGACGGTTCGCCAGACCTTGCCGAATCGGAACCAGAAGCCATAGAGCGACGCCGCCAACAGCACCAGAAACAACGCCGTTTCCGGCCACGCAAGATGAACCATAAACAGCGAGTGTAGCGCAGGGATAATCCCGACTGTCACTCCCGCCGTAATGCGGATGCCGGATCGATGCGCGCCGCCCGCCAAGCCGGAACCGCCGCCGCCACTAGCGTCATTAGCAGGACGGCGAGCAGCACAGCCGCATACGTCAACTTGTCCGTCGGCTCCAACCCGAACAACATGCTGGCGATCAAGCGGCCGCAGGCGATGGAAATGAGAGTCCCCAACAAGAGGCCCGCTATCGCGAACCCCGCCGCGCTCCGAAGCACGCCGGCCAGTAGATCGGCGGGCCGCGCTCCCAAGGCTAGCCGCAGGCCGAACTCCGCCGTTCGTCGCGCCGTGAGATAACTCATCACTCCATAGACGCCGATCATCGACAGCAGGAGCGCAAGCCCCGCGAACGCGCCGGTAAGGTATACGCGGAATCGCGGCGTGGCAACGGACGCGGCCACCATGTCCTCCAGCGTGGTGAAATTTGTCGCCGCCGTCGGATAAAGTTCGCGCATCCTCTTGCGCACCGGACCGATCAGCGACGCGGGCGGCACGTTCGAACGCAGCACCAGTTGGAATTCATTGGCATAGTAAGGATGCTGCAAGAGCGGCATGTAAAGCTCCGGCTCGGGCGCGGAAGCTGGTGAGTCCTGCCGGACGTCTCCTACCACGCCGACGATCGTCATCCATTTATCAGGTTGATCCAGGCCGCACTTGATGCGCTTATTGATCGGGTCCTGGTCAGGGAAACTGCGACGCGCCAGCGCCTGGCTGACGATGGCCACAAAGGGCGCATCATACTGATCGCGAGCGGTGAACTCGCGCCCGCGCAGTAGGGGAACACCCATCGTCGCGAAGTAGCCGGGGCTGGCGAGGAGAAACCCGGAGTTCGGTGGATCTACAGTCGCTCCCCCTTCGACGAAGTAAGACCCATCGGAGCCGTAGCGACCCGTCGGCACGCCCATGGCCGCCGCAGCGGATTGCACACCGGGAATCGCAGCGAACTCCGGAAGCAGCCGATCGAAGGAGCCGGCCACGCGCAAGTATTCCTCCAGGCCGCGGGCCGGGATGTGGGTGGAAACCACGAGCCTGCCTTCTGTCCGGTAGCCCAGATCGATCGTGGTAAGCGCCATCAAGCTGCGAAACAGGAGGACGGCTCCGATGGCGAGCACTACGGAAAGTGAGACCTCGGTCACTACGAGGGCGCCGCGCAAGCTTCCGGAACCTCCGCCCACCAGCCCGCGCGCTCCACCTTGCTGCAGCGCCTCCCGCAAATCAATCCGAGATGTCTGCCAAGCCGGCACCAGCCCAAAGACGATCGTGGATAGCAACGAAACGGCGCCTGCAAACAGCAGCACAAATCGGTCCACCCCCACTTCCGCGAGACGCGGCAGGTTGTCCGGCGCAAACCGTAAGAGCGCAGCGGTTCCCCCGGCCGCGAACAACACGCCCAATATTCCGGCGGCCACCGCAAGAATGACGCTCTCGACCATCAACTGTCGAACGATGCGCCAGCGGCCGGCTCCTAGAGCTGCTCTGAGCGCGATCTCGCGGGAACGTCCGGCGCCGCGCGCCAGCATCAGGTTGGCTACGTTCGCGCACGAGATCAACAGAACCAGCGACACTGCCGCCATTAAGATCCAAAGCGTCGCGCCCACGCGATGAACCAGTTGCTCGCGCAGCGGCGTGATGGCGAACCCCTTCCCGCCGTTGCTGTCGGGAAACGTGGCCGCCAGCCGCGCCCCGACGGCGTCGAGTTGCGCCCGGGCCTGTTCCGCGCTAACGCCGGCCCTGAGTTTGGCGACCACATAGTAGCTATATGAGGTACGGTTCTGATTCCATAAGCGCGGCGGCGGCGCGGCCAGCCAAACTTCCGCTTTGCGCGGGAACTCGAAACTGGCCGGCAGGACGCCGGCGATCTGATAGGACCGGTGCTCCACCGAAATCGACTGACCCAGCGCCGCTGGGCCGCCGCCGAACATGCGCGTGGCGAACCCACGGCTGACCAGCGCAGCCCGATCCGCATCACTTTGCTCTAACAGCCGGCCATAGTCCGCCTTCACCGAGAACGCGCGGGGCAGATCGGGGCTGACATAGTACACGGTGCTAAATTCACCGCGATTCCCGATTTGCAAACCAATCTCGCCGCCCGTGTACAAACCCACCGCATCAAAGACCTGAGTCTTGGATTGGATATCAATCAAGTCGCCGCCGCTGAGGCGCGGCGTAGTGTGCCCCTTCTCCTTCCAAACCGTGTTCAAAGCGAAGATCCGGTCGGCATCCGGATACGGGAGCGGTTGAAGCAGAACTGCGTTAACGATACTGAAAATGGCCGTGCTGGCTCCGATCCCGAGCGCCAGAGTCAACACTGCCGCGGCGGTGAAGCCCGCGCTTTTGCGCAGGACGCGCAACGCATAATTCACATCCTGAAGCATATGGGCAATCACGCTACAGCAGTGTAGCGCAGGCCGGTTCTCGCCGACCGCGTACCCGTCAACTCGAGCGTTGAAACGACACTTCCAGGCCCATCGCGTCTTCCCTGATTTCGAACGATTTGAACTTTGTCTGCGACATGAATCGCGCGAAATCGCCCTTCGTGTACGCTTGTTTCAGCAACATGAATCGAAACGTCAGCTTTGTTACGACGGAGCTCACCACCCCGAGCGACATCCCATTCACGGCGCGGTTGATGGATTCCATCGGCGCGTCCCGTCGTAAGTCGATGATGAGTCCCCGGCCGCCTTTCCTCAGCACGCGATGCATCTCTTCGAGCGCGCGAACCGGCTCGGCGAAATTCTTAAAGGCGGCGCGGCACACCACGAAATCGAAGGACTCGTCTTTCAACGGCATCGCGGCGGCGTTCCCATGCCGGAAATCGACAATGATGCCGGCCTCCCTGGCATTGCCCCGCGCGATATCCACGAACGTGCGGCTGATGTCGAGTCCCCACACCAGATATTTGCCCAACTTCGCAAGTTCAATGGCGAAATAGCCAGGACCGGGCGCGACTTCGAGCACGCGGGCGCCGCGCGGGAGTTGATCCGCCACCCGTCTCGCCAGTGTTCGAAACTCCGACATCGATTTGCGCGTCAGATTGGCGTACCATCTTGCCTTGTAGCCCTCCATGCCCGGGCCTTTTTGTGCTTTTACGGATATCGCTTGCTCCATACACCGGAGCGTAACTCCGGCGCGCCTTGAACCCCATTGGAATTCGGCGAGCGGCGTCCAGGAATCGGCGAGTAGCGACTCCGTGCACGGTCCTTCTATCGTATAAAGCCGAAAGCCGTGGGCTACGATAGATACTTTGGAGCCGCCATTGCGATTTCTCATGTCAGGAGCCGCCGGTTTTATCGGCTCCCACTTTTGTGACCGCCTGCTGGCCGAAGGCCATGCCGTGCTGGCTCTCGACAATTTCATCACCGGCGCCGGGCGCAATTTGGCGCATCTGCGCGGGAATCCCGCCTTCGAGTTCCGCGAATGGGACGTGTGCCGCCCCTTTGAAGCCGACGGCCCCATTGACGGCGTCTTGCATCTGGCGTCGCTCGCGAGCCCGGTGGACTATTTGAAGCATCCCATCGAAACACTACAGGTCGGCTCGGAGGGAACCGGCCGTCTGCTCGAAATCGCGCGGCAGCACGGCGCGCGCTTCATGATCACTTCCACTTCCGAATGTTACGGCGACCCGTTGGTCCACCCGCAGGTGGAAACCTATTGGGGCAACGTGAACCCGGTCGGAATTCGCTCCTGCTATGACGAAAGCAAGCGCTACGCCGAAGCCCTCACCATGGCCTACCATCGCGTCCATGGCGTCCGCACCAACATCGCGCGCATCTTCAATACCTACGGGCCGCGCATGCAGTTGGACGATGGCCGCGTCGTGCCCGCGTTCATCGATCAGGCGCTGAAGGGCGAGCCGATGACCGTCTTCGGCGACGGGTCGCAAACGCGCAGCTTCTGTTATGTCAGCGACCTGGTGGACGGCCTGTACCGCCTGGCCTTGTCCGACGAGCGCTATCCGGTTAATCTCGGCAATCCGCGAGAGATGACCATTCTCGAGTTCGGCGAACGCATTCGCCGGATCACCGGGACCGCTGCGTCGCTCGAATTCAAACCGCTCCCCGAGGACGATCCCAAGCGCCGGCAACCGGATATCTCCAAGGCCCGGCGTTTGCTGGGCTGGGAACCGAAGGTCGATCTCGAGGTCGGGCTACGTGAGACCATCGCGTATTTCCAGAAGCTCGGCTCGCCCGCTCTACTTCGCCGTTAAGTCGACCCACACCTTGGCCGCTGCCCCGCGCCCGAGCTGCACCGGTTTCCCGTCGATCCGCAAGGTCAGCGTGTCGTCGTAATTGGAGGCCATCATCCGCACATCCGCTCCCGGATGGATTCCGATGCCGTGCAGATATTCGAGCAGGCGGCGGTCGCGTTCGAACACGCTGACCACGGTAGCGTCGGCGGCCGGCGGCACTTCATCCAGCGGCCGTAACCCGCGCTCCCGCCGGTCTTGCGGCGTGTCGCGCTCCACCCGATTTCCATGCGGGCAAGCCTCGCCCGTTCCCAAGCGCTCCACCAGCCGCCTTTCGAAATCGGCCGAAACCGCGTGCTCCAGCTGTTCGGCTTCGTCGTGGACTTTGTACCACTCCATGCCGAAAATCTCCGCCAGCATCCGTTCGATCAAATGATGCCGGTTGAGTACCCGATTGGCGATGTCGCGCCCGGCGGGAGTGAGCGAAAGCTCGCCGTCACGTCCCCCCCGGATCAGGCCGTCCCGTTTCAGCCGCTTGATCGCCATCGTTACCGCGGGCGCCGAAACGCCGAGCCATCGCGCCAGTGTCGCTGCGATCACCGGTTCGCCTTCGCTCTCGGCCTCCGCGATCGCCTTCAAATAGTTCTCTTTGGAGATGGTAATCTTCACAAAACCTGAAACGCCGGCGCCTCTCGCAATCCGCTTGCGCTCACCCATCCGATCTTCACTTCCGCCATTTGATTCGCCTCGCGCCGCCCGGCCAGCTCCACCTTCAGAAAATTACTCGACAGCGCGCCTTCCGTCAGCGTCACTACCGAGAGCGTCCGCCCGATCATACGCCGCCGGAACTCCAGATTCTTCCGCTCCGCCAATTCGCGTAATATCCGAGTGCGTTCCTTGCGCACCTCCGTCGGCACTTGATCCGCGCACTCGGCCGCCGGCGTCCCCGGCCGCTCCGAATAGCGGAAAACATGCAGGTACGTGAACGGCAGGCTTTCGATGAACGCCCGGCTTTCTTCGAACTCCGCTTCCGATTCGCCCGGAAAGCCGGCCATCACATCCGCGCCGATCGCCGCCTCCGGCATCAGCGCTCGCGCTTTCCGGACGCGATCTTCATAATGGCGAGGCCTGTACTTGCGATGCATGCGCCGCAACACTCGGTCCGATCCCGATTGCAAAGGCGCGTGCACGTGCTGTGCGATCCGTGGCGATCCAGCCATCAGCTCCAGCAGATCGTCCGACCAATCCATCGGCTCCACCGAACTCAGCCGCAGGCGCTCGATCGGCGTCTCCTCCAGCAGCTTCCGCGCCAGATCCGCGAGGCGCATTCCATCACCGGCGCCCGCTTCACGCCCCCATCGGCCCAAATTAATCCCGCTCAACACCACCTCGCGATACCGCTCCGCCAGGTTGCGAACCTGATCGATTACCTGGACCAGCGGCGCGCTGCGGCTCCGCCCGCGCACGAAAGGAATAATACAAAACGAGCAACGATTGTTGCAGCCATCCTGGATCTTCAAATTCGGGCGCGTGCGCTCGCCGGCCGCGTCTTCCACCGGCGACGCCAAAAAGTCCCGCTGCGCGAAGATGTCGCCCACGTGAATCTCGCCGTGGTAGTGAAGGTCGGCTGACGACACAATTTCGGGAATCTGAACCTTGTGCGAATTCCCTACCACCCAATTAACCCCAGGTAATACCGCCAACTCCTCGGGAGCCCGCTGCGCATAACATCCGGTCACCAAAATTCGCGCTTCCGGATTCTCCCGATGCACGCGATGCACGGCTTTGCGCACGTCTTCGTCCGCGCAAGCGGTGACAGTACAGGTGTTTAGCACCACCAGGCCGGCGTCCCGCACGCTCGCCGCCGCGGCCATTCCACGGTCGAGCAACACCGCTTCGAGCGCTGCTCCATCCGCCTGCGAGGCCCTGCATCCGAAATTTTGTACGTGAAACGTCCGCACCAATCCGATTCTAGCAACCGCGGCACGGGTTACCCCCGCCGGCCAATAAAGCTCCTCCCTCCGCCGCCCGATAAAACACTCAGATGGAACGTGTCCTTTCCCAAGAAGAAATTGACGACGTCTTTCGGCATAGTCGCGACACGCCGGAGGACGATCCGGCCAAGCACGCTGTCGCTTACGACTTTCGTCGTCCGGACCGGATCGCCAAGGATCAACTCCGCGCCATCCACATATTGCACGAGAATTTCGCGCGTAGCGTGGCCTCTAGTCTTTCGGCGTACCTGCGCGCTTATGTTGCTGTGAATCTGGTCTCGGTGGAGCAGCTCTCGTTCATGGAATTCTCCCAGTGCCTGCCGTCGCCCACCTGTCTGGCGTCGTTGGGTCTGCAACCTTTCGAAGGCAACGCGGTGCTGGAGCTCAATCCGGGGCTGGTCTTCCCGATCATCGAAATGCTGCTGGGCGGCGCCGCCCGTTCGCCGCTCAAGGTCAATCGCGAGGTCACTGAAATCGAACAAAGCGTGATGGACGGAATTTTCCGCATCATCTTGCAGGATCTGAAAACCGCCTGGCACGCCGTCGCGCCGCTCGAATTCTCCATTGACGCCCGTGAAACCGACCCGCAGTTGCTCCGCATCCTGGCGCCCAATGAAGCCGTGGTTGCGGTAAGTATGGAAGTGCGCATCGGCGAAAACTCGGGGATGATGAACATCGGCATTCCCTCCATCGTCATCAAGATGTTGCGCAACAAGTTCGACCAACAATGGTCGGTGCGCAAGGCGCAATCCAACGAGCAGGACCAAGCCCGCATGCTTCGCCTGATTCGCGCTTCCCGGCTGCATCTCGATAGCCGCCTGGCCGGGCCAACGCTGAGCGTGGAAGACCTAATGGATCTGAACAAAAACGACGTCCTCACCTTCGACTATCCGGTAGGCCGCCTGGTGGATCTCAGCATCAACGGTAAATTAAAATTCAGAGGGCGCATCGTGACCACCGGCAACAAACGCGCCTTTCAAGTCGCCGAGATCTCCAAGACCTAGCCGAATCCCCTAGCGGCGCCTAGTATACTGGCAACCGTCAGGCATGAAGCGCGCAGCCATCGGCATTCGAGCGCACTCCGGATGGGGCGCTCTAGTGGTCGTCTCCGAGAATCCCGTCGTGGATGTCATCGACCGCGGACGGATCGCCATTACCGACCCTAACACCCGAGGCGCCAACCAACCCTACCACTTCGCGAAAGAGCTGAATCTTCGCGCAGCCGACCAGCACCTCGCGGACTGCGCGGCCATCTCGGAACAACTCGCCTTCGAAGCTCTCGCCGGTGTCCGCGACCAGTTGTGGCGCCGCGAGTATGTCGCCGTGGGATGTGCGATTCTCCTGGCCTCGGGCCGCGCCCTGCCATCGCTTTCGAACATCCTCGCCTCCCACGCTCTCATTCACACCGCGGAGGGCGAGTTTTTTCGACAGGCGTTTTTCAGAGCCAGCGAAAGGCTGGAAATCCCCGCCACGGGAATTCGGGAGCGGGATCTCGACCAACGCGCCGAAGCGGTTTTCGGCGATCGGGCGAGCCGGTTGCGGCAAGAGATCGCCGCGCTGGGACGATCGCTGGGGCCGCCTTGGACCACCGACCAAAAGACCGCGTCCCTGGCTGCATTGTTGGTTCTGGCCGGCGATCGATGATCGAGGCGATAGACTTGGAGGCGAGCGGGAGCAGAACTCATTGGGCCGTTCGGAGTTTCGCTCGAAATCCGCCGTGATACCGTAGTGAAATATGAATCCCTACGCGCCCCAGTTAGGCAACCACGACCCTCTCGCCGTCATCGAAGCCACCTCCCAAAAGCTCGAAGCCTTGATTGACGAACTCGGCCTTCGCCGAATCGACGAACCGCGCGCGCCCGGAAAATGGAGCGCGAAGCAGATTGTCAGCCACCTAGCCGATTGCGAGCTGACCTTCGCGTTTCGTCTGCGCCAGACCCTGGCTGAGGATCATCACGTGATTCAGCCTTTCGACCAAGAGAAGTGGGCCGCAACATACTCCGCCTACAACGCGGAGGCCGCGCTGGCCGTTTTCTCCTCGGTTCGCCAATGGAACCTGGCTTTGATTCGCTCCTCGATCCCCGCCGCGCTTCCGAAACCGGTTACGCACCCCGAGCGTGGCCAAATGACTTTCGCAACCATCCTCGAAACCATGGCCGGCCACGATCTCAATCATATTCACCAAATCGAAGCGATCGCCGCTCGCGTCGTCGGCGCGTAGTCCCGCCGTCCGCTTGCACCGCCGCGCTACACTCAGGGGAAGCGACAAGCAGCCCAGCGGTTCTTGTAACGCGAGAATTATTATCTTTCAGCCGGACGTTGGGTTCGTTTTGTAAAAAATGGAAAAGGCTCCACAAACGCCGCCCGGGAAGCACTAGCCAATGAATGGCCCTATCGCCTTCAGCCGGACCCTCCGCGCCTTTGATGCCGACGACTTCCGCATCTCGAACTTATTGCTGCTGCTCGTCTTTGTGCTGTTGGCCGCCTGGACTTGGTGGTTTTTTCGCTCCACCGTTCCTCAATTCGAAACCACTCATGAAGTTCGAATTCAGCCTAACCTCTTTATAGCCTCGTTCCCGGCGCGCGCTCTCGAACACCTACGCCCCGGTCAATCCGCCGCATTGGAAGTGGACGGAATCGTCATTCCCGCGAAAGTAAGCGCCATCGCTAGCGATGCGGCGGGCGGCGAAATTCGCGTCTTGTTGATGCCTGCCACGGAGCGCCAGCCTCCCGCGTCCGGTAGCCATCGAGTGGAGGCGTCCGTCGAAGTTGAACGCGTCACCCCCGCCGCGCTCGTCATGCGAGCCATCGGTCGCCTTACAAATCAATGAAGTCGCGCGCACGCTTCCTGGTGCCTGAAGTCGTCCAAAGCTCCAACCTGGACTGCGGTCCGGCCGCCCTCAAATGTCTGCTGGAAGGCTTCGGCATTCGTGTCCACTATGGCCGCCTGCGCGAGGCCTGCCAAACCGACGTCGATGGCACTTCCATCGACACGCTCGAAGACGTCGCCAATCAGCTGGGACTCGAGGCCGAGCAGATCATGCTGCCGCCCGATCACGTGCTTCTCGATGCAGCTCGCGCATTGCCGGCCATCGCGGTCGTGGTCTTGCCGAACGGCATGACGCACTTCGTGATCGTGTGGCGCCGTCACGGCCCGTTCGTCCAGATTATGGATCCCGCCGCCGGTCGTCGCTGGATACGCGGCGTCCGCTTTTTACATGACCTCTACGTTCACAAAATGCCGGTTTCCGCCGCGGATTGGCGCGCATACGCGGGCACGCCCGGTTTTCTGGACCCGCTGCGCCGCCGCGTGCATGATTTGGGCATCGCCGAACCGGCCCTTGGCCTGATTGCTTCCGCCGCCGGAAATCCAGGCTGGCGCCGGGTCGCCGCGCTCGATGCGGGTTTGCGGATGCTCGATTCCCTAGTCCGGTCGAAGGCAATCCGTCTGGGCGCCCAGGCGGCCCGCGTGCTCGAGAGTTTCCTCGAAAACGACGAAACCATCCCCGAGCACTATTGGTCGGTTCGCCCCGCGCCCGCGTCCGCCGGCGGCGAAGAACAGCTCTTGCTGCGCGGCGCGGTCTTAGTGCGCGCCATGGGACTGAGCGAGAAAACCGCGCAGCGCCGCGCGCCGTCGTCGCCCGAACTGATTGCCGCCCTGCATCAACCCTCCACTCGGCCCGGCATCGAACTGCTTCGTCTGCTCCGCGAAGACGGTCTCTTCACACCCATCGCGATAACCGCCGCGCTCATGCTCGCAAGCGGCGCGGTCATCCTCGAGGCGATCCTTTTCCGAGCGCTGCTCGACCTCGCCGGCTTGCTCAGCTTCCCAGATCTTCGTTTGGGCGCAATGGCCGCGCTGATCGTTTTCTCGATCGCGCTGCTGTTGCTCGAAATCCCGCTTACCGGTAGCCTCCTGCGCCTCGGACGCCGGCTCGAAGCCCGGCTCCGTCTCGCTTTCCTCCGCAAAATCCCGCGCTTGGGCGACCGCTATTTCCAGAGCCGCTTGAAATCCGACATGGCCGAGCGCAGCCATAGTATTCACTTGATTCGCCGCCTCCCCGAACTCGGAGGCCAGCTCCTGCGTTACAGCTTCGAAATCGTTCTCACCGCGGCTGGCATCGTTTGGCTCGACCCCGCCAGCGCCGCCATTGCCATCCTCGCGGCGCTGGCCGCGGTCTTGATCCCACTTCTTTCTCAACCGGTGCTGATGGAGCGCGATCTGCGCGTGCGCACTCACGCCGGAGCTCTGAGCCACTTCTATCTCGATGCGCTTCTGGGCCTGGTCGCGATTCATTCCCACGGCGCACAACGCGCGGTGCGGCGCGAACATGAAAGCTTGCTCACCGAGTGGGCGCGCGCCGGGCTGAATCTGCAAAGCGCGGTGCTGGGGCTAGAGACGGTTCAATTTCTAACCGGGTTCGGATTGGCAATCTGGCTGCTCGCCTCGCACCTCGCGCGCACCGGCGAAATCGGAGCGGTGTTGCTACTGGTTTATTGGGCGCTCAACCTTCCCGCGCTCGGTCAGGAAATCGCGCTAATCGCTTGGCAGTACCCGTCTTATCGCAACACTACCCTCCGCCTTCTGGAGCCTCTCGGCGCGTTAGAACGAATCAGGCCTCGATCCGCCGCGGCCGTCGAGCCGGGTTCAGGACCCGCGGCGATCGCCTTCGAACACGTCAGCGTAACCGTGTCCGGCCATTCCGTGCTGCACGACATCGATCTGGCCATCCGACCCGGAACCCACGTCGCCATCGTCGGACCCTCGGGCGCCGGCAAGTCGAGCCTGGTTGGCCTGCTGCTGGGTTGGTATCGGCCCGCCTCTGGGCGCGTCCTGATCGACGGTGTGGAGCTTGACGAAAAGTTGGTGGAGGGACTGCGTCCACGCATCGCCTGGGTCGATCCCGCCGTCCAGCTTTGGAATCGCCCGTTGATCGAAAATCTGCAATATGGATTGCCTCACGGCGTGCGAGCCCCGATAGAAGATATCGTCGAAGCCGCCGGCCTCGGCCGCGTGATCCAGCGGCTACCCGGAGGTTTGGAGACGCCGCTTGGCGAGGGCGGGGGATTGGTCTCGGGCGGCGAGGGCCAACGCGTCCGGTTCGCGCGCGCCCTGCTGCGCCCTGGCGTCCGCCTGGTGATTCTAGACGAGCCCTTCCGCGGCCTCGATTCCAGCGAACGCCGCAGGTTGCTGGAGCGCGCCCGCGAAACCTGGCGCGATGCGACGCTGCTGTGGATCTCCCACGACATCGCCGAGACGTTGGCATTCGATCGCGTGCTCGTTCTCGAAGAAGGCCGCGTGGTTGAGGACGGCGATCCGCGCGACTTGATGGAGAATCCAGCTTCGCGCCTCCATGCCATGTATCAAGCCGAGTGCGCGGTGCGCGATGGGTTGTGGTCGAGCGCCGATTGGCGCAGACTGCGGCTTCAGGATGGCGTTTTAATCGAGCCATGAATCAACTGTTCTGGCCGTCATCCCGACTGAACGAGGCGCTAGCCGCATTCGCAGCCGCGCGAAGCGCCACGCCGGCGCCCCCGAACTTTTCACCCGAGTGGCTCGAAGCCGCCGCGCAGTCTATCGGGCTCGAGGCCCAGGCGGTCGAAATCCCCTACCCAGATCTCGACCGCCATCTGCTCGCCCTGGGTCCCGCGCTCTTACGCGTACCCTCGGAAAACGGCCCGAGGTTTCTCGCCCTTCTTCCCGGTAAACGCCTGCGCGTGCTCGCGCCTGATCTCAGCAAGCAGCGCCTTTCTCTTTCCGCGCTCTCCTCCGCGCTCACCGCAGCCCTGGAGACGCCGCTGCTTACGGAGATCGGCCAACTGCTCGACCGCGCGCAAGTCCCGCCGGGCCAGCGGCCTTCCGCGATTCGGGCGATCCTCCGCCAGCGTCTGAGCGAAAAGCGCATCGGCGGCATCTGGCTCCTGCGCCCACCGCCTTCCGCCGATTTTCGGGGCCAGCTCAAGCAGGCGGGCGTGTTCCGCCGATTGGCCGCCTTGGCCGCCGCGCATTCGGTCCAGTATGTTTTGTGGATTCTCGCCTGGTGGGTGGTGGGAAGCAACGTCATCAATCGCCGCCCCGATTCGGGATGGCTCTTCCTGTGGGCGCTGCTGTTGCTCACCCTGATTCCGCTTCGCGTGTTGATCACCTGGCTGCAGGGTTTGGTCGCGATCGGGGCGGGCGCGCGCTTGAAGCAACGCCTGTTCTTCGGCGCATTGCGTCTGGAGCCGGACAGCATCCGTCATCAGGGCGCCGGTCAGTTGCTCGGACGCGTGCTCGAATCGGAGGCCGTCGAAGCGCTCGCTCTGAGCGGCGGATTCCTGGCGTTGGTGGCGGTCGTCGAACTTGCGATTTCGCTCTTCGTGCTGAGCGCCGGCGCGGGTGGCTTGTTGCAGTCGGCTCTGCTGCTCGCTTGGCTGCTCGCGTCCGGCGCTATTGCGTGGGTCTATTTCCAGCGGAATCGATCCTGGACCGAGGTTCGCCTTCGCATGACGCACGCCCTGGTCGAGAGCATGGTCGGCCATCGCACTCGTCTCGCCCAGCTCCCGCCCGATCGCTGGCACGAGGGCGAAGACGAAGCGCTGGAGTCCTACCTCAAAAATTCGAAGCTCATGGACCGCTCCACCACCGCGCTGCTCGCGATCGCGCCTCGGGGTTGGTTGGTGCTCGGGCTGCTCGGCCTCGCCCCGTCTTTCGTAGCGGGCGGCAACTCGACTGCGCGCATGGCGATCGCCGTCGGTGGAATGCTCTTGGCCTACCGAGCGTTGCGCCGGTTCGCCAACGGAGCTTGGCAATTGGCCGGCGCAGCCGTGGCGTGGGAGCGCGTCGCGGTTCTGTATCGCGCCGCTATGCATCCGGAACTAATCGGTTCGCCCGATGTCGCCGCCCGGGAAACCGGGCCCGGCGTCGTCGATGCCCGCGATCTCGCGTTCCGCTATGGCGCCGACTCGAGGCCCGTCCTGCGAGGGTGCGCGCTGCGCATCTCTCCCGGTGATCGCTGGCTGCTCGAGGGGCCGTCGGGCGAAGGAAAGTCCACTTTGGTTTCGTTGCTGATCGGTTTGCGCCAGCCGAATTCCGGCCGGATTCTCGCCGATGGCTTCGACCGCGCTACTCTCGGCGCGGAAGCCTGGCGGAAGCGCATCGCCTCCGCTCCGCAATTTCACGAAAATCATGTCCTGGCGGAAACGTTCGCGTTCAACGTCCTGATGGGCCGGCGCGGGACGCCCGGTCCTGGCGACCTTCCGGAAGCAGAAGCCGTCTGCCGCGAACTCGGCTTGGGCGATTTGCTCGACCGCATGCCGGCGGGCATGCTGCAAATGGTGGGCGAAACCGGCTGGCAGCTTTCTCACGGCGAGCGCAGTCGCCTCTACATCGCGCGCGCATTGCTGCAAGACCCCGGCGTGATCGTGCTGGACGAAAGCTTCGCGGCTCTCGATCCGGAAAACCTGCGGCGCGTGCTCGAAAGCGTCGCCCGCCGCGCCCGAGCCCTGCTGGTGATCTCGCACCGATGAGTCTACTTCAATCCGCCCACCAGAAACAGCGTCACAATGTCGCGCTGGAAGGAATAGGCGTACGCGGCGCCATCCGGCGTCAGAGCCACTTCGCCGATCCGCACTCCCACCGGGTCCGCGGTCTTCAGTTCTTTCCAAACTTCCGCGCGCCCGGTGGATACATCCAGCCGGTCGATTCGCAGGACCGACGGTTTCTCCAGCTTCCGAAGAAACAGGTAACGTCCGTCGCCGCTCCAGCGGATGACGGATTGGTCCGCGTCGATGTTCGCGATCACTTTCGGCTCGCCGCCTTGGATCGGAAACAGACTCAGCTTGCCGGCGGATGTCACGGTAATATATTTCTGGTCCGGAGAAACGCGGGTGCCGGTCATCCCTTCCGGAGTGATCGGAACCGGCTTTCCTCCGGCCAGGTCCTGCGCGAAAGCCCGCGCTGGACGGTTAGGCTCGTTGCCGGTGAACAGAATTCGACGGCCATCGGGGAACCACTCGGCGCGGCCATAATGGATTCCCGCCGCGCTGAGAGAGCGGGGTTCGCCGGCCCCGGTCGGCAGCAACGTCAACTGCGTGTTGGGTCCGTCGCTGACTATGCAGCTCACCCATTTTCCATCCGGCGACAATGCCGGTTGATTGCCTTCGCCAAGGCGCACGGCCGGAGTCCCGTCGGTCTTCCGCAAGTAGATGGCGACGTTGCGAAGCTTCCCATAGGACAGCTCCACAAACAGGATGGTTTTGCCGTCCGCGGAGATATCGTAGATCCAGGATCCGTCGAACCACGAAAGATCGCGCTCCTGCGTGGTGCCGGGAGGTAGCGCGGTGATGCCGATGCGCGTGTCTTCCGTGGTGGCCAAAACGCGCCCGTCGCGGGACACGTCGTCGAGGGCCATCAGGGCCGGAGTTTCCACCACCGTTCGTTCCTGGCCGTCCAAGCTCACCGCGTGAAGACCCGGGCCGGCGCCCTCCTTGCCGCCTCCGCCGAACCACACTTCCTTTCCGTTCGGCGCCCAAGCCAGATGCAGCGAGACTCTCCAGCCGCGCGACAGAACCCGCTTCTTCCCGCGCAGGTCCACCGTCGTTACCGCGAAATCTCCGATCGCTCGGTCGTATTCGAAGAACGCAAGCGCGTCTCCATTTGGAGAAACGCGGAGATCGTACGGCGGCCATCCTTGATTCTCATAAAGGGTGGTGCCGATAGGATACTCGATTCGGTTGCGACTCCCGACGGTGTGAGACACGGCCAGATTGGCGCCGTCGGGCGACCAATCGGCGTCATTCACGTTTTCGAGAATCTCGCGCGGCGCTCCGCCCGAGAGCGGCACGCGCGCCAGGGTTCCGGCGCTAGCCAGCGATTCGCCCATCAGGATGGCCATTTCGCCGGAAGAGCTGATGGAGAGAATTCTCCCGGTGGGAAGGTCGAGCGAGCGCGACTCGCGGCTACCTGGGCGCATGGAGAAAATGGTCATGGGCTCTTCGCCCCATTGCGCGCTGAAGAGCACCGTCTGGCCGTCGGGAGAAAAGCGCGCAGCGGAAACGTCGCCGCGCCGATAGGTGAGGCGCTCGAAAGTGGGAGGCGGTTGCTTCAAGGTCTGCGATCCCACGAAAGCGCCGGCCGCGAGCGCCACCACGATCAAGGCGGCCCACATCAGGATCGGCAGGCCGGCATGCGTTTTGGCTCGGCCTTCGGGAATCTCCGCCCTGCCCGACTCCACATCCTCCAGCAAATCCTCGAGCGCGACTTTCAGATCCGCCATGCTCTGCCAGCGGCGTTGCGGATCCTTGCGGAGGCAGCGCGCGATGATTCGGTCCAGCTCGCTCGGAATTTGGCCGTCGGCCTGACCCAGCGGCGCCGGGTCTTTTTGAAGAATCGAAGCGAGCGTAGACAATTTAGAAGCGCCGGGAAACGCTCGACGGCCGGTGACCATCTCGTACAGTACGGCGCCGAAGGAGAAAATATCGGAGCGCGCATCCACTCGGTGCGCTTCGGCCTGCTCGGGCGACATGTAGGCCACGGTCCCGATGATGGTGCCGGCTTCGGTTTGCGGCGAAACATTGAGGTGAACGCTCTCGGTGGCCGCGAAGACATCAGGTTCTTCCGGGTCGCTGAGTTTGGCCAGTCCGAAATCGAGAATCTTCACTTCGCCCTGGTCGCTGACGATCACGTTGGCGGGTTTCAGGTCGCGATGCACGATCCCGGCGGCGTGCGCGGCCGCCAAGCCGTCCGCGATTTGGATGGCATAGCGCAGCGCCTCGTTCAATCGCAGGCCTTTGCGTCCGATCAGACGGTCGAGTGTTTTTCCCGCCACGAATTGCATGGCGATGAAGTCCACCGGCTGCCCGTCCACCTGGCCGGTGTCGACGTCATAAATGGTGATGATGTTGCGATGGCTCAGCGCCGAGGCAGACTTGGCTTCCTGGGCAAAACGCGCCCTGCGGTCCGCGTTGCCCACCGCTGCCGCGGGCAACACTTTGATAGCCACAGGACGATCGAGGTGGGTATCGAGGGCGCGATAGACGACGCCCATGCCTCCCGCGCCCAGCTTAGCTTCGATTCGATAGTGCCGGAGCGTTTCTCCGATCATCGCCGGATGGTGGTCTGAACGACCATCTTAGCATTGCGAATGGGCCGGACACGAATCGAACGTGGCGGTCGCTATTTGTTTCAGGCGGCGACGATGGTTGTCAATTTAACAGCTTCGCCACGGCCGCGCGAATTTCGGCGGGATTCGAGCTGGCAACCACGATATGGTTAGAGGCGTCGATCACGAGGGTCGTGCCTTGGTTTGGATTCGCGTTATACCGGGCCGCTAATCCTTGCCGGTCCAGCGCCTGCGGATAATCCAAGCCCATGTCATCCATGCGGTAATTGAGGCGTACCAGACTGGGGGCGTCGACCAGGCCGTACGCCTGTACGCCCTTGGCCCTGAACTCGCTCTCGGTTTTCATCAGAATTTCAGCGGCCCGGCGCCCCGCGACGCTCTCCGAGGACCAGAATGCGATCAATGTGACCTTCGCATCGCCGCCGCCGATCCGCATTTGTTTGCCCTTGATGTCGGTTCCTGCCCACGGTTCAAACGGGGGCCCCGTGGAAGCCGACGCGGCGGGATTTTTCTTCTCCGACACTGGGGCGGGGGTGGCGGACAAGCGCGACTCCAAAGCCTGGCGACGCTCAAATTCCTGGATCGCGGGCAGCGTGGCGCCGAGGATATAACCGCGGATCTCGTTTTCGGACTGGGTAACCGACACGGCGTAGCAGGGAAGCGTCTCACCGATTATGCCGTGACGGACCTGTATCGGATCGCTCTCCTCAACGTTCGCCACAATGGAGGAATCCTCCGTGCACCCGTCGCGAATCGGCACCGACGCGACTGCGGCCGCAACAAAGATCAGTAGAATCACGAAGCGCATGATTTAATGACTGAGCCTCAAGACCTCTGAAGCCAGATTCTCGAACAACGTCGAAAGCTGCGTTTTGTCGGCGGTAACCTGATACAGTCCTTGCTGCTGATTTACCTGAAAGGCGGGATTCGTATACGGCGTAAAGCTCGAATCGTACGGCAGCGCGGGGATAGTCTGCGCATTGGCGACGATCGGCAAAAACTCATGATCTGCCGCGTCCCCGGCATTACCTAGCAGATAAATGGTGTTAATCGTGGTGCTGTATTGGCTCGAACAGGCGGCGCCATTGCTGCTGCCGCATCCGGAGGCGTCGGCGCGGATCCAGTACGCTTCCGCCATGGCGGTGTTCATGGACGCCGCTACGATGGTGGTCGGTTGATCGGGCCGCATGTAACCGGTGTAAGGGCCCGAGGTAAAGAAATTCGATCCTGAGGAAGGTAGCACAGCCGGATTGGGAAAAGAGGACCAAACGCCGCCCTCATATTGCTGGCCAGGAGTGGAATCCGATGCGCAATAAGTTGCTGCCGCGCCGGTAGCGCCCGTGCACGCGTCGTTCACCTGAAACTCCCAGAAATCCCGAGTGTCATAGAGATAAGTAGCGCCCGTGGATTGCAACGTGACGGTGGCCACGGTACAAGTGGCGCCGGGGCAGGTGGCCGGAGTAGATGTCGCCGGGACGCCATGGGTGGAATTGCCGTACTTGTCGAAATCCGGGATATAGGCGACCGCCTGCCGGATTTGCGAGTTTGCGCTCGTGTAAGAGGCGGCACAACTGGCCGGGTAAACTGGAGCGGCGTCAGTGTTGATCGCCTGGTAGAGACCCGTCGTAGTCCCGGTGTCGGTCTGGCCGGAACCCTGGGGTATAGCGCCTGTGATGGTCTGCGAGGCCGAACCGGTGCAAATCACGGGCATGGTGCAGGTGGCGGTCATCGAGGGGCAAGTGCCCGCGACATCCGTTCCATAGCGCACATCGGATTGGGTGCGAACCGGAAAATTCGCGGAGATCGCGTTGGGAGAGCCATCGGTAAAAAGAACAATGGAATTGTAGGCCAGCGGCAGCCCCACGCTCTTAATCTGCTCATAGGCCAGCCAGAGCGCGCTAGTGGTGTTGGTATTATCGAAACACGAAATATTCCCGATGTCCGTATTCAATGTTCCGTCTCCCCAGCTGGTGCTGGGCGCATAGAGCACTTGCGCCGTGTAGGTGAAAGTGATTGCGCCTATAGTATCGTACGGGCTGAAATTGGTGATGAACGCCTGGGCCGCGCTCTTCATCGCGTCGCAAGCCGTGGTCGGACTTCCGGCGTTCATGGAAGTCGAGATATCCAGCACCAATATCAGAACCGTCGCCCGCCGAGTAGCGGTTCCCGTGGCCGAAACGGTAACGGTGGAGACCCCGAAAATTCGCATGAAATAGGTCGGCGCGGGAACCGAAGCGTTGACCAAGATGGTCAGAGTCCCGCTTGAAGTTCCGCTGCCGTCCGTGAATGTCGGTGTCATGGTGGGGCTGCCGGTTCCCAGGAAGCCGCTGGGGAAATTAGCATTGAAATACTGAGTGGCCGTGCTGGTCGCGGCCGTTTGCGCCAAGCTGGGGGTCGAGCCGAGGTTGACGGAACGGCCGGCGGCGAGGGCGGCCGCGTCCACCGCGGAGGACAGACGGCCCTTGATTACGTACAGAGTGCCCGCGTCCACCGCCAACCCGACCATCGCAAGCGTGAAAACCAGCATGATGCAGTAGGTCATCATGACGAATCCGCTGCGTTTCCGATCCTTCTTTGTGCCGTTGATGATTTGAAGCATGCGCTGTTCCCCCGTGCCCCTCAAGTCAGAGTGCGAAAGTAAATTACGGGCGGTTGGAAAATGGAAAACACCGAAATGCCGCTGATATCGGCGTAGGTTTCGGCGATAAGCGAATACTGGCCCGAGGCGAGCGTGATCACCGAAGTCATGGTTGCGGTTGTAACGACGTTGGTGGTGTCGGTCGCGATGTTCGCGGCGGAAATGGTGCCGTCGGAGTTCACGTCGGCCGCCGGCGGCGCTCCAAATACGCTGGCCCAGCGGGTGGTATTCCCAATCGCGACATAGTATTCGTAAGCATAGCTTCCGTAATTCGGGCAATTGCTGGTACTCCACGGCGCCGATCCGCTGGTGACGCCGGACGCGCACTGGACCGGTCCCACCAGGACGATCTGAGAAAGAAAGATGGCGCCATTTCCGGTGGCGCTGGGGTCGTAGGAAGAGTCCGACGCCATGCCCAATCCGTTCGCTTCCCGAATCAGGACGCGCTGATTCACCGTGTCGGCCAGATTGAGATTGGAAGTGGGATCGGTCACCGTCCGCACCATCAACACCGCGGCGCTGCGAGTAATGTTGCTCACTTGAAGGGCCTTATTGAGCATGGCCCCGATGGTGAACGCGCCGGCGAAGAGAAACGTCAGCGAAATGCAAACCATGGCGAACTCAAGCATCGCTTGGCCGGACTCGGATCTTGAACGTTTCGTGGACATAGACATATCTTCCGATTAGGGCGTAGGTGGAGTGAGCCCCTGCGGGAGGTTGCCGAGCACGTCCATGGCGTCGGCGGAAAGAGACAGCCCCAGTCCGGTTTGGCCGGAGGAGTTGGTTACCTGACTGCCCGCGGTGTAACCCTTGATGGGCACCATCCACAACAAGGGGTAAGCGGGGATGTCGACTTCGACGATGTTTCCCGGCTGATTCGCGTAGCTAATGGTAACGGTGGTGGTGCTGGTGCCGGTAGTGACGCTATAAGTGTAGGGAAGCGTGACGACGGTGCTGGCG
>Ga0302324_100006909_pt1 | contig 24272 bp, 24 predicted proteins | sample Palsa_T0_1_FD_201949 | JGI IMG/M metagenome (GOLD analysis project Ga0302324, IMG submission 201949) | Peat permafrost microbial communities from Stordalen Mire near Abisko, Sweden - Palsa_T0_1 | ecosystem: Environmental > Terrestrial > Soil > Palsa > Peat permafrost | place: Sweden: Abisko... | reverse complement strand
CCACTCGCCGCTTGCCACGTACCACTCGATCATCGGCTCGTCGAGCTCGCGAAAGCTGACCGCGGTGGACTCCGCTTGCGTCAACGGCTGCGCACCGGCGGCAACCAGAGCGAGGCCGCTGATCACGGTGTGCGTTCGCCCCGACAGTGCGCGCAGCGTCGCCGCCGCCTGATCCGCGGTCGCTGGCTTGCCGTAGAGCACACCGTCGAGGGCGACCACAGTGTCGACGCCGAGTACGAGCTCGCCGCTGACCGGCGCGAGCGCGGTTGCCTTGCGCAGCGCGTTCTCCAGCGCGACCGCCGGCGGATCGCCCTGCTCGAGCTCCTCGATGTCGCTGGGGCGAACGACGAAGTCGACGCCGAGCCGCTCGAGGATCGCCCGCCGCTGGGGCGAGCGTGAGGCCAGCACGAGCTTCACAGCTGCTCGAAGAAGATTCCGATCTCCCGTGCCGCCGAATCCGGGCTGTCGGAGCCGTGCACCAGGTTCTCGCCGGTCGCGGTCGCGAAGTCGCCGCGAATCGAGCCGGGCGCCGCCTCCAGCGGGTTGGTCGCCCCAATCACTTGGCGCGCGGCGCTGATCGCCGAGTCTCCCTCGAGCACCATCGCGACGAGCGGGCCGGAGCTGATGAACGCGACGAGCTCACCAAAGAACGGTCGCCCCGCGTGCTCGGCGTAGTGGCGCTCGCCAAGCTCGCGGGTCATCGTCATCACGCGCAGGGCAATCGGACGCAGCCCCTTGCGCTCGAAGCGGGCGAGTATCTCCCCGGTGAGGTTGCGAGCGTAAGCGTCGGGCTTGGCGAGAATGAGCGTGCGCTCCATCGAGGGGGCTCTCCTTGGTTGGGTGAGAACTGCGCGGGTCAAGAGCCTGTCAAAGACGCCGGGCCGGCGTCTGGCGCCCGCGGCGGCCGTTGTTCTTCTGCTACCGCTGGGAGGACTCTCGCGCGCTAGCTTTCGACTCGTCGCTGCACCGTCAGGGCCCCCGGCACGTGTGCCTCGCAATACGGACACACGCTCCACGTCAAATCGAGCGGCCGATGGCAGTGGGCGCACGGCTCGCGCAGGCGGCTCTGGCAGTTCGGGCAGAGGAGGAAATCCTTCTCGACCTCCTCGTGGCAGTACGGACAGGTGAAGACCGAGAACTGGGCCAGCCGCGCCTCGGCGGCCTGGATCTCGATCTCGCGCTCACGCGCATCCTCGAGGTACTCCGGTGGGCGGACGATCATGTAGACGATCGTGCCAACGAACGGGAACAAGGCCGCGGCGGTCGCGCAGAGCACCAGCACCGGGTCGTCAAGGCGCCGGCGTGCATCGGCTCGAGTCCAGTAGATCAGCGCGAACCAGATGATCGCGACGAACAGCAGCAACAGGTTGATGAACAGGTTCACCGCGTCGCTGCCGATGCCGAAGTAGGCGATCGGTCCCGGCATGTCGAGCGAGTCTACCGGCAGGAACTACAGGAAAAACCTGCCGAAGGCGTAGCCGATGCCAACGAATACGAGGATCACGACGATCACGACGACCGCGACGAGGGCGATCATTGCCAGCAGCGACGGGCGGTCGTCGTAGTTCACAGCGTTGAAACAATCCCGCCGCGCCGACCGCGCAACAGGTCGGCGACAAGGTAGATCGAGCCGGTGGCGAGCACGACGCCGTCCGGCCCGGCGCTCTCCCGCGCACGCGCGAGCGCCCGTTCGGGCAGCGGCTCGACGATCGCCGGCACGTTGCCGAGCTGTCCGGCGAGCGATGCGAGTGTCGCCGGCGGCAACGCACGCGGACTGGAGCAGGCGGTGCAGACCAGCTCGTCGGAATGGGCGAGCAGGCGCGCCAACATCGCGCCGGCGTCTTTGTCGTCGAGGATCGAGACCACCGTGACCAGCCTGCGACCGCGCAGAAACGCGGGCAGCGAGGAGGTCAGCGCTTCGATTCCACCTACGTTGTGGGCGCCGTCAAGCAGCGTCACCGGCGTGCCGTCGAGCACATCGAAGCGGCCCGGTACGACGACCGAGCGCGCCGCTTCGAGGACCACGGCCGGGTCGAGATCGCGCCCCAGGAAGGCACGGGCCGCAGCGCAGGCGACGGCGAAGTTCCACTGCTGGTAGTCACCGCGCGCGCGCAGACTGGCGCCGACGCCGGCATCCGCTGAGGCTCGCACCAACGTCGCGCCGCGATCGGCGACAACCGCGAGGGCGACCTCGAGCGCGGCCGGGTCGAGCGTGGGACCAATGATCAGCGTCGCGCCGGGGCGCACGACGTCGAGCTTCTCGCGCGCGATGTGGGTCACGGTCGGGCCGAGGTAGCGCGTGTGCTCCAGTCCGACATTGGTCAGTACCGCAACACGGGAATCGACGGCATTGGTCGCATCAAAGCGCCCGCCGAGCCCGGCTTCGATGACCGCGACATCGACCCCGGCGACGGCAAATTCACACAGCGCAGCCGCGGTCAGCAGCTCGAACTGTGTCACCCGATCGCCGGGCTCTGACTGCGAGCGGTCGACGAGCGCCGCGGCCTGGATGGTCCGCGCGATCGCCTGCGCGAAGCGCTCGCGCTCGATGTCGCGCTCGTCGATGCGAATCCGTTCGCGATAGCTCAGCAGATGGGGCGAGGTGAAGCAGCCGGTGCGCAGCCCGTGACGTTCGAGCAGCGCCGCGGTCATTCGCGTCGTCGACGACTTGCCGTTGGTACCGACCACGTGAACCGATGCAAACGGCATCGCCGGCAGCTCAAGCACATTCAGCAGCCGGCGGATCCGATCGAGCCCGAAGCGCATGCCGAACTGCTCGCGTGAGAGCAGGTAGCGCTCCGCATCGTCCGAGCTCCAGGATTCGTCGGACGTCCAGGCTTCGGGGGGGCGCTTACCGGAGTCGGTCATTGCGCCTGGAGCTCCTCCTCCAGCGCACGGAGCTTATGCCGCTCCTTCTCGACGATCGCGGGTGGGGCGTTGCTGACGAACGCCGCATTTGACAGTTTCGCTTGGCTCCGCTGGATCTCGCTGCGCAGCTGCTCGCGGCGCTTGCTGGCGCGCTGTTCCTGGGCGTCGAGATCGACCCCGTCGAGGACGGCGATCACTCCGCCCGGCACGGGCACGCTCACCAGAGGCTCGGCGCCGTTTGGGCCGTCGTCGTACAGGTCAAGGCGCGCCTGCTGGGCGAGCAGGGGCGCCGTCTTCTCATAGCCACTCGCGTCGATCCGCGCACCGATGCGGGCGCCGGGCGTAATCCCCATCGCGTCGCGCCAGCCGCGCATCAGCTGGGTCGCGGCGATGACGCCTGCCAGCGCCCGGTCAGCGTCGTCGTTGAGGTGAGACTCCGGCAGCGACCCGCGCTGATGCCCGGCCAGCAACCCCTCGCCGTCCTCGCTAACGAAAGACCACAGCTCCTCGGTCACGAACGGAATCAGTGGGTGGGCGATCGCCAGGGTCTCGCGCAGGACGAACTTCAGCGTCGCGCTGAGCTCGGCGCGCTGCTCGCCCTGGAAGCGCGGCTTGACCAGCTCGATGTACCAATCGCAGAGCTCGTCATAGACGAAGGCGTACAGATCGAGCGCAGCATGCGCAAAGTCATAGCCGGCGAGGCGGCCGCTGAGGGTGCGGTCGATCCGCGTGAGCCGCGAGAGGATCCAGAGGTCCTCAATCGCCGTGGGTCGCGCCTGCGCTACGGCGTCCGGATCGATCGAGAGCACCGCGAACCGTGCCGCATTGAAGAGCTTGTTGGCGAGGTCTTGGCCCTGCTCGATCTTCTCAACGCTGTAGCGAACATCCTGGGTTGAGGACATCACGAGCAGCCCGAAGCGCAGCGCGTCCGCCCCATGAGACTCGATCGCCTCGATCGGGTCGACTCCTGTGCCGAGCGACTTCGACATGCGCCGGCCATCGGGAGCCTGGATGATCGAGGTGATGTAGACGTCGCCGAACGGGACTTCGCCGCAGAACTCGAGTCCCATCATGATCATCCGCGCGACCCACAGCGAGATGATGTCGCGCCCGGTGACCAGCACCTTGGTGGGATAGAAAGCGCGGAGCTGGTCGGTCTGCGCCGGCCAACCAAGTGTCACAAAAGGCCACAGGGCACTCGAGAACCAAGTGTCCAGCACATCCTCGTCCTGGCGCAGCGGACCATCGCAAGCGCCGCAGCGCTCGGGCGGGCTCGCCGCGACATAGGTCTCCTCGCAAGCGTCGCAGTAGTACACCGGCAGGCGATGGCCCCACCACAGCTGGCGGGAGATGCACCACGGCCGGATCTGCTCCATCCAGTCGAGGTAAACCTGGCCCCAGCGCTCGGGGAAGAAGCGGACGTCGCGGCGCTTGACTGCGTCGATCGCCGGCTCCGCAAGCTTGTCCATGCGCATGAACCACTGGAGCGAGATGAGCGGCTCGATGCGTGAGCCGGAGCGCTGTGAGAAGGGGACGTCGTGCACATATGGCTCGCGGCCACGGATGACACCCTGCTCCTCGAGCGCCTCGAGTACCGCGGCCTGCGCCTCGGCGACAGTGAGACCGGCGAAGCGGCCGGCCTCGGCGTTCATCCGCCCGTCCTCGCCGATCACCGACAGCACGGGTAGGTCGTGGCGGCGACCGATCTCGAAGTCGTTGGGATCGTGGCCGGGAGTGATCTTCAGTGCGCCGGTGCCGAACTCCGGCTTGACGTAGTCGTCGGCGATGATCGGCAGGCGGCGTCCGACCAGCGGCAGGATCACCGCCTTGCCGATCAGGTGACCGTAACGCTCATCGTCCGGATGCACGGCCACTGCCACATCCGCGAGCATGGTCTCCGGGCGCACGGTGGCCACCACCACCTCCCCGTCCTCGTCGGCCATCGCGTAAGCGATTGAAAACAAGGTGTCGGTCTGCGCGCGCTCCTCGACCTCGAGGTCGGAGATCGCCGAGCCGCTGCCGGGATCCCAGTTGACGAGGTAGTGGTCGCGGTGGATATAGCCGCGCTGGTAGAGCTCGATGAAGACCTTGACGACCGCGGCAGCGTAATCGGCGTCGAGCGTGAAGCGCTCGTCCTCGTAATCGAACGACGCCCCGAGCTGCTTCAGGCGGTCGACGATGCTCGACCCGTAGAGCTCGCGCCACTGCCACACACGCTCGACGAAGCGCTCACGCCCGAGCTCCTCGCGCGAGCTCCCTTCGCGGAGGAGCTGGCGCTCCACCTGGACCTGTGTCGCGATTCCGGCGTGATCGGTCCCGAGGATGAACTTCGTCCGCCGGCCTTGCTGGCGAGCGTGACGGATCAGGGTGTCCTGCGTCGCCGCCTGTAGCGCGTGACCCATGTGCAGATCGCCGGTCACGTTGGGCGGCGGAAAGGCGATCGAGTAATTCTCGTCGGCGCTGCCGAGCGGCTCGGGATGAAACAGGCCTGACGCCAGCCACTCCGCGATCAGCCGCGGCTCGACCTCGGCGGGCTCGAAGCGCTTGCGCGACTGGAGATCGTCTACAGACCGGCGGGGAGGCACCACGGCGAAGGCTACCTGGGGGCTGCGGGAGCCGCCTTTGGCGGCCGCCTGTCCTTGCGAAGCGACGGTCCTCGCCGACTCAGGAGCGCCTAGCGGGTCGAGACGTGGTGCTTGGGCGTTGGCCGCTCCGCACACGGCCAATCCGCCCGGAACCACGCATAATCGGCGGCTAGGGCGCCGGCGTAGCCGGCGCCCGGAGCCTAACCGGCTTCTTCGAGCGTCTCCGCCGCGGCGTCGGGCTCGTCGGCGACCGCCTCGGTGACGAGCGTCGGCGTCAGGCCCTTCTCGATCGTCTCGCGGGTCACCACGCACTTGCGCACGTCGCGCCGCGACGGCAGCTCGAACTGCACCTCGAGCAAGACCTCCTCGATGATCGAGCGCAGGCCGCGGGCGCCGGTTTCGCGCTCGAGCGCGCGCTCGGCGATCGCGACCAGGGCGTCATCGGAGAACACCAGCTCGATGCCGTCGAAGGAGAAGAAGCGGTGGAACTGCTTGACGAGGGCGTTGCGCGGCTCGGTGAGGATCGCGACGAGGTCCTCGTGGGTGAGCTGATGGACGGCCGACATCACCGGCAGACGGCCGATGAACTCGGGGATCAGGCCGTACTGGACGAGGTCCTCGGGCAGGCACTGCTCGAAGATCTCGCCGTCGTCCTTGTTGCGGTGGCTGACGATCGCCGCGCCGAAGCCGACGCCCTTGTGGCCGATCCGCCGCTCGATCACCTTGTCGAGGTTGGCGAAGGCGCCACCACAGATGAAGAGGATGTTCGTCGTGTCGATCGAGAGGAACTCCTGGTGGGGGTGCTTGCGTCCGCCCTGCGGCGGCACCGACGCCGACGTCCCTTCGAGGATCTTGAGCAGCGCCTGCTGCACCCCTTCGCCGGAGACGTCGCGCGTGATCGACGGGTTGTCGGCCTTGCGCGCGATCTTGTCGACCTCGTCGATGTAGATGATCCCGGTCTCGGCCTTCTTGACGTCGTAGTCGGCGGCCTGAATCAGCTTCAGCAGGATGTTCTCGACGTCCTCGCCGACATAGCCGGCCTCGGTCAGAGCGGTTGCGTCGGCGATCGCAAAGGGCACGTTGAGGATCCGCGCGAGCGTTTGCGCGAGCAGCGTCTTGCCGCAGCCGGTCGGCCCCAGCAGCAGGATGTTCGATTTCTGCAATTCGATCTCGGCGTCCTCGACATGCATCATCTGGACGCGCTTGTAGTGGTTGTAGACGGCGACCGAGAGCGTGCGCTTCGCGCTCTCCTGCCCGATCACGTACTCGTCGAGGACGTCGTAGATCTCGCGCGGCTTCGGCAGGCTCGAGATGTCGAAGGTCGGTGGGGCGACGAGCTCCTCATCGATGATCTCGTTGCAGAGATCGATGCATTCGTCGCAGATGTAGACGCCGGGGCCAGCGATCAGCTTCTTGACCTGGCGCTGGGACTTGCCGCAGAAGCTGCACAGCAGCTGTTCGTTGGAATCGGTCGGTCGGGCCATGGATCGCTGCTCCTAAGGCGCTGCTCAGTGCTCCGAGATGACGCGATCGATGATGCCGTAGGCCTGGGCTTCTTCAGCGCTCATGAAGTAGTCCCGGTCGGTGTCGTTCTTGACTTCCTCGACTGGCTTGCCGGTGTGCAGCGCGATGATCTCGTCGAGCCGGCGGCGGACATCGATGATCTCGCGGGCGTGGATTTCGATGTCGGTCGCCTGCCCCTGGAAGCTCGAGCTCACCTGATGGATCAGGATCTTTGCGTTGGGCAGCGCCATGCGCTTACCCTTCGCCCCACCGGCCAGCAGGAGCGCCCCCATCGACATCGCGATGCCGACGCAGATCGTCTGCACGTCCGGCTTGACGAACTGCATCGTGTCGTAGATCGCCAGTCCCGAATAGACCGATCCGCCGGGCGAGTTGACGTAGAGCGAGATGTCCTTCTCCGGGTCCTCGCTCTCGAGGTGCAGCAGTTGCGCCACGATCAGGTTGGCGATCTGATCATCGATCGGCGTGCCGAGGAAGATGATCCGCTCGTTGAGCAGGCGACTGTAGATGTCGAAGGCACGCTCGCCACGCGACGTCTGCTCGACAACCATCGGGATCAGTGGGCTCATGGTCCTCGCTCTGTTTCGCTTGCCCGGCTCGATTCCTCCCGGCAAGTGCGAACACAGCACCGCCTCCAGGGCGAGTCTACCAACCACGAATTGGCGGCTGGGCGCTAGGAGCCTGGGGTCCAGAGCTTCTCGCGAGCCGCCGCGCGCTCCGCCGCGATCGGCTTCGCCGCAGCGACCAGCTGCTCGAGCGCCCGGTCGGCGGCGACATCCTCGCGCAGCTCACGGAGACGGCCGGCCCGGCGCAGCCGCTCGAGCAGCTTTGCCTGCTCACTCGGACGCGTCGGCCGCTGCTCCGGCGGCATGCCCTCGAGCAGCGCGACGAGCAGCTCCTCCTCGCTGGGGTCGATGCCTTCCTCGGCGATGATCGCGGCCAGCACCGCCTCGCGTCGCAGCGACTGTTCGGCATCGGGACGCGCCTCGGCCAGTACCTCGGGCTCACTCTTGCCGGCGAGCTGCAGGAAAGCTTCCTTGGAGATGCCGCGGTGCTCGAGCGAGTGCAGCGTGCGCTCCCAGCTCTCCTTCGTTCGGGCGTCGATCAGCGCGTCGGGGATCTGCACCTGCGAGGCGGCGACGGCGGCATCGAGCACGGCGCCGCGAAACTCGCGCTCGACGACGCGCTCGTCGGCTTCGAGCAAGCCGGCGCGCACTTCCGCGCGCATCTCCTCGAGCGTCTCGAAGCCGGCAGCGTCGGTGGCGAAGTCATCGCTGAGCTCGGGCAGCAGCTTCTCCCGGACTTCGCTCACCGTGACGACGAACGTCGCGTCGCGACCGCCCAGGTGCGCCGGCTCGTAGTCGGCGGGAAACGTGACCGCGAGCGTGCGCTCCTCGCCGGCGCTGGCGCCGGCGAGCCCCTCCTCGAATCCTGGCACGAGCCGGCCACCGCCGAGCTCGACCAGCTGGCCGCGCGCCTGCCCACCCTCGATCGGCTCGCCGTCGATCGTGCCGTCGTAGTCGATCACGACAAAATCGCCCGGCGCGGCCTGACGCGCCACCGGCTCGAGTCGCGCGAGGCGCTCGCGCGCCTGTTCCAGCTGGCGCTCGATGTCCTCCGGCGCCACGGCGGGCTCACGCCGGCCGACCTCAAGCCCGCGCCAGCTGCCGAGCGTAGCCTGCGGTCGGACGCCGATCTCAAACGAGAAGCGCAGCGGCTCGCCGTCGGCCGGCAGGTCTGCGAGTGAGATGTCCGGGTCGCCGATCGCCGCGATGCCCGCTTCGCCGAGGGCCTGTGTGTACCAGCGGGCGAGCCGCTCGCGCACGGCGTCGTCGAGCACGGCGTCGCGACCGAGCCGTTGGATCACGACGGGCGCCGGGATCTTGCCCTTGCGGAAGCCCGCCAGCTTGAGATTCCGCCCGAGCGAGCGGGCTGCCGCATCGACGGCGTCGGCGACCTCTTTCGCCGCGACCTCGACCTCGACGCGGACGCGCGACTCGGGCAGTGCGGTGACGGTCGTCTTTACGTCGGTGTCGCCCACGGCGCGCAACGATACCCTCACCCCGTGCGCACGCTCGATCCTCGCCGCGATGAGCGCGTCCTTGCGGCGCTCATCACCGGCCCCGTCGGCCACCTGGTTGGCGGCCTGATCGACTGGCTGGGGCTGCTCGGCGCGCTCGGCCGGCGGGGCCTCGCGCGCCTGATCACAGGAGCTCGTGAGGCAGACGACAATCGAGGCTGATGCTCACCAGCGCTCGGGCGCTCGGCCGGCGGCAGCGGCGCGCCGCCGGCGCACAAAAACGACCAGCGCGCCGCCGGCGAGAACGATCACGATGAAGGCGATGATCGCGCCGGTCGGAAAGGCGAACGGCTTCTCGCCGATCCAGTACAGCACGCCGTAGAGGTTGCCCCTGACGGTGCCGATCTCGATCGGCACCTTCCAGTGAAAGACCAGCGTCGTCTTGTCGACGTTCTTCACCGGGTAGGGCGTCGCGGCACTGAACCAGTGGATGCGATGGTCGTGCCAGACGAACGTGCCGGTCTTGGCGACAACCACCCAGTGCGGCGTGGCGGTCGAGCTTGCGTTCGCCGGGACCTTGACACCAGCGGCGTAGAAGCTCTGGTTGTAGTAATAGGCCGGCGAGTTCTGGTTCAGCTGCACCGTGCCATCGGCCAGGATCCGCGCATACGGTTCGCCCGTGTAGCCGAACACGGTAACCAGTTGGCGGCTGCGGTTGGTGAGCAGGATCTGGTCGTTGTAGTCGAGCACCCTCCATGTCACACCGGCGACCTTTGGCGACACGCTCAGCAGCGTCGAGCGCAGGTGAATGTTGGTCGCGGCGGGCACCGAGGCCACCGTCTGGGGGATCGTCGCGGCGAGCGCCGCGCCCGGCGCCGGCAGCAGGGCGAACGAGACGAGCACCGCGGTACCACGGCGGAGCATGGCGGCGACTCTAGTGCACGCTCGGGCGGGCTCGCGTCAGCGCCGGTTGGCCAATGACTCGATCAGTGCGACCAGCGCGCGCACGTCGGCAGGCTTGTTCGGGAGACCGTCGCCGGCGATCGCCTCCTCCATCACCGAACCGGGGAAGCCCCGCACCGTCAGCGCGTTCGGGTCGACGATGTGCTCGGTCAGGTAGGCGCTATCGGCCGTCACCGTGTGCCCGTTGGTGAGCTCTACACGGCTGCCGTAGAGCCCCTTCCAGGTTGGCCCGGTATCGGGCGTGCCGTTGAGCGAGTGGCAGTCCTCACAACCGTCCGCTGAGTAGAGATGGCGGCCTGTGGCGAGCAGAGAGGAGCCTGTGGATGTGCTGGCGGTGGACGGTCGTTTCGTTGACTTGCTGCCACCGCAGGCCCCGAGCAGCGCGACGAGCGCGAGTGCTACAAGCGCGCTGAGCACCGAGTGTGCGATCACGCGCCTTGAGATGTGGGCCATGGTCCAGATTCTTGCGCACGAGCGTTGCGCCTGCCTGGCTTGCGCCGCGGTCGGACAGTGGTCGAAACTCGGTGGCCGGATCTTGGACGTGGGGCCATGCCGAATACGGACCTGTTTTTCAACAATCACTGCGATGCATCGGTCATCCTCTCCCTACCCTGGCAGTCCGGCTGGCGCAGGCAGCTCGGGTGCGCACTCGGCACCCACTCGTCGCGCGGGCGTGCACGTTCTCGTTCTCGCTCCCTTGAGCGAGCCGTCATCGGCCCTGACGGCGGAGTTGCGACACCGCGCGGAGACGCACGGTGCTCGTTTCACGTTGCTCGTGCCAGCCGGTTCGGGGCCGGCGGCCGAGGCAGAGGTCACCCGAGTGGCGGAGCAGCTTAGCGCTGCCGGACTGCTGGTGAAGGGCACGGTTGGCTGCAACGACCCGGTCGCGGCGGTGTGCGAGGCGTGGAATCCACGGATCTACGACGAGATTCTCATCTCGAGCACGGAACAGGGATCCACGCGGTGGCTGCACGCGGGGCTGCCACGGCGCGTCGAGCGACTCACGGGTGCGCTCGTCCGTCACGTTCCCGCGCGTGACCGGGTCGCCGACTGGCGGCTCGCGTCCTGAGCCGGTCGACGTCGCCTCAGCGGCCCAGCCGGTTGCGATTCTGTCCCTGAGGCGTAGGCTTGCTGTTGCACTCGGCACTTGCCGCGTCTGCGATTCAGCCTCGCGCCGCTCGCCAGCGGCTTCGGCCACGGCGACCTCACGGACAGTCTCGTCCTCAGCGACTATGAGCCGTCTCTCGATGAGAGTCACTCGGACGGCCCGCCGGGCAGCCCGGAGACGCTCCAGGAGGTCCCTCGATGAACGCCGGATCAGTAACCAAGCCGCCGGACTCGCCGGTCCCGCCGACCACGGAAAGCGCTCCGCCCGATTCGCCGAGCGCCGCCGAGACACCACAGCAGCGTTGGCGACGCAAGGCCACGAGGACACGGCTGCAGGCAACCTCGATCGCGGCGGTAGCCCTGCTGGCCTACCTGGTCGCGCTCGCGGCGTTGAACACCGGGTCGGTCAAAGCGCACTGGCTGTTCGGAACCTCGCACGTCGCGCTGGTCTGGATCGTGCTGGTCGCGGCGTTGCTCGGCTGGGCGCTCGGCCTGCTCAGCATCGCGGCGTTTCACTGGCGCACGCGGCGCCCGCACAGCTGATCTGGCTCGGGTAGGCCCGCGCGTGCTCAGTCGACGGTGATAGGGACACCCGGCGTGATCCGCGCCGCGAGCCAGGTGATGGCAGCCGTCGCGAGGCGTATGCAGCCGTGCGACTCGGCCGTGCCGAGCGTCCCACCAAGGTTCTCGATCCCGTGGATAGCGATCTGACCCGGCCCGCCCTCGAAGTCCTGCAGCACGCGTGAACGATCACTGGTTGCCAGGGCGAACGGCGCGCCGGCCGCGCTCGCCGCCATCTTCACGTTTTCCTCGACGAAGTACTCGCCCATCGGCGTCGGCGTCGATGGCTTACCGACGACCGCGGGGTAGCTTTGGACCTCCTGCCCGTCGCGGTAGACCAGCACCCGCCGCGCGCCGAGGTCGACGACGATATGCCAGGGGGTGCTCGAAATTTGGGTGTGCGCTGCGCTGATCCAGCCGGTCTGCGGCGGCGTGCCGCCGGTGAGCGTACGCCCAGGCAGTCGCACCTCGAGCCAGAGCTGCCCGCTGGCATCGACGCTGTCGTCGATCGTGCTCGCCAGCACCGGCAGCACGGTGCGCTCGCGGGTGAGCGGCCGGTGATCGGCGACCGACGTTAGGAGGCTGCCGTCGGGCGCGTTGTAGACGTTGTGCGCAGTGAACAGCTCGGCAGTCTGCTGCTGCGGCGCGACCTGCGCCGTTGAGCTCGCAGACGCCGCAGCGACACCGGCAATCGGCGCCAGCACGCATATCAGGATTTTAATCGCTCGCTTGATCATGTGAACCTTTCTTGGGGCCACGCGCGCAGTGAGCGAAGCGGGCCGAGAATGGCGCCGCTTCGCTCACGCCGCGTGATCCTTAGCCGGCGAACCCGCCGGCGCCGCTGACCGGCGACACCGACTGCGCCGCCGCAGCACAGGCCTTGACGGGGATGCGCAGTGTCTTTGCCGTCGTGGCACCGGTGAACGTCACGCTGGCCGTCAGTGACTGGGTCCCGGTGAAAGGATCAGGTGCGACCGAGGCGCTGAATGGGGATGAGTTTCGCGTTGCGATGACATGCCCGTCGAGCGCGAAGACAACGCGCTTGATGAGCTTGCCGGTCACGGTCGCGGTGAACTTCTTGCTGATACAGCGCTTCGTGCCAGAGGGGGCCACCGACCCGGGAACTATCAGGCGCGCGCTGCCGCCGCTGGCGCCACCGCCGCCGGTCGTGGTGCCGCCGCCGCTACCGCCGCTGCCGCTCGTGGTAGTGGTCGTGCTGGCGGCGCAGTTTGCGGCGGTGATCGTGTCGTTGATCAAGGTCACGGCGCCGTTGCGCGCGAGCGCTCGGCCAGTCACCGTCACACCGTTATTCAGAGAGATCGAGGTCAGCGCCAGGATGTTGCCGACGAAGGTCGACGTCGTGCCGAGCGTGGCGGAGCTACCGACCTGCCAGTAGACGTTGCACGGTTGCGCCCCGTTGATGAGGTTCACGGTGCTGCCCGACGCCGTGATCAGCGTCGAGCCGGCCTGGAATATGAACACCGCGGCCGGGTTGCCCTGGGCGTTCAGCGTGACCGCTCCAGTCAGCCCGAGGGCGGACGCGTTCCGATAGACGCCTGGTGTCAGCGTGAGCCCGGCGAGATCTGCCGGCACCGACGTCGCCGGAGTAGCTCCGGCGGCGGTGTTGTAGGCGGTCGTGAGGTTGAGCTGTGCCTGGGCTGCGACGGCGTTGGCCGCGTAAATCGTGCCGTTCACTGTCCCCGGCGGAAAGCCGGTTACTGCGGAGCCTGGGCTCACGCCCAGGTTGCCGTTGATCGTTGATGAGCCGGTGTTCGTCACGGCCTGGCCGGAGAGCACGGCGAAGCTGCCGGCCGTTCCCAGTCCCACTGGCGGCTGTGCCGCGAACACGACGCTGGCGAGCAGCGCGAGCAGCGCGAGGCCGGCGGCAGCGATCACGCCGAGGATCCACGCGCGGCGGCGGCGTACCGGCGCCGAGCGCGGCTCAACAGGTGCGGTGGAATACATTGCTACAGCCTCCTGAGTCTCGTGTGGACAATGCGAGGCCTCCATGCAGAGCCGCATTGAAACGTCCCCGGGAGTCCTCGCGAGACACGTTGGCACCCGCTAACCTGAAATACGAATCTAGAATGTTCGAACACGCAGATGACTGATGAGCGAGGCAAATGACCAACGGACGAGGCCGATGACCGACGGACTAGGCAGATGACCGATGGCGCCGCCCGCTCCTGGGCGTTCCTCACGAACCACGCTCAGGTGCTGGTCTGCATCGCCCACGACCCCGGCATCCGCCTGCGCGACATCGGTGAGCGCGTCGGCATCACCGAACGCGCTGCGCACCGCATCGTCAGCGAGCTGACCACCGCTGGCTACCTCACGCGCGAGCGGACGGGACGTCGCAACCGCTACACGATCAACACCCACTTCCCGCTACCAGACCCGATCGCCAGCGAGCAGAGCATCGGTGAGCTGCTCGAAATCCTCGCCGGCAAGGCCGATCCGCGGACGTCAATTGCCAGCTCGGGATAGTCGTGTTGTGGAGATCCGGGCTGGCGAGTCGAGCCGCGTGAACCCAAAGCGGCACAGCGAGCGCGCACGTAGACGCGACGCCGAGGCGCCGCTGCGGATCGCGATGCTCGCCCCGCCGTGGATCTCCGTTCCACCGCCGGGATATGGCGGTGTCGAGACGGTCGTCAGCGTGCTCACCGAAGCGCTCGTGGCTGCCGGTCACCAGGTCACACTGCTGTGCGCACCAGGGTCTCAGTCCAAAGCGCGCGTCGTCACCCTGCTCGAGAATGCCCAGCCTGCGGAGATCGAGCGATCGCTGTATGAGGTCGATCACGTCGCGCGGGCGTTTGAAGTCATCGAGAGCGCGCCGCCGGGCGAGGGTTTTGACGTCGTGCACGACCACTGCGGCTTCACGGCGCTCGCGATGGCCGATCGCATCGGGACGCCGATCGTGCACACCATGCATGGGCAGTTCACCTCGAGCACCGCGGCGTTCTACGCCCATCACGCGCACAAGGCCACGCTCGTTGCCATCAGCCGGGCGCAACTCGCTGCGGCACCCGACGTGCTGGGTGGCCTCGACGTCATCCCGAATCCGATCGACGTTGGCGCCTGGGCGCTGCAGGAACGCAAGGGCGACTACCTGCTGTGGGTTGGCCGGATGGCGCCGGTCAAAGGCCCTCACCGGGCGATCGCCGCCGCCCGCATCGCCGACGTGCCGCTCGTGCTCGCCGGTGTCATCCAGCCTGGTCAACAGGCGTTCTTCGACAGTGAGATCGCCCCGCACATCGATGGTGACCGCGTGCGCTTCATCGGTGAGGTCGGCGGGCCGGACAAACACGCCCTGTTCGCAGGGGCGCGTGCACTGCTGATGCCGATCCGCTGGAATGAGCCGTTCGGCATGGTGATGGTCGAGGCACTGGCCTGCGGGACGCCGGTGATCTCCTTCGCCGAAGGATCGGCGTGCGAACTCGTTGTCGATGGCCAGACCGGCTTCCTCGTGCAGGACGAGGCAGAAATGGGCGAGGCGGTTGGTCGCCTGACGCGCATCGCGCCGGCAGCTTGCCGCGCGTGGGTTGCGGCGCACTGTGACGTGGGCGTCGTCGCTAGCACCTACGAGCAGGTCTATAGGCGCGCCGCGCGCAGCCGTCTCGGCCGTGTCCCAATGCATGCCTGACGGGATCCTCAGCGTGCTCGACGGCAGCACCTTCGTCGTCGGGGACCGCCTCGGCGACGTGCGGCCCGAGGCCGCGCGAGAGCACGGCTTCTTCTCCGAGGACACACGCTTCATATCGCGCTGGGTGCTGCGCGTGGACGGCGTCGAGCTCGACCTGCTCGGCCTGGACCAGGAGTCGCACTTCGCCGCGCAGTTCTTCCTCACGACGCGGATCGACCCAGAGCACGAAGCGTCCTACTCGGTGATGCGCCGCCGCTTGGTCGACCGCGCGTGGATCGAGGAGATCACGGTGATCAACCACCGGCGCACGACGAGCCCGGTGCGCGTCGATCTCGACATCGACGCCGACTTCGCTGACCTGTTCGAGGCCAAGGACGGTGTTGTCGCCGCGCGCGACGTGAGCTGGCGCCAAGCCGGCATGTCGCTCGTGCGCGAGTACCAGCACGAGCAGTTTGAGCGCTCAGTGACGATCGCGAGCAGTCAGCCGGCGCTGATCTCACGCCGGGGTTTCGTTTTCGCGCCCGTGCTCGAAGGCGGCGCGCAATGGACGGTGGCCCTGCGGATCACGCCGCACGCCGCTCAGCCGGGAACCAAGTTCGCCGCGCGCAGCGTTCGCGGCAGCTTCGAGACGGTGAGGCGCGCAAAAACGACCGAGCTCGAGCTGTGGCTCGCCGATACGCCGGTGCTCGAGACGCAGAACACGGGGCTGGCCCGCACCTATCGCGCGAGCCTCACCGACCTTGCGGCACTACGACTCCAGCCCGACCTGAGCGAGCCGGCGACGCTACCCGCCGCCGGGCTGCCCTGGTTCATGGCGTTGTTCGGGCGCGACAGCTTGATCGCGAGTTACCAAGCGCTCCCCTACCTGCCTGCCCTGGCCGCCGCGACGCTGCGCGTGCTCGCTGCCCGCCAGGCGCAAACGCGCGACGACTTCCACGAGCAGGAGCCGGGGAAGATCCTGCACGAGATGCGTTTCGGCGAGCTCACCGCGACCGGCGTACAACCGCACTCGCCCTACTACGGCAGCGCCGACGCAACGCCGCTGTTCGTCATCCTGCTCGACGAGTACCACCGCTGGACGGGCGATGATGCGCTGGTCCGCGAGCTCGAGCCGAACGCCCGTGCGGCGCTCGCGTGGACGGAAGAGGGCGGCGACGTCGACGGCGATGGATACGTCGAGTACGCGAGGCGCAACATGACGAACGGACTCCAGAATCAATGCTGGAAGGACAGCTGGAATTCGATCCAGTTCGCTGACGGCACGATCGCGCAGGGACCGATAGCCACATGCGAAATCCAGGGATATGTCTTCGACGCGCGTCGTCGCGGCGCCCGCTTGGCCCGTGAGGTGTGGGGCGACCGCGCGTTCGCAGAGCGGCTGGAGCACCTCGCTGCGGACCTGCGCGAGCGCTTCCGCGACGACTTCTGGATGCCCAAGCGAGGCTGTCACGCCCTGGCGCTCGACGGCAACAAGCGCCAGGTCGACAGCCTGACGTCGAACATCGGCCACCTGCTGTGGTCCGGAATGCTCGGCGAGGACGAAGCCGCGACGGTTGCTGAACGGCTACTCGACGGGCCTTTGTATTCGGGCTGGGGCGTGCGAACGCTCGGTGCCGACGAGGCCGGCTACAACCCGCTCGGCTATCACACCGGTACGGTCTGGCCCCACGACAACTCATTGATCGCGGCCGGGCTGGCCCGCTATGGCCAGCGCCAAGCAGCCGAGCGAATCGCAACCTCGATCCTCTCCGCCGCACCCTACTTCGAGCACCGCCTGCCCGAGGTGTTCGCCGGTTACCCGACGGCCTTGACCTCCGTCCCTGTCGCCTTCCCCACCGCTTCGCGGCCGCAGGCCTGGGCGGCCGGCGCACCGCTGATGCTGCTGAGCACTCTGCTGGACCTACAACCGGGCGCCCCGGAGGCACATGCCACCATCGCCCAACCGATTGGTCGCATCAAGTTGCGCGCAGCCGCCAGCGTGGCTAAGGCGCGCCGCCAGGTCGAGCCGGTCTGAGTCTGAGCGTCGGACGTGCACGAAGCGCGCGCGGCGTCTCGCCGCGCAGCAAGACCCACACCGAACTGCGACGATGGCGATCATGGAGCAACGCGCAATCGACCGACTGGAGCGGAGCGTCAGCGTCGTCGGCCTCGGGACCTGGCAGCTCGGTGCCGACTGGGGGCACCTCGATGCAGCGCAGGCAGGCTCCGTGCTCGAGACCGCGGTCGAGCACGGCGTCACCTTCTTTGACACTGCAGACGTCTACGGCGACGGCCGCAGCGAGCGTTTCTGTGCCGAACTACACGCCGATCACCCCACGGTCCTGATCGCGACGAAGATGGGGCGGCGAGTCCCACAGCGCGCTGAGAACTACAACCGCGAGAACTTTCTTGCCTGGAACGACCGCTCGCGCGCCAACCTGGCGACCGAGCAGATCGACCTCGTGCAGCTGCACTGCCCGCCGGACGAGGTCTACGACGACGATGCCGTGTTCGAGGCACTCGACGAGCTCGTGCGAGCGGGCCGCATCGGCGCCTACGGTGTCTCGGTGGAGACGTGCGCCCAGGCGCTCTCGGCGATCGCCCGCCCACACGTTGCGAGCGTGCAGATAATCCTCAACTGCCTGCGCCTCAAGCCGCTCGACGAGGTCCTTCCGGCGGCGCGGGCCGCCGGCGTCGGGATCATCGCCCGGGTACCGCTCGCCTCCGGTCTGCTGTCAGGCCGCTTCGATGAGCACACGGTGTTCGCGGCCGACGATCACCGTAACTTCAACCGCCACGGCGAGTCCTTCGACGTCGGCGAGACGTTCTCTGGCGTTCCCTTCGACGTCGGGCTGGCTGCCGTGCGCGAACTCCAAGGGCTGCTCGACCCTGGCGTGACGCTGGCGCAGTTCGCCCTGCGTTGGGTGATCGACCAGCCTGGCGTCAGCACCGTGATCCCGGGCGCAAGCAGCCCCGAGCAGGTCCTCCAGAACATCGCCGCAGCATCGCTCGAGCCGCTCCGCGAAGAGCAGATCAGCGGCGTGCGCGAGGTCTACGACCGGCTGATTCGCAAGCACGTGCACGCGAGCTGGTAGCTCGACTGGCGCCGGTCAGCTGACAGCGGGCGCAAGTCGGAGCGCCTTTTATATTAATGTCAGTTACGAGGCGTGAGCGCACAGGCAAGTGGACACTAAGTCATCGTCTCGCCACTGAGCTGATCGTCGGTCAGAGCCTCGACAAGTTGCTCGTCGAGCGCTCTTACCGCGGGCACAAATGGGTGCAGCGTCGTTTCGAGGTCGATCAGCTGGCCGAGCGGATCAACGTCTGCGTCGGTGATGCGAATTGCGACACCGGCGTCGAGCGTTTGCATGTGCAGGCCTTGCAGGACTCCCCTGAGCTGTTCCGCGCCTTTCACCCCTCCGCGCGTGCCGTAGGTCACAAGACCGGCCGGCTTGCCGTGCCATTCGTCATAGAGGAAGTCGAGCGCGTTCTTTAATGGCGCAGGATATCCCCAGTTGTATTGTGGGAACACGAACACGAATGCGTGGAACGCGCTGACGAGATCACTCCATGCTTTCGTGTGGGTGTGCTGGTAATTCCCAAGCGCCGGTTTGCGCGGCTCATCTAGAAATGGCAGGTCGATCTCTGCGAGGTCGACGAGGCCGTAGCGCAGGTCGCTACCGGCTTGGAGGAGGCGCAGTGCCCAGGCGGCGATATTGGGGCAGATGCGGTTGGTCCGCGTGCTACCGATGACGACGGCAACCCGATGCTCGCTCGCCACCGTTGCGATATCCGACCGTGGTGATCCGCTCATTGCGCGGCCGCTCGCTGTGCGACGCCGATCATGCCTGTTCCCCGGCGGCGAACCGCGCGGCGGTGCGGACGGCAGTCGCCTTGCCCCACTCGCCGGTCGTCGTTACTGCGACGACGAGGACAACGATCCCGAGTCCGAAGATCACCCACCAACCGGTCCGCGCACCGCTGGTGAATGCGGCGCCCGGCATGATGTGGGTGACGCGGGAGGCGAGGATCGAGCCGACGATCGCTACGCCGAGCGATTGGCCCACCTGACGCGCCGTTGATGTGATCGCTGCGGCGACGCCCGACTGCGCGCGTGGCATGCCGGACACCGCCGTGTTGGTGATCGCAGCGTTCAGCATGCCGAGTCCAACGCCAATCAGACAGTAGCCGAGGAACAAGCGCTGGTCCGGCAAGTGGCTACCCCACAGCGCGAACAGCAGGCCCGCCAGTGAGAGTGCACAGCCTCCGATCGTCAGCGACGGACGCGGTCCCCACTTACCGACCAGGTAGCCCGACACGGGTCCGAGCACGAACATGGCTGCGGCCATCGGCAGCAGGAAAAGCCCTGCCCGCAGAGCCGACAAGCCTCGTACGTCTTGGAGGTAGAGGGTGTTGAGGAATAGGAAGCCCCCGAGTACGACGAAGGCGCTGATGGCGACGATGCCGGCGCCGCTGAACGGTGCGCTACGGAAGAAGCGAAGCTCGAGCAGTGGTTCGCTGCGGGTCAGCTCATAACGGATCAGGCCGATCAGACACAGCAGTGCCACGGCGAAGCAGCCGATGGTCGCCGGCCCGTCCCATCCCGTGCTCGGCGCCTCGATGATGCCGTAGACCAAGGCCGCCAAGAAGCCGATAATCAAGACCTGACCGAGCGGGTCAGGCCGGCGAGCCTTGGCCGCGCGCGACTCGGGGACGAAGCGGCGGGCCAAGACGAGTGCGGCAATGCCGATCGGGATGTTGATCCAAAACACCGACCGCCAGCCGATCCCGTCGACAAGGGCGCCGCCGATAATCGGGCCACTGGCGATGCTGATGCCGACAACGCCGCTCCAGGCGCCGATCGCCCGTGCGCGTTCTCTGCCGTCGGTGAAGGTGTTGGAGATGATCGACAGAGCGACCGGGTTGAGCATCGAGCCGCCGACTGCCTGCAGCATGCGAAAGGCGATCAGCCAGCCGAGGCTCGGTGCGGCGCTGCACAGCAGCGATCCGAGTGTGAACACGCCCAAGCCGAGCTGAAAGACGCGGCGGCGACCGATCCGATCGGCTGTCGAGCCCGCCAACAGCAGCAAGGAGGCGATAACGAGCGTGTAGGCGTCGATCGTCCACTGCGCGCCGGCAATCGAGGCATGGAGATCGCGTTGGATCGACGGTAACGCGACGTTCAGGATCGTCACATCGAGGCTGACGATCAGGATGCTCGTGCAACAAATCGCGAGGATCAGCGGCTTGTGCACCGGTGCAGTCGGCGACGGCTCGATCACACAACGATAGTTCGACGGCGCGATCAAAGGCCTTATCGGGTGACGGACTACAGCGCCAAGAACCTCGTCGCGGCGCTGCGACCCTTGAACGAGCTGCCCGTAGGCCTCCGAGGCGCGCAGTCCGTGCGTGAGAGCGGGCAGCCCAGGGGAGGTAGGTATCGACTGCCAGCGGTCCCAGGACCATGAGTGAGCCGAGGATCAGCAGCCGCCCGAGCGAACCACGCTCGGACCGCGCCCGCCGGCTCGCTTCGCACCATCAATTAGCTAGATGCAGCTGGAGCTCGCCGCCAACGGGGGGCGTGATCGACCGCTCATCGCGGCTCGCCTCAGGGTTCTGCGCTCGCGCCGGACGCAACGGTGCGCCGACGCCGAGATCGCTCTCAATCGCCGCGGCCGTTCCGAGCAGCGACGGTAGCAACGATCGGCGGATCTCTCCGATCGACACGCGAGCAGCCGCAAGCGCGAGATTGATCGCCGCGACGACGTGGCCGTCGCGATCGCAGATCGGCGCTGCGACCGAACGCAAGCCCTCCTCGAACTCCTCATCGACAATCGCATAGCCCTGCTCGCGCACGTGGTCGAGCTCCGCTTCGAGCTCGCGGCGCGTCGTGATCGTTCGATCGGTCAGCGGCTTGAGCTCGATCTGGTCGAGCAGGGCGGTGCGGGCCTCCTGATCCATGCCGGACAGCAGCACGCGACCCATCGAAGTCGCATAGGCCGGGAAACGCGTGCCCAGGTCGATCGTCACGTTGATGATCCTTCGCGTCGGAACCCGGGCGACGTAGACCACAGCCGCGCCGTCGAGCACCGAGATCGAGGACGACTCACCGACCTCATCAACGAGTCGTTGCAGATGTGGCTGGGAGATCTCGGGCAAGCCGAGCGCCGACAGGTAGGCGAAGCCCAGCTCGAGCACCTGCGGTGTCAGCGAGAAGCGCCCAGCAGATTGTTGGACGTACCCGAGCTGCTCGAGCGTGAGCGTGAAGCGCCGAGCCGACGCCCGCGTGAGCTCACTGGCACGCGCGATATCACTCAAGCTCATCGGCTCGGGGCTGTTCAGCGCGCGGATCACAGACAGGCCGCGAGCAAGCGACTGCACGAACTGCCCGGAGGGCTCCAGTGTCTCGCTCACTGCCTCGGCTCCTCGCGCAGGACCTCATCGGCGATCGCGAATGCACGGTTGGCGGCCGGCACGCCCGCGTACACCGACGTGTGGAGCAGCACCTCGCCAATCTCCGTCGGCGAGAGCCCGTTGCGCAGGGCGGCGCGCACGTGCATGGCGATCTCGTGTTCGCGGCCGAGCGCCGTCAGCACCGCCAGCGTGATGGCACTGCGAGTCCGGCGGTCGAGCTCCTCACGCGACCAGACCGCGCCCCAGGCGTAGCGCGTGATGAAGTCCTGGAAGGGCGCCGTGAACTCAGTCGTGCAAGCGACTGCGGCGTCGACATGAGCGTCGCCGAGCACCGCCCGGCGCGTCGCCATGCCCTCGTCATACTCGGGATCGCTCATTGCACTCCTTCCAGATGTCGCTCGATCAGCGCCGTTACCTCATGCACACATTCGACCGCTGCGATGTGCGCTCCGTGGGGCAGGATTTCAATCCGTGCGTCCGGCACAGCGGCGACGATCGCCTGTGAATGCTCGGGCGGGATCGCCTGATCCTCAGCCGCGGCGATCGCGAGCGTCGGCGCGGTGATCCGCGCCAGATCGTCGCGGAGGTCCATCCGTTCGATCGCCCCGCAGCAGGCGGCATACCCCTCCGGCGCAGTATTGCCCAGCATCGTTCCCATCCACGCGATCACGTCGGGGTTCAGCTCCGCGTAGCTGGGGGTGAACCAGCGTTCGAGGACCGCGTCGGCCACAGCAGCGACGCTGTCGGCCTCACGGACGCTCGCCGCCCGCGCCGCCCAGGCCTGCGCCGGCGGCAGGTACGCCGAGCTGCAGACACAGACCAGCCGCTTGATCCGGGCGGGCGCATGGGCTGCCAGCCAAAGACCGACCATCCCGCCGAGCGAAGCTCCGACGTAGGAGACGCGATCGAGACCGAGGCGATCGAGCAGTGCGAGCACGTCGCCGCCGAGGTCGGCCATGTCATAGGGCCCGTCGGGAACCGGCGAGCGACCGTGACCGCGATGGTCGAAGCGCACGATCCGCCAGCGATCGGCGAGGGCGGGCAGCACCGGCGACCACATATCAAGCGTGGTTCCCAGCGAGGGCCCGAGCAGCACGATCGGTGCCTCCGGTGGACCGCTCTGTTCGTCATGCAGCTCTACTGCGCTCATGGGACGCTCACTGCCAAGGCGCGATCGATCAGCGCCGCCACGTCGTCGAGGGAGCCGTCCAGGCCGGCCGCGTTCTCGCTCATCCGAACCGTGTCGACCTCGAGCCCGTCAAGCAGATCTGCCGCCCAGGACGCTGCTGAGCCGACCAGCGTGAGCAGGTCGCTGAGCGTGCCCCACTCCGCCTGCCAGGCACCAGCAGCGCGCTCGTGCTCCTGTGCCATCGCGGCGAACATCGTCGCGACGAGCCCCGGAACGCGGGTCGCACAGGCCATGATCGCGACGCTCGCCACGGGGTTTCGCTTGTGCGCAAGCGCTGAGGATCCGCCGCGCCGCGGATCGGCACGTTCGCGGACTTCTGCGACCTCGTTCTGGGCGAGCAGCGTTACATCGCGAGCGATCTTCGCGAACACGCCGGCGAGCACACCGAGCGCAGCCGCCAGCTCGACCGGTCGCACGCGAATCGCATCCCATGGCAGCGTCGGCTCAGCGAGGCCGAGCTCTGTTGCGACCAGGGTCGCGATCGCCGGCCCGCGGGTGCCGACCGGACCACCCATCTGAACTGCCAGACGCGTGGAGGCGACCTCGCGCAAGCGTGCGCGTGCCTCGTCGAGCCCGACGAGCCAACCGGACGCACGCAGACCGAACGTAGTGAGCTGTGCCTGTTGCAGCAGCGTGCGCGCCGCCGTCGGAGTGTCGCGATGAGCCGCTGCCAGCGCCGTGAGCGCCGCCATCGCGATGCCAACATCCGCCAGTAGTGGCTCCAGCGCGCGCTTGGCGAGCAGCATCGCCGCCGTGTCGATGATGTCCTGACTCGTCGCGCCGACGTGCACGTGAGGCGCCGACTGCTCGCCGACCGCCTCGCGCAGTGCCGCGACGATCGCGATCACCGGCGTCGCTGATTCGCCGGTCGCCGACGCGATAGCCGCGAGATCGAAGCGATCCACCTGGCAGGCCTGCGCAATCGCGCTGGCCGAGGCGGCTGGGATCTGCCCATCGGCGGCACAGGCGTTGGCGAGCGCTGCTTCGACATCAAGCATCGCCGCGAGCCAGGCACGACCGTCGGTCTGCGCCGACACGGGTCCGCGCGCGTACAGCGCGCCGAAGAGGTCCTCAGAGTGCAAAGAAGACGGTCTCCCCTGGACCTTGAAGGCGAAGATCGATCTCGTAGCCGCCATCGATCGGCCTGCAGAGGAGGGTCTCCCGCCGCTCTGCTGGCACGGTCGCGAGCACCGGGTCGGCGTCGTTGGCCTCCGCCTCATCGGCGAAGTAGAACCGCGTGACACAGCGGTTCAGCATTCCCCGAGCGAACAGCGAGACGTCGATGTGCGGCGCTGCAATCGAGCCACCCGGCAGAACGAGTGGCCCGGGCTTGACCGTCAGGATTTCGAAGCTGCCATCACCGTCCTCGTGCCCGACGCGCGCGAAGCCGCGAAACCCTGCCAGCTCAGAGGGTCCACC
>Ga0302324_100006906_pt1 | contig 24277 bp, 21 predicted proteins | sample Palsa_T0_1_FD_201949 | JGI IMG/M metagenome (GOLD analysis project Ga0302324, IMG submission 201949) | Peat permafrost microbial communities from Stordalen Mire near Abisko, Sweden - Palsa_T0_1 | ecosystem: Environmental > Terrestrial > Soil > Palsa > Peat permafrost | place: Sweden: Abisko... | reverse complement strand
GCCTCGATGGCCCCTCAGTACGCACCAAACACTTGGCTCAGGACGACCTCATCGACGAAGCTGCAACCCAGAACCAAGGCCGCAGAATTTCCGGAATTCATGCCGCAGAGTTTCCGGAACGCACACGGAGGACGGAAAGCGCGTTCGGAAGAACGGGACGTTCATTCGGTCGTTCGGAACGGCGATCCCGTGAAGCGGAACCTTCGTCCCGTCGTTCGGAAGGTAGATTCCGCGAGACGGGACGATCATTCCGAACGACGGAAAGATCGATCGGTCGTTCGGAAGGTTCATTCGGTCGCTCGGAAGGTCGGTCCCGAGCGAAGGGACCATCAATCGGTCCTTCGGAACGAACGATCGGAAGCTCGGAACCTCCATTCCGTGCTTCGGAAGGTCGATTCCGAGAGGCCCCCTCACCCTTCCTCTCCTCCGAAGGGGGAGAGGGGATTACTTCAGCGCCTTCACCTTCTCCGCCTTCACCGGCGCGACGAACGCCAGCTGCTCGGACAGTCTCGTCACGGCCTTGAGGAGATGCTCCCGGAAGGCCGCGTAGTCCGCGGTGCTGATCTCGTCGCACGTCCGGACGAGCTTGAGCGACACATCCACGTGCGCCCCGCTGGCCGTGCTGTGCCGCTGGATCGTGAGGCACTTGGGGCTCTGCTCGAAGTCCTTCGGCAGCTCGAGCACGCGACTGCCCTCGGGCAGCTGCACCGAAATGTGCGTCTCGGCGGTCTCGGGAACCCCCAGCATCAGCGGCGCTTTGCGGCTGGCGAGCGCGGCCAGCTGGTCGATCCCCTCGAGAAAAGCCGGCAGCCGCAGCCTCCGCGAGGGTCCGTCGACCTGCATCGTGTTCGTGGCGTCGATGTCGAGCGTCAAGCTGATGGGGTGCCACACGTCGGAGGGATTTCCCGCCTCGGCTCCCACCAGCGTCGAGGCCGGGAAGAGATAGGACGCGATCTGCTCGTCCATCTTTCGCGCATAGGCCTGGTTGCGCAGCACCATGCGAAAGGCCGAGCCCACGTTGCCGCGCATCTCCATCCGATCCTTGGCCACCACTTTCCCGTCGCTCCCCACCGCGATGTTCAGCTGGCTGCGGGAGAACTGTTCGTCGGGGGAGCGGTACGGAATCTGGATGAATTCGTAGCCCTCCTTCTTCAGGGGATCGAGCACCAGGCTCCAGGCCCCCTGGTCGTCGGAGCGCAGGCTTCCCACGTCGAGGCCGTCGGTGGTGGCATCCACGAAGAAGGGCTGCGCGAAGCCCTCCTGCTTCGGCACGTACACGATGGCGTGGTTGAACTGCTGGTTCGGCACCTGGCGGTCGACCTCGCCGGCCGGCTTGGTGCGCAAGAGCGCGTACTGGAGCGTCAGCCCCACCTCGCGCCCCAGCGAGATCAGCAGCACCGCCTTGTCCTTGCAGTCGCCGTAGCCCCGCTCGAGCACCTGCCGGCAAGAGTGTGGCCGGACGCCGGCGATGGTGTTCTCGTAGTCCTGCTGGTAGCGCACCTCCTGCGCGACGTAGGCCGTGAGCTTCTCGAGCTTCTCGCGCGGCGTCTTGGCCCCCTCGGTCTCCTTGGCTGCCAGCGCTCCCAGGTCGGTGCTCTCCTGAAAGGCGTCGCTCAAGAGGGCGCGCTCCCATCGGGCGTACTCTTCCCAGGTCGACACCGTGCTCACGCTCACGTGGCGCAGGAGATCATGTGTCGGCGGCGAGTTGGGCTCCTCGATCAGCGGCGGCACGTCGCGGGCCTCGAAGCGGTGCACCTGAAAGCCCTGCTGCTCGCTCTCGGTGTGGGCCACGTCGCCGGTGATCTGCACGTGCAAGGGCCGGCCTTTCGCCAGCACCAGCGTCCAGCGCGACAGGGCGTGCTCGCGCGCCACGCTCTGGAACCTCCACTCGGAGGCGAACTCGTTCGGCAGGAACTGCCCGCCCGGCGCGTAGTGCACGTACTGCAGCACCACCGTGGATCCGACCGTCAGGTTGCGAAAGCGCAGCACGCCGTTGTGAACCGAGGAGGCCTCCTGCCGCTCGCCGGTCTTGGACAGCGCGAAGGCCTTGAGCAGCTTGAGCCGACCCTGGGTCGGCACATAGGCCTGGATCATGGCGTCGCGCCCCTGGTCGTTCACGGCCCGCATGACCGTGGTCACGACGCGCGTGAGGCTCCCGTCGGCGTGAACCTCGGTGACCTCGTCGTCGAGTAATAGCTCAGCATGGCTGCCGTCCTGTGGCACCCGCGTCTCGCCCGCGGTGATGGCGGCGTCGATGGCCTCGTCGGTGGGGATGAGCTGCTCGATGAAGCCGAGTCGCGTCGGCTGCAGGTGCTCGAGGCGTTCGGAGAGCAGCCCATTGCCGGGGTCGCGCACCGCGGCGTCGTTCCAGAGACGGGTGGCGTCGGCGTCGTCGTGCTGGCGGTAGGCCAGCTCCGCCAGCTGCTCGAGCGGCTGCGCCGAGTCGGGCGAGAGATCGCGCGCCTCCTCGAAGAAGCGCCGCGCCGCCGCGAGTTGCTGCCCGCGCTCGGCCACTCTCCCGGACTCGATCAAGAGCCCCAGCGCCTCGGGGAAGAGCTGGCGCAACAGGCGGACGTCGCTCTCGGCACGGCGATGGTCGAAGGCCTTGCCGTCGAGGTCGAGGATCGCGTCCAGGGTCGCATAGCTCCCCGGAACGAGCGCGCGGGCCTGCTCCAGCAACGCGCGGGCCTCGTCGCGCCGGCCGTCGCCCAGCCGGCAGGCGGCCAGCTCGCGCAGCGGTTGGGTCTGGTTCGGATGATCGGCCAGGATCTGCTCCAGCGTCCGGCAGCGCTCGATGTGGAAGCTGCGCCGGCCTTCGATGTCGGCCAGAAGCAACTCACCGTCGAGGTCGTGCGGCCGCAGGGCCAGGAAGGACTCGGCGTCGGCCTGGCCCTTTTCGAGCAGGTTCTTCTCCTGATAGGCCCGGGCCCGCTGGGCCAGGAAGTCGGGCAGGGTGGCCCCGAAGCGCTTGACGCCGGTGTTGAGGAGATCGAGCGCCTTGCCCTGCTCGTCGTTGGCCCGGCTCGCCAGCGCCAGCGCGAAAACCCCTAACGGATTGCCGGGCGACAGCTTGGCAAAGGCCGACTCCTTGCGGACGCCGAGCTTGGGGTCGCCGGCTCGCACCGCCATCAATCCCCCGAGGAAGCTGGCCCGCTCCTTGCCGAGGTCAGGCCCGAGCCCCCGAATTGTGGGCAGCTCTTCGAACGTGAGCCGCTCGCTGCCGGCCGCCGAGCTTGGAGGCGCCGGCGCGCTCGGAGGCTCATTGGACTGACTGACCTCCGACAGCGGAGCCCCATCGCGGCCCGTCAGGCGTGCGCCGAGCCACCAGTTGCTGGCGCGGTTGGCCGACTTGACGAGCAGCGCGTGTGGCCCGGCCGGCAAGTGCAGCGCGACCGCCAGGTTGTCGGGATCGCTGCTCGACGCCACCGTTTCGCGCGAGAGCGCGAGCTGCCCGTCGACAAAGACCCGCACTGGCGCGTCGCTGCTGAGCCAGAGGATGGCGTCCTGGGCCTTCTTGACCGTGAGAAAGGTGACGGCGTACGCCACCGCCTGACGGTTCGGCCACATCATCGAATCGAACGGAATCGCCCCCGCTCCGTCGAGCGTCTGCACGCGTCGCCAGCGCACCGGCACCAGCATGCCGGGCACCGCCCCCGTCAGATCCACGGGGCCCGCCTGTGCGACCAGGTCCTCCGGCGGGTAGCGGGCGTTGAAGCCCTTGCCCTCGTCGTTGTCGAATGCCCCGATGACGCGCCACTGCTGCAGCGTGCCCAGCGCGCGCATCTGAGCCTCGGCGCTCGCCGCGTCCGCGCGCAGCCGGTCGGCCCGCATCAGGATGTGTCGGGCCGCGGCCCGCACCTCGGGGTCCGGATGCTGCCGGGCGAGAAGCTGGCAGGCCTGCACCACCAGCTCGTGGTTGGGATCCAGCCCGCGCAGATAGAGCACCGGCGCGGCCGCACCGACGTCCAGAGCCGCCCGGATGAAGTGCAGCTCGCTGGCGCGGGCGTCGCCCGTCATGAGGGCCAGGTAGGCCGCGACCTCGTGCAGATCGGGGTTGTCGGGATAGCGCACCAGCAAGTCGAGGAGCTGTTTCTGGAGCGCACTCGGTTCAGGAGCCGTGCTGTAAAAGGCCTCGACCAGCGCCGCTACCTCCGGGCCGGTTCCGGAGTGCGTCAGCGCCACGACCTGTCCCTTTGGCAGGAGGGGCCCGGGTTCACCCAGGGGAACGGTGGCGCAGGCGGTGGCCAGGCAGCAAACGACGAGCAGAGATCGACCCATTCGGCACCGTGACAACTGAGTGAGTTGCTCGCGCATTCCCGTCTCTCCGCCGGGCACAGGGGCCCGGCTCTACTGCAACGGTTTGAGGAAGTCTTCCATCAGGGTCGGCACCAGCTCGCTCACGGTCGGGTGGATCAGCACCGTGTGCGTGACCAGCGTGTAGGGCGCTTTGGCCATCATGGTGGGGGCCAGCAGCTGGACCGTTTCGTCGCCCTCGATGCCCAGGAAGGCCGCCCCCAGTATCTGCTTGGTCTCGGCGTCGATGTGCACCTTGAAGAACCCGTCCGTCTCGCTGCGCTCGCGGGCCCGGCCAATGCGGGCGGTCGGCATCTTGCCGACCAGCGCCGGCTTGCCGCGGGCCCTGACCTGGGCTTCGTTGAGCCCCACCCGCCCGAGCGGGGGATCGATGAAGAGCGCGTAGATCGGCAGCCGGTCCGAGACCCGGCGGGGCCCCAGGCTCGGATCGTGGTCGAAGAGGTTCGCGGCGGCGATCTCGTAGTCGTTGTACGAGGTATGCGTGAAGGCGCCCTTGCCGTTGCAGTCTCCGAGCGCCCAGACGCCCTCGGCGCTGGTGCGGAGCTGGTCGTCGATCTCGATGAAGCCGCGCTGGTCGGTTCGAACGCCCGCCTTGTCCAGGCCCAGGTCGTCGGTGTTTGGGCGGCGGCCGGTGGCGACGAGCAGGTGGCTCCCCACGAGTCGCTCCCCGCTGGCCAGCGTGAGCGAAACATCGTTTCCCCCGCGCTCGGCTAGCCGCGGGGCGTCGCCGACGTGGAAGGCGATCCCTTCGCCCTCGAGGATCCGCCGGATCTCCTGTCCGACGTCATCGTCCTCGCGCGCCAGGAAGCGCGGCGATTGCTCGACCACCGTCACCTGGCTGCCGAAGCGCCGAAACATCTGGCCGAACTCGAGGCCGATGTAGCTGCCGCCCAGGATCACGAGGTGGCGCGGCAGCTCGGTCAGATCCAGCATGCCGCGGTTGGTGAGAAAGGGGACGGGGTCGGCGCCCCCGAGGCCCCCGAGGCCGGAGACGTCGGGGAGGCTGGGGCGCGCCCCGACATTGATGAAGACCTTCGGGGCCTCGAGCTCGCGCTGGCCCGACGCGCCCTGCACGCTGAGCTTGCGCGGCCCCAGGAAGCTGGCGTGGCCCAGGATCACCTCGATGCCCTTCGTCTCGCGCATGTACTTCTCGACGCTCTTCTCGGCGGTGCCCGCCACATCGCGCATGCGGTCGTGCACCTTGCGCATGTCGACCGCGACCTCGCCTGCGATCTTCACCCCGAAGTCGCCGGCGCGCCGGGCCATGTGGGCGGCGCGCGCGCTGGCCACCAAGGTCTTGGTCGGAATGCAGCCGTAGTTCACGCAGGTGCCGCCGAAGCGCTGGCGCTCAATGACGGCCACTCGCATGCCCTCCTTGGCCATGCGCACCGCCAGCGGCGGACCCGACTGTCCGGTGCCAACCACGATCGCGTCGAAGCTCTCCGAGCCCATCGTCACCTCAAGTGGCGCTCATGCTACGCGTGACCGCGGCTGGGCGTCTCCTGTAAAAGGGCGCATGCCAGACTCGAATTTGGTGGCGCATGCGATCGTGCTGGGCGCGGTGAGCGGGATGCGGTCGTTGCTGGGGCTCGCCTTGCTGGCCTGGCTCGGCGGACCGGACCTCGGCTGGCTGTCGAACTTCTGGGTGCGGGTGGTGCTGGGGCTGGCCGCGGCGGCCGAGATCGTCAACGACAAGCTGCCGAAGACCCCGAGTCGGCTCATCCCGCCGGCGCTCATCGGTCGGCTGGTGCTGGGTGGCACTTGCGGGGGGCTCGTCATGTGGCGAGGCCAGGCGACCGTCTGGATCGGAATCGGGCTCGGGGCACTGTCCGCCGCCGGGGGCGCTGTCGTCGGGAGCAAGGTGCGCGCGTTTCTCGGCCGCAAGACCGGCTTGCCCGATCCCGTGTTCGGTGCGCTCGAGGACGTCGTCGCGATCGGGCTCGGCGTCTGGGCAGCGATGTAAGGGCTGAGATTCGAAGTCGTCGACCCCCCACCCTGACCCTCCCCCGCTGCGCGGGGGAGGGGAGATCCGCCTACCGGACCTCGAACCTCGCTTGCAGCTCCATCGGCGCCCCGCCCTCGGGTTGCGCGGCGAATCTCAGCGTCAAGAATCTCGCATTCCAGGCCGGCTCGAAGAACACCAATCCCCCCATGCGCTGATTGGGCTTCAGCTCCGTCGGGCGAAGCGCGACCTGATACACCTGCCAGGGACCGAGGTGGCCGAGCTCGCGTGGGTCGTAGCCCGGGTAGGTGTAGTCGTTGACGTCGAGGCCGACCACGTAGGATGGGCCGAAGCCCCACCCCCACCCCCAACCGCCCCAGCCCCAGGAGGGCGCGCCCCATCCCCAGGCCCCGTAGCCCCGATTCGCGTATCCGAACCGGCCGCCGTAGCCGTAGCCGTAGTACCCTCGCTGGCCGTTAAAGCCCCGGCCCACGTAGCGCTGCCCACCGACCGCCCCACCGCGGCTCCCGCCCCCCGCATGTCCTCCCGAGTGTCCCGCCACGAGGATGATCCCGGGAGCCAGGGTCGGCGCGAGCGTCTGAGACGGCGAGGCCCCGCTGGCAGGCGGGGACTTCACGCCACTCTGCGGCTCGGGGGGCGGTTCGGCCGGAGGCTCCTGCGACTCGGGCGGCGGCACCTGGATCGGCTCGGGCTCCATGTAGCTCTCGGGCGGGGGCGGAGCGCCCCCGAACAGTCTGCTGGCCACCGTCTGCGCGGGGAGCGCCCGGTAGACGCGCCCCTGCTCGTCCACCAACTCCAGGCTCTCCAGTGTGACCGGCAGGGTCTGCTTGCCCCGATTGACGATCATCACCTCGACCGGCGTGCTCACCTGGGAGAGCGCGCGCTCGTACCAGCTGTTGGGCGAAGCCACCAGGGTCAGCGGCCCATGTTGCACCACGTCCGACTCGTCGTTGGAGTACGGGTTGTCGGGGATGGCCAGCAACTCGGGTGGCCCGCACGCGGCGAGCAGCGCGACAGCGGCGATGACCTGCAATGGCAGCGCGATCTTCATGGCCTCACCTTTCGTTCCCGCCGTTTCGCAGTCTGACGAGACGGCACCACCGAATATTTAATAACGCTGGGAGCTCGGTGCTCAGTGGAAGATGAAGATGCCGATGTCGTTGCTGTCCCGCCGCCCACTTCTCACATCAGTCCCCCGTAGAATCTCCCGAACGAGAACGCCAGCATCATCCCCATCGCCAGCGCGCCGGCCGCGGCCACCCCGGCGTGCTGCCACCTCTTCAGCTCGAAATTCCCGGTCTTCGCGAGCAGGAAGTAGGCGACGATCACATTGGCGAAGCCCCAGACCACGTTGATCGGAGCCGACGACAACCCCTCACCCGGCGGATGGGCGAAGGGGCTCTGAAATGGATGCCCCGTGACGCCGCTCACGAAATGCGGCACCGCGTTGGCCAGGAAGGCCCCACCGAAGAAGTAGGCGACAGTGTGGTTCCAGCGCATCGAGTCCTCCCGACTCTTAGAACGTCAGATTCAACATCCCCGTATCACCGGTCGCGTCCGGCAGCGTCGCCATGAACGACCCGTGGGCCAGGTAATAGCCGCCAAGATTTGCCGAGACCGAGGTGAACGAGAGCGTCCACGAGCCGGCGTTCGTGGAGGCGTCGACACAAGCGGCGCCCACTTGCGACGCTTCAAAGTCGCCGAGCTGCTTCGCGGTGCTGCCATAGCTCACCGAGATGTTGCCGCAGCTCGTCGCGTTGGAAAGCGTCATTCCCGAAGTCGGCGGCCCCGTGAAGTAGAGATTCGCGAGCACCGTGTAGGCCGTGACGCCGCTCGGGCTCGTGAACGTGCCGGTGCTCGTCCCATCGCCATTGATGGCCGCGATGCTCAGCTCGGTCGGCCCAGCCGCAGTCACCGGCAGGCTGCTCTGCATCCCAGTGAGGCTGGCGCTGACGGCGCCCGAGTCCGCGCCCGACGCCGTGAACGTGCCCATCGAGGGGAATTGATTGCCGGCATCGCTCCCGCCGTCGATGACTGGACCCGCGTCGCCAGTGCAAACCGCCGACGACAGGAGCTGGCAGGTCCCCGACGTCCCGCCGCCCGAGATGATACAGCGCCCCGGCAGCTGGCAGTCGGGTCCCGCGGAGGTGTCGCAGTCCGCCCCCGTCGCGGCAGCGGCCAGGCAGGTGCCAACGCCCGAGTCGGCCGCTTTCTCACAGGTGCCGCGGTCCAGGCAGTTGGTGGCCACGCCGCTGTCGCTCAACGTGCCGCACGGCTGCCCAGCGTCAGCGAGCTCCTTGAGCGCGCACATCCCACCGTCGCCGATCTTCTGGCACACCAAGCCCAGGTTGTCGTTGCAGCCGGGGCCGACCTTGCCCGAGGTGTCGCAGGCCTGGCCGCCGTCGGCGGTGGGCGCGCAGATCTTGGCCTTGGTGAGGCAGGTGAGGCCGTACTGGCAGTCGCCGCTGGCGTTGCAGGCTCCCCCGTCCGCCACCGCCGGGGCGCAGGTCTGGACGTCGGCCAGGCACTGCAATCCCGGGGGGCAGCCGAACTGCGAGCAGTCGGCCCCCGCGATCGGGGTGGGCTGGCAGGTGCCGCAGAAGGCGTTGTTCGGGATGGCGCAGTAGGCGCTCGCGCACTGCGCGGCGACCTCGCAAGCGCCGTTCAGGGGAGTCTTTCCCGCGGGCGCGGAGCAGACCTCCTCGGGGTTGTTGCTGTAGAGCGCGTCGCAGCTCTCGGTCGGCAGCCCCTGCGAGCAGGAGAGGATGTCGGCCGACGTGAGGGCCGTGCCGGGAGCCGCGAGTCGCTGGGCGCAGGACAGCTCGTAGCTGGCGACACAGGCGGCCTGATCGCCGAACTCGGTCGAGACGTACCAGCCGTTGCTGCAGCTCCCGTAGAGGTCGCAGATCGCCGTGGCGTAGGCCGGGCAGACGGACGGAATGCCGCCGGTCGTGGCGCCGGAGCCCCCCGAGCCCGACGACGAGCCGCACGCGCTCAGTGAAGCAGCGACCAACAGGAGACTTCCCGCTCGAGACGACCCGATCATTTGTGTAAAGCTCCCTCTTCGAACCGGCGCGATTGTGGGTTTGCGAATCCGCGCTGTCAATTGCCAGCATTGCTCCCGCACAACGTCGTCGAGAGGAGCTGGCAAGTTCCGGCCGTGCCCGCGTCGGGCGCGACGATGCAGCGCGCCGGCAATTCGCAGCTCGGTCCGCTGGCGGTGTCGCAGGCCGCCCCATCGCCCGCCACGCCCAAGCAGACACCTACCCCCGCATCGGCCGCTTTCTGGCACACACCCCGATTCGCGCAGACGGTGGGCACTGCGCCGGCGGTCGGGGAGCCGCAGGGCTGCCCCGCCTGCGCGAGCATTTCCTGCTGGCACACGTCTCCGTTTTCGACCGGCTGGCACACCAATCCCAGGTCGGCATTGCAGCCCGGCCCGGCTTGATGCGTGGGGTCGCATGCCATGCCGGCCGCGGCCGCCGGGGCACAGAAACTGAGGCTGCTCAGGCAGGTGAAACCGAACTGGCAATCGGCATCCGCGCGGCATTCCCCGCCGTCCGTCACCGGGGGAGAGCAGGTCTGGACGCCGGCCAGGCAAAGGAGTCCCGGGGCACACGGTCCGGTGCTACAGCTCTCGCCTTGCTTGGCCCCGGCCTGGCAGGTGCCGCAGAAGGAATTGCCTGGAACCTCGCACAAGCCGCTCCCGCACTGGGCCGAGACTTCGCAGGCCAGATTCTCGGCCCCGGTCCCAGCCGGCGCGCAGACCCCGGTGCCTTCGGGCCCATAGAGCCGCGCACACGACTCTGCCGGTAGCTCGCTGGTACAGGCCGAGACATCCGCCGACGTGAGCGACGTGCCGGCAACGGCGAGGCTCTCGCCGCAGGCGAACGCATTGCGCGACACGCAGTTGGCCAGGGTGCCGTACTGCGAGGTGATGGTCCAGCCAGCGCTGCAGTCCGAGTAGAGGTTGCAGAGCGTGTTGGCATAGGACGGGCACGGCGAGAGCTGGCCGCCGGTCGTGCCGGCATCCGGGCCCGGTGACGACGAGCTGCAAGCGCCCACCGACGCCGCCACCAGCAGGCTTCCCACCCCGTACCGCCGATTCACGAGTGCGGTTCTACCAGATCGTCCAGTGTGTAGCTCGCCATCGAGACCGAGCCGAAGGCCTGCCCATCCACCAGAACCTTGGCCGGCCGGTTCTCGGCGCTCGCCAGCCCGGCCAGATACAGGAGCGGAACGAAGTGTTCCGGGGTGGGCGCCGCCTTGGCGTAGTCCGGATGCTCGAGGAGCCCGACCGCCTCGGCCGGTTTCTCCGCCATGATTTCTCGCGCCGCGTCGTTGAAGCGGTAGGCCCAGTCGAAGCCCAGATCCGGCTTCGACCGATCCATCGCGCGCAGATTGTGGACCACGTTGCCGCTCCCCACGATCAGCACGCCCGTCTTGCGCAACCCCGCCAGCTTGGCCCCCAGGGCCAAGTGTTGCTCGAAGCTCTTGCGCGCGTCGATCGAAAGCTGCACCACCGGAATGTCAGCTTTGGGGAAGGCATGCACCAGCACCGACCAGGTCCCGTGATCCAGCCCCCAGCTGTCGCGGTCCAAGCCCACCTGCGTCGGCTTCGCGAGCTCCGCCACTTCCTCCGCGAAGGCAGCGCTCCCGGGGGCCGGATACTCGACCGCGAACAACTGCTCCGGAAACCCGAAGAAGTCGTGAATCGTCCGCGGGCGCGGCATGGCCGTCAGCGCGGTGTCGTTCACGTACCAGTGGGCCGAGACCACCAGGATGGCGCGCGGCTTCGGCACGCTCGCCCCGAAGGTCTTCCAGGCCGTCGTGAAACGATTGGCCTCGATCGCGTTCATCGGACTTCCGTGGCCCAGGAACGCGGCGGGCATCAGGGGCATGGCGGGCATGTACGCACGAATTGAAGCAGGGGTGCAAACCGCGATACCCCACCGCGGCCGGGCCGAGGTTGCCGTCCGCCATATATTCGTATATCCGCATATAGATGAACGGCACTGTTGACCTCGGACCACTCGCGCGGCTCTACCGGGCGCTCGGCGACGAGACGCGTCTGCGCATCGTGGCGCTGCTCGCGCACGGTGAGCTGTGCGTGTGCCACCTGGAGGCGGCGCTGGATCTGCCGCAGCCGACGGTGTCGAGGCAGCTGGGGGTTCTCCGGCACGCGGGGGTGGTGGCTTCGAGGCGCAAAGGCACGTGGATTCACTACCGGCTCTCGACCGAGCTGGAGGTGCGCTGGCAGCTTCGGGCCCTGCTCAAGGAGCTCTCGAAGCAGCTCGACTTGAAAAAAGAGGTCGCCCGCATCGTGAAGTCGATGGGGCCAGAGGCTTGCCGGTGAACGCGACCGCGAGCCTTCGGCGGCGCGCCGTCGCGGAGCTCGCCGGCACGGCGCTGCTACTGGCGACGGTGGTGGGCTCGGGCATCATGGCCGAGCGGCTGGCCGGCGGGAACGCGGCGCTGGCGCTCCTGTGCAACACGGTCGCGACCGGGGCGGGGCTGGTGGCGCTGATCCTGACCTTCGGCCCGATCTCGGGGGGGCACTTCAACCCGGTGGTGACGCTGGCGGATGCGAGCCAGGGGGGATTGCCCTGGCCTGAGGTGGGCCACTACCTCGCGGCCCAGGTGGCGGGCGCCTTCGCGGGCGTCGCGCTGGCCCACGCCATGTTCGGCGCGCCGGTCTTCAGCGCCTCCACGCATGTGCGCGCGGGCGGGGCGCAGCTGTTGAGCGAGGCGGTGGCGACCTTTGGATTGCTCTCGGTCATCTGGGGCGTCTCGCGAGCGCGCGCGCCGCGGGGCTCGGCGCTGGTGCCCTTCGCAGTGGGCGCCTACATCACGGCGGCCTACTGGTTCACGGCCTCGACCTCCTTCGCGAATCCGGCGGTGACGCTGGGCCGAGCGCTGTCGAACACCTTCGCCGGCATCCGGCCCATCGACGCTCCGGGCTTCATCGCCGCGCAGCTGGTGGGCGCGGCAGCGGCGACGGCGCTGTTTCGCTGGCTGGTGCCCGCGTTGCCAAGGACGGCTGGGGGAGTGGTGGTTCCGCATGGCGAGCTGGAGCGAGCCAGTGAGTAAGACCCGCGTCCTGTTCCTCTGCACGGGCAACTCTTGCCGCAGCCAGATGGCGGAGGGTTGGGCGAGGTTTCTCGGCAAGGACCAGCTGGAGGCCTTCAGCGCGGGTACCCAGCCGAAGCCGATCAACCCGCTGGCGATCAAGGTGATGGCCGAGGTGGGCGTCGACATCTCGAGGCAACAGAGCAAGGGCGTCGAGCCGTTCGTGGGCCAGCCCTTCGACCTCGTGGTCACGGTGTGCGACCGCGCGAAGGAGGCCTGCCCGGTGTGGCCGGCCGCGCGCGCGCAGATCCACTGGTCACTGGACGATCCGGCAGAGGCGACGGGGACCGAGGAGCAGAGACTGGCGGTCTTCCGACGCGTGCGCGACGAGGTCCGCGGGCGGATGCGTCTGCTGTTGATCGCGAAGGGGAATTGAGAGCTGGCGGTACTCCGTGAGTGGCTCTCTGCGACGCGGCTGAGGTGGTTTTTTTGACTACATCGCTCTTCGCCCCGAGAGTGAAGGGCATGAATCGACGAACGCCCGCGGTGGCTGCAAAGCTTCCAGACAAGCGGCAAGCTGCCGAGCGCCGCCGCCAGGGGCGCTTCGACAAGGTCTTCGCGGTCTATCTCGCGGGCGATCTGGGCTCGGCCCGGGGAATCGCGCGCAATATTTCATCGGGTGGCATGTTCATCGAGACGGCGGCCCCCTTCGCGCTGGGCTCGGCGGTGTGCGTGACCTTCACGACCTCGGAGGGCCGGGCGGAGATCATGGCCCGCGGCGAGGTGCGCTACCAGTGCGCGCTCGAGTTCGGCGGCCCGGATGGCCAGCGCGGGCAACTGCGCGGCATCGGCGTCCGGTTCCTGTCGTTCGAGACCTCGGCGCGCGAGCAGCACGAGAACCAGGTGCTGCATTGAAGATCGTGCTAATGAGACGGTCGTGAGGCGCAGAGGACAGGTCGCGGCAGCGCTCCTGCTGGCTCTCGTCAGCTGCTACCGCAAGCCGCCCGACTCCCCCCAGTTCGAAGAAGCCTTCACGCTCTACAACCAGCTCTACGCCAAGGGTCTGGATGACGCTTACGGCGAACCGCAGATGGCGCGGGTGGCCGATCTCTTGCGGGAGGTCGACCCGAAATCCGCTCAGGGCCTGGAGGCCAAGGATCTCCTGACCAAGGTGGAGCGGGGAATGATGGAGTACCACGCCCGCGCCGAGAGGTTGGCGGCGATGGCGGCCAGCGCCGACCTCCCAGCGGAGTTCAAGGGCGGTGGCATCATCCTCCCAACGTCCACGGCTGTTCCGGCACCGGCGGCTGCGGCTGCCCCGGCGCTGGGCATGACGCGCGACGAGTTCACGGCCCGTTTCGGGGACTGCTTCGATCGCAAGGGCGACTACGAGCAGGGGGACAAGCGCGGGGAGGCCTTCGCGGTTCGGCCCGGCTGCGTCGAGCGCTTCCCCACTTTCGCGAATGCCCTGGTGGTCCTGATCGACAACCGCGTCACGCAGCTGATTCCGACCAAGGAAGTGAAGGTGCTCACGGTCGACGCGGGTGAGGCCGCGCCGTCGGAGGCCTTGCCCGTACCCGCGCCAGCGGTCGTTCCACCTGGGCCCCCCGCGCCGCCGACGCAAGTCCGGTATTACCCGGGTCAGCCCAGGCCCGACCTCGCCGGTGAAGCTCCGCCGGCTCCCGCGCCGTGAACGAGCTGGACCTGCGCGGACGCCTGCTGATGGGTGTCTTGCGCGCCACGCCGCGCCACGCGCTGACCCGCATGGTGGGGCAGGCCGCGGGCTGGACCTCGCCGCGGGCCCTGGCGCGCCTCGCGATTCGCGGGTTCGCCCGGCGCTACGCGCTGAATCTCGAGGAGGCTTCGCTTCCCATCGAGTCCTACGACAGCGTGCGGGCGCTCTTCACGCGCGCGCTGCGCACGGGGGCGCGGACGGTCGCGCCGGGCGAGACGCTGGTGGTCTCGCCGGTGGACGGGCGGGTCTCGGCGATGGGCGAGAGCGTGGGCGGCGAGCTGCTGCAGATCAAGGGCGTGCGCTACTCGCTGCGCGCGCTGGTGGCGGACGAGGTGCTGGCGCAGGCCTTGACGGGTGGGCCCTACGCGACGCTCTATCTCGCGCCCCAGGACTATCACCGGGTCCACGCCGCGCTGGGCGGCACGCTCAAGTCGGTGACGTATATCCCGGGGGAGCTGTGGCCGGTGAATCCGGTGAGCGTGGCCTCGGTGCCTGGGCTGTTCGCGATCAACGAGCGGCTGGTCTTCGATTTCGAGACGGTGGTGGGCCGCTGCGCGCTGGTCATGGTGGGGGCGACGATTGTCGGGAGGCTGCGGGCGACGCTCGGTGGCGTCGAGCCGTTTCAAATGCGGCCGCAGCGGCTGGAGCGGCGCGTGCTCGAAGGCGGGGGCCTCGAGGTCGCGAAGGGCGAGCAGATCGGAATCTTCGACATGGGCAGCACGGTGGTGGCGTGCTTCGCGCCGGGGCGGGTTCGACTGAAGCCGATGGGGGTCGGCGACAGGGTGTGGCTCGGTCAGCCGCTTTCGGAGTGACTACTCTCTCATTCTGAGTTGCGACCAGAGGCTGGCGCGCCTAGATTCCGTCACTTACTTTTCTTCAGCGGGAGGTCTACATGTCATTTCGCACCCTTATGCTGCTTTCTTGCACGTTGTTCTCGGTTCCGGCCCTGGCCTCCGACTGGACGATCGATTCGGCCCACTCGGAGGCGGACTTCAAGGTGCGCCACATGGGCATCAGCTACGTGAATGGGACCCTGGGCACCATCACCGGGTCGATTCACCTGGACGAGGGCGACATCGCGAAGTCCAGCGTGGCGGTCTCGATCGACGTGAGTCAGATCGAAACGCGCGAGCCGAAGCGCAACGCGCACCTCAAGAGCCCTGACTTCTTCGACGTGGCCAAATACCCGGCCGTGACCTTCAAGTCGACTCGCGTGCAGCAAGAGGGAGTCGGGAAGCTCAAGGTGACGGGAAATCTGACGATGCACGGCGTCGCTCGCGAGGTGGTGCTGGCGGTCGAGGGGCCGACTGCGCCGGTGAAGGATCCTTGGGGAAATCCGCGCATCGCCGCGAATGCCACCACCCAGGTCAATCGCAAAGACTACGGACTGGTCTGGAACAAGCCGCTCGAGGCGGGCGCGGGCATGCTCGTGGGCGACGACGTCGCGATCGCGATCTCGGTCGAGGCCTTGCCGAAGAAGTAGGCCCCTTCGAGGGAAGCACGTCCGCTCCTCCCCCGCGTAGCGGGGGAGGCCGGGAGGGGGGTCGAGCCGCGTCTTCGCTACGCCGCCAGCGGGAGGCTGAAGAAGAAGGTGCTGCCCTGGTCGGCGGCGCTCTCGGCCCAGATTCTGCCGCCGTGCGCCTCGACGATTCCCTTGGCGATGTGCAGGCCGAGCCCGTGACCCGACCCGTGTGACGGCCGGCCGGTCCAGTAGCGATCGAAGATGTGCTCGAGCTGCTCGGGTCGGATGCCGCTGCCGGTGTCGCGTACCTCGAAGACCAGCTCGCGGTCGGAGAGCCGGATGGCGGTCTGGATGGAGCCCGCTTCGGTGAACTTCACGGCGTTGCCGATGAGGTTGACCAGGACCTGCACGATGCGGCTTCGGTCGCAGACCACTTCGACCGGCCCCTCCAGAGATGCGGCCTCGAGCCGGAGCCCCTTCTGCTGCGCCGAGGGCCCCTCCAGCTCCAGCGCCTCCCGGATGAGCGTGTTGGCATCCTGCGGCGCGACCTCCAGCGACAGACTGCCCGAGTTGAGGCTGGCCGAATCGAGCAGGTCTCCGATCAGCCGCGCCATCCGCTTGGCGGAGCGGTGAACGAGCTGGAGACTGCGGGCGGCGACCCGCTGGTCCTCCCTCTCCTCGGCCTTCATCATGAGCTGGGTGCTCGCCAGGATTCCACTGAGGTTGTTGTTGAGGTCGTGGGAGACGACCGCCAGAATCTCGTCGCGGCTGCGGACGGCGGCCTGGGCCTGCTGGTAGAGGCGCGCGCTTTCCCGGACCGCGGCGTTGCGCTCGGAGATGGTGGCCCCCAGGACCAGCGCCGTGGTCGACACGACCGCCATGAACGACTGCAGCGGAAAGAGGCTGGCGGTGAGCGTCTCGCCGACGAAGGGGCCGTGGCCGGCGGCGGTCCCCCAGATGGCCGCCCCGGACACCAGCAGCGTCATGAGGCTGACCCCACGCTGGCCGAAGCGCAGCGCCGCCCAGGTCAGGAGCGGGAAGAGATAGACCATGGAGTGAATGCCGAGCGAGAAGGGGCCGAAGATGGCGAAGGTCGCCGCCGCCGTCGTGAGGGCCAGAGCCAGCGCTTCGGTGGTGCGCTCCGGGACCTCGCCGATCCCGGCCAGCGCTCGCCGCGCGTGGCCGAGTGTCAGCAGCGCCGGCGCGACGAGGAGATCGCCGTCGAGGTCGCCGAGCCACCAGACGCGCCAGGCGTCGGGAGCGTGCGCCGGGGTGACGAGGCCACCCAGCACGAGGCTCCCCACCCCGAGGCTGGCGCTCAGCAGGGTGCTGAAGAGGCCGGCCAGCACCACCAGACTCAGGACGTCGCGCAGCCGATCGAGCTCGCGATCGAATCCCGCCAGTTTGAGGAGGGCATAGGCGCCGACGAACGCCTCCAGCGTGTTCCCGACGGCGATCCCGGCCGCGACTGGAATCGGGCCTCCAATCCACAGGTTGATCGCGAAAGCCCCCAGGGCGACGCCCGGCCACGCTCGCAGCCCCAGCACCAGCAAGGCCGCCAGCGCGATTCCACTCGGGGGCCAGACCAGGGTTGCGAAGCCCGCCACCGGACCCATCATCAGGCCCACCTTCGCGACCAGCGTGTAGACGGCGGCGAGCGCGAGGATCGAGGCCAAGAAACGGAAGCGGGGACTTCTCACCGATGGGTTTCCTAGATGGGTTTCGGTTCGGGCGCAACCGCGACCTTCGCGCGCTCCGCCAGCGCGAGGATCCTCCGTTCGACCCGCAGGCTGGCGGCGTCGACCATCTCGTCGCCCAGCCCGATGGCGCCCCGGCCCGCGGAAGTGGCCCTCTCGTAGGCCTCGACCACCGCGTGGGCGTGTGTCACCTGCTCGGCGCTGGGGGTGAAGACCTGGTTGATGATGCGCACCTGCGCTGGGTGAATGGCCCACTTGCCGTCGTAGCCCATGGCCAGCGCGCCCTCGGCGTCGCGGCGGCACTGCGCGTCGTCCTTGTACTGGACCGTGACGTGGTCGATGGCGTCGATGCCGGCCGCCCGGGCGGCGATGAGGATCTGCGCCTTGGCGTGGTGGAATCTCACCGACGAATCCCCGGAGAAGTCGCGCGCGCCGATGTCGCCTGCGAAATCGGCGATCCCGAAGATGAGCGACGCCATGCGTGGCGACGCGCTCGCTATCTCGGCAGCCGCCAGGAGTCCCCGAGCGCTCTCGATCAAGACCTCGATGCGGATGCGGCCAACGGGCCAACCCTTGGCGCGCTCGACCTGCGTGAGCAGACGGTCGACGAACCGCACCTCTTCGGCGGCGCGAATCTTCGGGAGCACTATGACGTCCAGCCGGTCGCCGGCTCCTTCCACCACGTCGATCAGGTCCCGGTGAAAGTGCGGGCTGTCGAGACCGTTCGGGCGGAAGGCCTTGATCTTCTTCCCGAAGTCGAGCGTGCCGAGCGCGGTGATGACGGCGCCGCGGGCGGCTTCCTTCTGATTGGGGGCGCAGGCGTCCTCGAGGTCGAGGATGACCTCGTCGGCCTCCGACGCGGCCGCCTTGGCCATCATGGCCGGGCTGTGGCCGGGGCAGGTCAGCTCGCTGCGCCTGACGGAAAGCGTCTCGGGATCGGACGACGGCGCGGGATGGAGATTCCTCATGCGCGGCATGGTGTTTGTGCGCGGGCGAAGTGTCAACGCCGTCCGCAAAAAGCGTGGCGACGCCCGGGAGCCGTCGTGTATGTTTGCGCCGCCCCCCCCGCAACGGAGCACACCATGGCCGCCGCACCGAAGCAGTCGCTCAGCGTCACGGACAACCGCACCGGCAAGACCTACGAGCTCGCGGTGACCGACGACACGATTCGCGCCATGGACCTCCGGCAGATCAGGGTCAACGCCGGCGACTTCGGCATGATGACCTACGATCCGGCGCTGCTGAACACCGCCATCACGCGCAGCAGCATCACCTACATCGACGGCGACAAGGGAATCCTGATGTACCGGGGTTACCCCATCGAGCAGCTGGCGGAGCACTCGAGCTACCTGGAAGTCGCCTACCTGCTCTTGAATGGCGAGCTTCCCACCCAGGAACAGTTCAAGGCCTTCACGCACCAGGTGGTCACCCACACCTTCATCCACGAGAACATGAAGACCTTCATCGAGGGCTTCCGGTACGACGCCCACCCGATGGGAATGCTGGTCAGCACGGTGGGGGCGCTGTCGACCTTCTATCCCGAGGCCAAGGATGTCGACAACAAGGAGAACCGGCGGCTGCAGAGCTATCGGCTGATCGCCAAGATGCCCACCATCGCGGCCTTCTCGTATCGGCACAGCGTGGGGATGCCCTACGTCTACCCGGTCAACGACCTGTCCTTCGCCGGCAACTTCCTCGCGATGGTCAAGCGCATCGCCGAGATCAACTACAAGCCGAACCCGATTCTCGAGAAGGCCCTCGACACGCTCTTCATCCTGCACGCCGACCATGAACAGAATTGCTCGGCCAGCGCCATGCGGCAGGTGGGCAGCTCGCGGGTCGACCCCTATTCGGCGGTGGCGGCGGCGACCGCCGCGCTCTATGGCCCGCTGCACGGCGGGGCCAACGAGGCGGTGCTGCACATGCTGGCCGAGATCGGCACCAAGGAGAAGGTGCCCGAGTTCATCAAGCAGGTGAAGGGCGGGGGCGGCCGCCTGATGGGCTTCGGCCATCGGGTCTACAAGAGCTACGATCCGCGCGCCAAGCGCGTGAAGCAGCTGGCCGATCAAGTGTTCGAGGTGACCGGCAAGAACCCGCTCATCGACATCGCGCTCGAGCTGGAGCGCATCGCCCTGCAGGACGAGTACTTCGTGACCCGCAAGCTGTATCCCAACGTCGATTTCTACTCGGGGCTGATCTACCAGGCCATGGGCTTTCCGCTCGAGATGTTCCCGGTGCTGTTCGCGATTCCGCGGACCGCCGGCTGGCTGGCGCAGTGGGAAGAGATGATCACCGACGAGGAGCAGAAGATCGCCCGGCCGCGGCAGATCTACGTCGGGTCCCCGAAGCGGGACTATCTGCCGATCGCCGAACGGAAGTAAGCGCCGTCAGCATTCCCTGTAGCTTCGCGCGGACCTCCTCGGTCACGCGCGCCACCGTCGACCGGTCCTCGGCCGCCACCTCGCCGCCCGAGGCCCGGATGGCATCCCCCACCTGGATGTTCCAGCGCGAAGGCAAGGGAAGCAGGCCGATGGGGCCGAGGGCGACTGGGTAGAGGGGCGCGCCGGTACGCAGCGCCAGCTCGACGAAGCCGCTCGAATGGAAACGCTGGAGTCGCTGGCGATTCTCGTAGCGCTTGGCGATTCCCTGGGTGCCTTCCGGAAAGGCCGCGATGATGTGACCGGCGCGCAAGAGCCGCTCGGCATTGTCGCGCGAGGCCCGCACCAGCCCGAAGCGGTTGAGAAACGAACCCGCGAAGGGAGCGTTGATGGCGAAGTCCTCGCTCAAGGGCCGGATGTCGCGGCCGGGTGAGCCATTTCGGCCGCCGCTCTCGCGGACCGCCACCTTCAGGAGCAGCTCGTCGTAGGGCAGCACCCCCGAGTGGTTGCAGACCAGGATGGCGGGACCCTCGGCGGGCAGCTTCTCGAGGCCGCGCAGCTCGGCTCGGAAGTAGTCGGACAGCAAGCGCGCGAGCACGGGCTGCCAGCGCTCGACGAACTCCTGCGACATGCCGAAGGCGTCGACGTCGGAGACCTCCACCGGGACCGCGGTCAGGCCCAGCGTCTCGATCCAGCTCCGGGCGACGCCCTCGACCAGCGCCGGCAAGCGCTGCTCCATGAAGCGCCGGAAGCGCGTGCCGGCGGTCTCGAGCAACTCTGGAGCAGCGGGGAAGCCAGGCGGGGAGGGTGGGCGACTGACTGGCGCCCCAGCCGGCTCCCAAAGTGGCTCGGTCACGGGCTCGGCAACCGAGCCGGGCATCCGGCCGACCGCGCCACGCCGGAAGGGATCGTTTCCGAGGGCTCTACGCGCCAAGGATCGCCTCGGCGCTCGGAGCTTGGCGCGCTCGGCCAATGGCACCGAAAGCGAGCACCGTCTCGCGGGTGGTGTACTGGTAGCGCAGCCCGAGCTCGGTGCTGGCGCGGGAGCCATCCGCGACCCACAAATAACAGAGGTAGTCGAGCCACGAGGGCGGCGTGCCGATTCCGAACGTCGACCACAGCGCCGCCAGGCTGGCCTGCGCGATGGGGGCTGGCAGGGCGAGCGGCGTGCGGCCGAGCAGCTGGATGATCGACGAGATCGGCAAGACCCCCGACGCCGCGACGTTGAAGGGCCCGGCGGCCTTGGCCATCACGGCGCGGTGGAGGGCTTCGACGGCGTCTTCCTCGTGGAGAAATTGCATCAGCGGATCGCGGCCCAGAATGACCGGCACGAGCGCGCGGCCGAAGAGGCGGGTGGCGGGGTTCTTCACGGATGGCCCGAGCATCGAGCCCAGCCTCAGGATGGCGACCGAGGTGCGCGGGTGGGCCTGGGCGAAGGCCGCCACCTGGCGCTCGACCTCGAGCTTGTCGGACATGTACCGGCTCTGGCGCGGGGGTCGCAGCGGCGCGTCCTCGCGCAGGTAGTTGGGGTTGTCGGGGCGGGCCCCGTAGACCGCGGTGGTGCCGCACACCACGAGCGCTTTGACCTTGGCGGCCTCGGCGGCGGCGAGCAGCTGCCGGGTGCCCACCACCTCGACCTCGTGGGCGTAGGCGGCGTTCTGGATCGGGTTGAAGAAGAGGGCGAGGTGCACCAGGGTGTCGATCTTCTCCTCGCGGAGGGCCGCCGCGATCTGGACGTCGGTGCGGGGGCTGGCGAGGTCGATGCGGACGAAGGCAGTCTTGCGCAGCAGTCCGGGCGGGGGCTTGAGGTCGAGCGCCAGGATGCGATCGACGGCGGGGTCGGCCTCGAGGCGCGCCAGCAGGCGGCGGCCGAGGAAGCCGAAGGCGCCCGTCACCGCGATGGCGCGCGAAGGCCGGCGCTTCGCGGCGCGAGGAGCTCGTCGGGGGCTGCGGGTGGACATCGCCGTTGCTGCTCTTAAGAGCCGATCGGCGCGTACGCGAGCATCAGCACGAATGCCAGCAAAGCGGCGGACAGCGGCAGCAACATGACGCGCGACATGACCCCTCGGAGCGGAAGACCGACGAAGGTAGGGGGTCTGACGTCGATCGTCAAGAAATCGGTGTGCGCCGCAGGTCGGGTTCCCGTTCGGGCTCGGGTGCGCGGTCGTGGTCGGATTCGGAGACCTTGGGGGCGCCCGGCAGCCGCACCGTGAACTCGGTTCCGGCCCCGGGCTTGCTCTCGACGAGGATCGAGCCGTTGTGCGCCTTGACGATGCGCTGGCAGATGGCGAGGCCCAGCCCGGTGCCCTTTTCCTTGGTGGTGTAGAACGGAATGAAGATCCGCTCCCTGGCCTCCTCGGGAATGCCGTCGCCGGTGTCGCGGAAGCGCACCTCGACGGCGGCCGAGCGCTGCTGCTCGTCGTCGCTCACGTCGGCGAAGCGCCAGCGCGGTGGGGGATGGCCCGAGCGGACCGACAGGGTGCCGCCCTTGGGCATGGCCTGCAGCGCGTTGAGCGCCAGGTTCAGAAACACCTGGGTCAGTTGCTCGGCGTCGCCCCAGGCCGGACCGATCGAAGCGTCCAGCGAAAGGTCGACCTTGACGTCTCTCGGCAGCCCCTGGGATTCGATCAGGCGCAGCGTGTGCTCGAGGATGTCGTTGACGTCGACCGGCTGGGCCGAGCCGCGCAGCGGCCGCGAGTAGTCGAGGAACTCGCTGACCACCCCGTTGAGCCGGTTCACCTCGTCGATGATCACCTGCATCAGGTCGGCGTCGTCGCCCGCCAGCTGGCTCGGGCGAAGGTACTGCGCCGCCCCCTTGATGGCCCCGAGCGGATTGCGGATCTCATGCGCCAGGCCGGCCGCCATCTCGCCCAGGGCGGCCAGGCGGTCGCGCTCCTTCATGCGCTCGAAGAGCTGCGAGTTCTCGATGACCACCGCGGCCCGCTCGGCCACCTCCAGCATGGCGGCGATCTCGTCCGAGCTGTAGGCCTCGGGGGCGCTGTCGTCGGCCAGGTTCCAGAAGCCCAGCACCTGGTTCTCGCCCATCAGTGGAAAGGTGATGGCCGAGGCCATCTGGGCCATGGCCCCCTTCACGTCTTGCAGCCGGCGGGCCTCCTCGCGCTGGGGCGGCTCCTGGGTCGCGGCGCGCGGCTCGGCCGACAGCTCCATCAGCCGCCGCTCGACGTTCTCGAGCAGCACGGCACGCTCGCCCTCGGCCGCCGAGGTGAGCAGCGCCCGGGCCGCCGAAGCGTCGATGAAGCCGGCGGGAGTCGGCCCGCGGGAATCGAGGAGCCGAAAGCCAGGTTGGTCCTCGGCCAGCAAGTAGACCGAGGCGTGGGTCACGCGGCGTGTCTCGTGCAAGGTGTCGAGCAGCAGGCTGGCCATCTGGGCCGGGCTGATGATGGTGGAGAGTCGGCCGCGCAGCTGCCGCAGGGTGCGGATCAGCTCGAAGCGCTCCCGGAAGATCGAGGAGAGCACCTGCTCCTCCACGCGGGTTCGCAAGGGCTCGAAGAGCGAGAGGATCACGAAGGCGGCGCTGATGGTGTTGAAGAGGAAGAGGCCGGGGCGATCCTTGAGCCAGTAGCCGATCACGCCGTAGACCAGCGCCAGCATCAGCGCCATGGACGAGACGGCTGCCGCGCGCCCCAGCAGCTCGTGCAGGTCGAGCAGGCGGTGCCGCTGCAGGGTCTGCGCCAGGAAGAAGAGGTAGAGGGTGGCGACCATGCCTCCCAGCGCCGGCCAGGGAAGGCCGAGCCGCGCCAGCGAATCGAGCAGCGAGAGGCCGACGGTGATCGAGCCGCCGATGAACAGATAGAGCAGGCGGGCGCGCTCCAGCCGGGAGTGCGTCTCCTGCTGTCGGGCCCGCAGCAATCCGAGGGTGACGAGGAGGATGCCATAGGCCCAGGCCGCCACCACCCCCACCGCCAGGCGCGAGCGGATGAGGGGCGAGACCGCCACCACCAGTCCGAGGGCGCTGCCCAGCAGCGCGGCGTTCTGGGAACCGCGCGCCCAGCGCGGCGCGATGCCCAGGAACTGCATGAAGAACAGCAGCGCGAAGAAGGGGACGGCCGCGAAGGTGGCCACCTCGAAGCGGCTCCACAGCTCGCTGGGCGCCAGGGCCGAGATGAAGTCCGCGAAGCCCCAGGTCGCCAGGGAGATGCAGAAGAAGGCGAAGAAGGTGAGCGACCGGCCGCGGCTGATCTTGGGCCGCAGCAGCGTGGCGAGCGCCACGGCCGCCGCCACCACCCCCAGCAGCAGCGCGCTTTGTGAGCGGATCTCCATCTCGCCTCACGAGTGTAGCAGCCCTCGGGGTGGCGCTGGTAAAAGTGGGCGCCGCTTCCTCGAGGAGAGCTCCCGCGCGGTGGCGCCCAGGAGGCTGGTTGCTCTGCGCAGAGACTCTGATTGGTTGAGGTTCGGCCTCGCGATCGTCGTGTGCGTGCCCGTGCCCGTGCAGGCTTTGCGCACGACCTAAAGGCTCGGACTCGGTACGACCTCAGATTCCGTGAGCTTGCGACCGGCGCGCGCGCCACGAACGACGCTACCCGCAAGCCTTCGGAATTCCGCGGGCATCGCGTCCGACCTCTTCACCACGAGAGTTGAAAGTGGCCACGCAGACGGGCACGGGCACGATCCACGCGCTCGGCTCCTTGTTGGTCAAAA